>Ga0209720_1000032_pt1 | contig 143774 bp, 99 predicted proteins | sample AD_JPNMR3_MetaG_FD_184426 | JGI IMG/M metagenome (GOLD analysis project Ga0209720, IMG submission 184426) | Active sludge microbial communities of municipal wastewater-treating anaerobic digesters from Japan - AD_JPNMR3_MetaG (SPAdes) (version 2) | ecosystem: Engineered > Bioreactor > Anaerobic... | reverse complement strand
CGAGTGACGCTGGCCTACACCGGCGAGACGACGATGACCGGGGCCCGCGTGGCGCGGGCGGCGGAACGCTACCTCAACGGAGCCGATCACTTCGCCGTAACCTACGGCGACGGGCTGACCGACGCCGATCTGCTGGACGAGCTGGAAGCGCACCTGTCGAGCGAGAAGATCGGCACCGTGCTCGGCGTCAACCCGCCGTCGCGCTTCGGGCAGATCAAGACCGACGGCTGCGAAGTCCTGAGCTTTGAAGAGAAGCCGGAGTTCACGGACGAATGGATCAACGGCGGCTACTTCTTTTTCCGGCGCCGGTTCCTGTCGTATTTGTCCACCGACGAATCCTGCGTGTTGGAGAAGACGCCGCTCATTCGGCTGGCCGAGGATCGCGAGCTGACGCTGTACAAGCACCGCGGATTCTGGGCCTGCATGGATACACAGCGGGACCTGGATTACCTCAACCAGATCTGGGCGTCGGGCCAGGCGCCGTGGATGACGCCTCCCACCCGTAGCCGAAAGTCGGCCGAGCCTCAGCGCGAGCCGGGCCCGCAGCCGGCGCTTACGCGCGCATGAAAGCAATCAATGCCTTCCCGCCCGCACTCTGCAAAGGAGACAAGATGAAATTCATCGAGACGCCGATCGAAGGAGCGTACCTGATTGACTTGGACAAGCGCGGCGACGACCGGGGTTTTTTCGCCCGGGTGTTCTGTGCCCGCGAGTTCGCGGAGCGGGGGCTCCAGACTGCGTTCGTCCAGGTGAACAACTCGTTGAGCGGTGTGCGGGGCACGTTGCGGGGCATGCATTATCAACTGGCTCCACGATCGGAGACCAAGGTTGTACGCTGCATCAGCGGGGCCTTCTGGGACGCCATCCTGGACTTGCGCGAGGACTCGCCCACCTTCGGCAAGTGGTTCGGGGCCGAGCTGTCGGCCGCCAATCGCCGCATGATGTACGTGCCCAAAGGTTGTGCGCACGGTTTCCTCACGCTCACGGAGAACGCCGAGTCGTTTTATTTGGTGGACGAGTTCTATTCGCCGGAGCATGAGCGGGGCGTCCGTTGGAACGATCCCCGTTTCAAGATCGCCTGGCCTCTCGAGCCGGTGTTGATCTCCGAGAAGGATCGCAACCACCCGGACTTCGATCCGGCCTGGCATCTGGCTGCCGCATCCGAATTCCAATCGGCTTGAGTGAATCGTCCTGCTTGTTGGAGGACATCCACGCATGCGTCCATATCCGTCGATAGGACAGGATCAGCCCATCTCGGTGCTGGTGGTGATCGTCTGTTACCGGGCCGTGGAGCTGACCATCGAGTGTCTGCGTTCGTTGCGGAGCGAGATTGCCGCCATCCCGGGAGCCAAGGTCGCCGTGTGCGAGAACGGCACCGGTCCTGAGGCGGTGCATCGCTTGTCGCGAGCCCTTCGCGAAGAGGGTTGCCAGGACTGGGTCTCGCTCAAGGTGATCGATCCCAACTGCGGCTTCACCGGCGGCAACAACGCCATCCTTCGTGATGCCATGCGTTGGCGCTACCCGCCGGAGTACTTCCTGCTGTTGAACGCCGACACCATCGTGCGGCCCGGCGCCATTCGTCAGCTGCTGGCGGCGATGCGCGCGCGGCCGGACGTCGGCATCGTCGGGCCGCGGCTCGAACATCCCGACGGCGAGCCGCAGATCAGTTGTTTTCGAGCTCCCACACCGGTGAGCGAATTCCTGGAAGCCGCCCGCACGGGTCCGCTCACTCGCTTGCTGGCCGGCTATGAAGTGCCGCTCGCCGCCGCCGATACTTCGATCGAACCCGATTGGATCAGCTTCGCCTGTGCGCTCATTCGCCGCGAAGTCGTCGAGCAGGTTGGTTACCTCGACGAAGGCTATTACCTGTATTACGACGATCCGGACTACTGCCGGCGGGCACGCCGGGCGGGGTGGGGCATCCTCTACTGTCCGCAGGCGCGCGTGGTACACCTGATAGGGCAGAGCAATCCGGTGGTCTCGCTCACCATGGCGCGGCGGCGCCGGCCGCGCTACTACTATGCGTCACGCTCGCGATACTTCGCGAAGTGTTACGGCATGCCCGGTCTGTGGCTGACCAACCTCATGTGGATGGCCGGGCGAAGCGTCAGTCTGTTTCGTGAGATCGTTGGTCGCAAACGCCCGCACACCTGCGATCGGGAATGGCGCGACATCTGGACCAACGCGCTGCGACCCGACGTCGATTGGGGCTTCCCCACACTCAGCAGCGAATGGTTGCGCCTCTGGCCGCCGCAACCCGTGTCCGTGGATCAACCGTCGTGACGTTTCGGGAAGGTGGGCCTCCTGTCCTCTTCGCCGACGTCCCTGCATGCGAAACATCGGGTCGGTCCTTTGCATTCCACGCAAGCCAACGAACCGGCATTATCTCACGCGCACGCGTCCGGCGAGTCGCACAGGTCGCACATCGGGATCGTGGTCGTCGGCCGCAACGAAGGCGAGCGTTTGCGGACTTGCCTGGCCTCGGTGGCCGACCTGGGCACGCCGCTGGTGTACGTCGATTCCGGCTCGGTGGACCAGAGCGTGCAGTTGGCTCGCGAACACGGTGTGGACGTGATCGAGCTGGATGACTCGAAACCTTACACCGCGGCTCGTGCTCGCAACGCCGGATTCGACTGGTTGCTCGAGCGGCGGGGCGATCTGGAGTTCGTGCAGTTCGTGGACGGCGACTGCGAGTTGTCGGCCGGCTGGCTCGAACGCGGAGCGGCGGTCATGAACGGTCGGCCGGACGTCGCCGTCGTGTGTGGCCGCGTGCGCGAGCGGGCCCCGCACGCGTCCATCTACAACCGCTTGTGCGAACTGGAATGGAAGCAAGCCACCGGCGAGATCGACGGTTGCGGCGGCAACATGCTCATGCGGGTCAAGGCGTTTCGCGAGATCGGCGGGTTCAACCCCGACGTGATCGCGGCCGAGGACACCGAATTGTGCGCCCGGCTGCAGATGCACGGTTGGAAGATCTTCAGCGTGGACACCGACATGGTCGTTCACGACGCGGCCATGCTGCGATTCTCACAGTGGTATCGGCGGGCCGTGCGAGCCGGCCACGCGATGACCGAAGGGGCCGTGCGGCACGGGCGAAGGTCGAGTTGCCTGTTCACGCGGTCGGCTCGGCGCATTTTTCTCTTCGGCACGCTGATCCCGCTGGGCGCGGTAGCGTTCGCCTGGCCGACGGGGGGCTGGTCGCTCGCCTTGCTCGGCGTGTACCCGGTTCAGTTCGTCAAGACATACGCGGGCCTGCGCCGGCGCGGCGAAACCCGTGCTGACGCGCTCGCCTACAGCAGTCACTGCACGTTGGCCAAGTTTCCGCAAGCGCACGGGCAGATGCTCTACGGGTGGAACCGCTTACGGGGTCGCCGGACGCGTCTGATCGAGCACAAGCGGCCCGAGACGCGGATCGATCCCGGCCTGTGCGAGGCCTCGCCGCGCGAGCCGGACGCATCGCCGGGGACCTGATCGGAACACGAGATGAGCGAACGCCAGTACAACGTGGGCCTGGCCGGAACCGGGTACATCGCGCACTATCACGCCAAGGCGTTGTGCCGCATGCCTTCGGTGCGGCTGGCTGCCGTCTGCGATCTGAGCCGCTCGCGAGCGAGCGATTTCGCCGCCGCGTATGGCATTGCCGGCGTGCACACATCGCTCGAAACCATGCTCGCCCGGGAGCGGCTCGACGTGGTGCATGTGCTGACGCCGCCGCCGGACCACGGCCGAGCGGGGCGGCTGATCCTCGACGCAGGTGCTCATCTGTTGCTCGAAAAGCCCATGTGCACGGACCTGGCCGAGTGCGACTCGCTCCTGCACGTCGCCGAGCAACGCGGTTTGCGCGTCGGTGCCAACCACAACTTCCTATTTCACCCCGCATACGAGCGGCTGCGGGGTGACGTTCGCAGCGGACTGATCGGCTCGCTCGATCACATCGCCATCACCTGGGCGCTGGAGTTGCCGCAGGTCAAGAACGGCCCGTTCGACATGTGGGCGTTGCGGGATCCGGCGAACATCCTGCTGGAAGTGGGCTCGCACGCGATCTCGCAGGTGCTCGATCTGGCGCCCGTGCCTGAAGAGATTACGGTCCGGCCGAGCGACGCAGTGCAATTGCCCGGTGGCGTCACGTTCTTTCGGCGATGGCAGATCTCCATGCTTTGCGGTCCAACCGCGGTGGATGTGTACTTCTCGTTCGCTCCCGGTTTTGCTCGGCGCACGGTCCAGGCGAGCGGGCTGCTGGGCACCGCGCTGACCGATCTCGAGCGCAACACGTATGTGCTGCAGCGGCACGGCCGGCGCCAACAGGATTTCGGCAAGTACGAGATCCTCGCCGGCGCCGGTCGTTCGCTGCAGCGCCAGGCTCGCGGCAATCTGGTTCGCTACTTGCTGTCCAAGGCCGGACTCTGCGAGTCGGGTAACGCGTACGCGGCCAGCATGACGTGGAGCATCCGCGCGTTCTATCGCGGACTGACCGGTTCGCTGGATGCCCGCTGCTCGGGGCAACTGGGGCGGCAGGTGGTCGAGCAGTGCATTCGCATGGCCGCTCAGGCGGACCTGCCGCGTCCGGCCGCGCGGCCGCGGATCAAGCACGGCCGATCGAGCCGGCGCGCCGACACGCTTGTTCTGGGCGGGACCGGCTTCATCGGGCGCGAGCTGGTGCGACAACTGCTCGCTGACGGCCAAACCGTTCGCGTCTTATCACGCTCGCGATGCACGCCGCTGGATGCGGATCACGACGGCCTGGACATCGTCACCGGTGATGTGCGCAATCCGGTGGACCTGACGCGTGCGTTCGACGGTGTTCGCGATGTATACCACCTGGCGCGGTCGCCCGGTGGAAGTTGGAAGAACTATTACGAGCAGGACGTGCTGGGCACGCAGAAGCTCGCACAACTGTGCGGCGACGTGGGCATCCGGCGGCTGGTGTACACGTCGTCCATCGTGGGTTATCGCCTGGACGGCTCCGGGCCCATCACCGAAGACACGCCGTTCGATCCTGCCGTTTGTCGGCAAAACAAGTACGCGCGAGCCAAGGCTCAGGCGGAAGCGGTCTTGATGGCCGCCCATCGCGAGAGAGCATTGCCCGTGGTCATCGTCCGGCCGGGCATGGTCATCGGTCGAGGCGGCGACCTGTGCCATGGCGGCGTGGGTACGTGGAACGGTCTGGGCAGTTGCACGTTGTGGGGTGATGGTCGTGGGAAACTGCCGTTCGTGCTTGTCGAGGATGTGGCTCGCGGCCTGATCGCAGCCATGCAGACCGACGGCATCGAAGGCGAAAGCTTCAACTTGGTGGACGATCCTTTGATCTCCGCCCGCGAATACGTGGGGGAGATTGCACGGTTCTCCGGCATGCAGATTCAGATCTTCCGGGCGGTGATCTGGCAGCTTTATGTCGCGGACATCGCCAAATGGCTGGCCAAGATCGCCCTGAGAATGCCCGAACGGTACGTGCCGACCTACGGCATGTGGAAAGCCCGCGTGGCTTCCGCGCATTTCGACAACTCAAAGGCCAAGCAGCGGCTGGGATGGGCTCCCGCCGGCGATCGTGAAACGCTGCTCAAGCGAGGCATTCACGTGCATCTGGTCGAGCGATCGGCGCCCACGGCACCGGCCGGGCCGGTGTGTTCTCCCGAAAGCTCCAGATTGTAGAGGATGAGTGAATGAGCCAACCGTTGCCTGCAACTAACACCGGGCCACGCCAGCCGGGGCAAGCCGTGTTCGACGATCTCGAGTTGTTTCAGACCTGGGATCGCGATTACTACCATCCGTTGGCCCGGCCCTTGTACGACCGTCTCGTCCAGCGGATGGTGTGGTACCTGGCCTGTCCACCCGGCCAGACCATCCTGGACGCCGGTTGCGGGCCGGGCGAACACAGTATCCGCGTCGCTCGCGAAGGCTATCACGTCCAGGCGCTGGACATTTCCGCGACGGTGCTCGAAGAGGCTCGCCGCCGTGCCCAGGCCGCGGGGGTGGAGGACCGAATCACGTTTCTCCAGGGCGATCTCACTCGGCTGAACCTGTCGAACGAGTCATGTCAGGCCATCTTCAGTTGGGGCGTGATCATCCACATTCGGCCCATCGAAAAAGCGCTCGACGAGCTGGTGCGAGTGTTGCGGCCGAAGGGACGTCTCGCATTGTACGTCACCAACAAGGCGGCGTTGGACCATTGGATTCTGCGTGCCGGCCGTCGCATCCTCGGCAAGACGCCCGTCCCGTCTTACCTACTCCCCATGGGACGGGGTTGTTGGCACGAGACCGGCGCCGATCGGCTGTGGGTCTGGCACATCCATATCCCGGCCCTGATCGAGTACCTCGAAGGTCGCAACATGACGCTCGTGGCCCGGACGGGCGGCCAATTCACCGAACTGCAGCGGCGCGTCAACGGCGCCTTACGATCGGCCATGTTGTGGGGCAACCGGGCGTATAACCGGCTGCATTTGCCGGCTCGCTTCTGTGCCGACAATCTTCTCGTCTTCGAAAAGCACGCTTGAAGATGATCTCGACGGCAGATACACACGCAGCCGCACGAGTGGTGCCTTCGGCGATCTCCGGCAGCGAGCGGACAAAGCCCGGCTGGAGGCAACTCCGCCTGGCGTACCTGACCACGCAGTATCCCAAGGTCAGCCACACGTTCATCCGTCGCGAGCTGCGCGAACTCGAAGCCCGCGGCCACTACGTGTTGCGGCTGGCGATCCGCCCGGCGGACTCGGCCATCGTCGATCCTGCCGATCTGGAGGAGGCCCGACGCACGCTGCATTGCCTCGCTCGGCCGCGCCGTCAACTTCTGGCGGCATTCCTTCGTGGCATTGGCCGCCATCCGGTGCGGGTGGCTCGTGCGGCGCGGATGGCGTTTCGGATGGGCCGGCGAACCGAACGCGGCTTGCCGCGCCACTTCGCCTACCTGGTCGAGGCGGTGTACCTGCTGCGGGAACTGCAACGGCATCGGATCGAACACGTGCACGTTCACTTCGGGACCAACGCGGCGGCAGTGGCTCGGCTCATCCGCTGCCTGGGCGGCCCGCCGTACAGCTTCACCGTGCATGGCCCCGACGAGTTCGACGCGCCGCGAGCTTGGCGGCTCGGCGACAAGCAGGCCGACGCGGCGTTTGTGGTGGCGATCACGAGTTACTGCTCGGCACAACTGCGACGGTGGGCGGCTCCGGAGCATTGGCCGCGAATCCACGTCCTGCGGTGCGGCGTGAGCGAGAATTTTCTCGAAGGCTACGCACCCATCCCTCCGGATTCGCGCACGTTCGTGTGCGTGGGGCGGCTCTGCCCCCAGAAGGGACAGCTCGTGCTCCTGGAGGCGGCCGCTCGCCTGCGCGACGAGGGCCTGAGCTTTCGAATCGTGCTGGCCGGCGATGGCGAAATGCGACCCGCGATCGAGCGCCGCATCGCCGAGCTGGGTTTGGAAAGCATCGTTCATATCACCGGCTGGATCGGCGAGGCGCAAGTGCGCGAACAAGTCCTTGCCGGGCGAGCCATGGTGCTGCCCAGCTTCGCCGAGGGTTTGCCCGTCGTGATCATGGAAGCCATGGCCCTCGGTCGGCCGGTCATCAGCACGTACGTGGCGGGCATTCCCGAACTGGTTCGGCCGGGCGAGACCGGTTGGCTCGTGCCCGCGGGCAGCGTTGAGGAGCTCGCGGAGGCCTTGCGCGAAGCGTTGCTCGCACCGGTGGAACAGCTCGACCGCCTGGGCCGCAACGGCCGCCGTCGCGTGATGCGGAATCACCGTGCATCCGTTGAAGCGGGACGTTTGGAAGAGCTCATCTTGGCGTCGAGGCAAAGCAATGGACGGCAGAACGAGTAAGCGGGTGCTCGCGATTTCTTCCGGCGGAGGCCATTGGGTGCAGTTGCTGCGGCTCGAGCCGGCATTCGATGGCTGTGACGTGGCGTACGCGACGGTCTCTCCCAAGTACCGAAGCGAAGTGCCGGGGCGGCGATTTTATGTCATCCGCGACGCGACGCGATGGAATAGGGTGGCTCTGCTCGTACAGGCCGTGCAGATCGCGCTGATCATGCTCTGGGAGAGGCCCGACGTGGTGGTCTCGACGGGGGCGGCTCCGGGTTACTTCGCCATGCGGCTGGGAAAATTGCTCGGACGCCGCACCATCTGGATCGACAGCATCGCCAACGTCGAGCAACTGTCGATGACCGGGCAACTGGTCGGCCGGTACGCAGATCTCTGGCTGACGCAGTGGGTGCATTTGGCCCGGCCTGGTGGACCGTACTTCATGGGGGCGGTTCTATGATCTTCGTCACCGTGGGGGCTCAGATGCCGTTCGATCGGCTGATCCGTGTCGTGGACGAATGGGCCGGCCGGCATCAACGCACGGATGTCTTCGCACAGATCGGTCAGGCACAGTATCAGCCGCGGCACATCCGTTCTTGCGAGTCCATGGGGCCCGACGAGTTTCATGCGACGCTGGAGGCGGCGAACGCCGTCGTCGCCCACGCGGGCATGGGCAGCATCATCTCCGCCGTCGAGCGGCGAAAGCCTATCCTGGTCATGCCGCGGCGGAGCGATCTGGGGGAGACGCGCAACGACCACCAGGTGGCCACGGCTCGGCAGTTCGGGGCGCTCGGGCTCGTCGAAGTGGCCATGGACGAGCACGAACTGGCGGCCAAGCTGGAGCGGATCGATGAACTGCAGGCAGCGCCAGGTCCCGACGGTAGGGCCTCGCCGCACTGCGTCATGTGTCCTTTCGCCGACAAGCCCGAGCGATGTGCACAGCGGGCCGTCACGTCGGCGTGTCCTCATCTGCTCTCGGCCGTCCACGCCTTCCTCGCCGAGGAGCATCCGGCCATCGAGCAATACGCCATCGCGCCCGCGGCGGCGGGCATCGCCTGAGGATTCTCGTGATCGTCAGAGAGACTGGCATACGGCATCGCGGCGCGGACAACGGCCGCTTGCTTACGGACTGCCCCGAGGACCACGGTCGCCGGCGACGACTGCCCGGCGATCCGGATTGGATCGTCTGCATGGGCGGCGAGGACTGGTACTATCACAGTCACGCCCACTTCGACATCCAGGTCATGAAGCGGATGGCTCGGCGCTGCCGCGTGCTGTACATCTGTTCCATCGGCATGCGCATGCCCAGTCTGCGCCGCGACGCTCAGTTCTGGACGCGAATCCGCAACAAGCTGGCGAGCGTCAAGCATCAGCTTCGCCGTGACAGCGAGAACCTGTGGGTGTACAGCCCGCTGCCGCTGCCGTTGTACCAGTGGAGCTGGGGCCGGTCGCTCAACCACGCCCTATTGGGCGCTCAGCTTCGCACTGTCTTTTCACGGTTGAGCATTTACAACCCGCTATTGTGGATCAATACGCCGACCGGCTGGCCGGTGGTGAAGCACTTGAGACATCGAGGCGTGGTGTACCAGCGGACGGACGAGTATGCGGAGTTGCGGTTCGACAACTTCAATGCCGATTACGTGCGGGCGGTGGACGGCGAACTGTTGCGGACGGCTGACCTTGTGTTGCACGTCGATGAAGGGCTGCACGTTCGTACTCAAGGATTGGCTCGCGCGGCACTGTTGCTCGAGCAGGGTGTGGACGAACGCTTCCTGGAAGCCGACGGCCCGGTGACGGTTCCGGCGGACCTACCGGTGGGCCGCGGCCCGATCCTGGGATATGTCGGCAACCTCGAACCGCACAAGTTCGACGCCGAACTCGTGCGGGCCACGGCCGAGCGATTGAGCGACTGCTGTTTTGTGATCATCGGCCCGTATCACCAGAATGCCGACGGCCTGCGGCGCTTGTCGAACGTGCATTTTCTCGGCCCCAGACCGCACGACCGGATTCTGGACTACGTGCGAGCGTTCGACGTGTGCATGCTTCCCACCGCGCGGACGGAATGGGGACTTCATTGCAAGCCCATCAAGCTGATGGAGTATCTCGCAGCCGATCGCCCGGTGGTGGCCACCCGCACGCCCGCGTCCGAGCGGTTCGCGGATCTGGTGTATATCAGTGATGAGCCCGAGTTGTGGGTGCTTGCGATTCGCGAGATTTTGGCCGGCAACAGCCATGGCCGCGGTGTCGCCCGGGCTCGCGTCGCCGGTTGTGCGTGGAATCGGCATGTCGATCGGATCTGGGCCGCATTGGCTGAGCTGCAGTTGGCCCATCAGTCCCCTTTGAACCGAGATCGAAAGTTGGTGCCATGACCCTCATTCGAACGCTCTATCCGATTTACTGTTCCGACAACGGGATCGGCCACATCTGCATGTCGCTGTGCCAGCACATGCGTGATACCGAAATGGATGTGCGGCTGACCGTTCCATCCAGCGAACCTTCGGACCGACGGGAGTTCGTGCGGGACGCCGTGCCGCCCATGCTGCGGACTTTGAGTTGCCGGCGCTCGCTGCACGGTCTGAGGCACTGGTGCACGGAGCGCTGGTATCTCCGTCAGTTCAAGGCGCAAGAGATCGCCTACATCTGGCCGGGAACATCGCCGCGAGTATACGAGCAGTTGAAAGCCCGCGGGCACACCATCGTCATGGAGCGAATCAACTGTCATCGGGCCACCGCGTACCGGATTCTCGAGGAGGCTTACGATCAGCTGGGCTGGCCGGCGGTTCACGGCATTCGGCGAGAGCACATCGCCGAGGAGAAGTACAAGCTGGAACTGGCCGACCTGGTCTTCTGCCCCAGTCCGCTGGTGCGGCAATCCATGCTTGCGGCGGGCGTGCCGGCGGAGAAATTGCTGGCCACCAGCTATGGCTGGGCCCCGGAGCGGTTTTGCGGCCAGCACCGCGCGTTGGAGCGGGCGGGCGGCATCACCGTCCTGTTTGTCGGGCTGGCCTGCGTTCGCAAGGGCATTCACCTGCTCTTGGAAGCCTGGTCGCGGGCGAAACTTGAAGGTCGTCTGGTGCTGGCGGGCGACATTGCCGCCGATGTGGCTGCCCGGTGTGCCGATCAGCTCAACCGGCCCGATGTCGTGCGTTTGCCGTACTGCACGGACGTGGCCGCGGTGTATCGTTCCGCCGACATATTCGCTTTCCCCAGCCTCGAGGAGGGCAGTCCGCTGGTCAGCTACGAGGCGATCGCATCGGGCCTGGCGTGTATCGTTTCGCCCATGGGGGCGGGTGAGATCATCCGCAACGGCCGCGAAGGCATTGTCCTGGACCCCTATGCCGTCGACGAATGGGTGGAAGCATTGCGCCGGTTGGCCGGCGACGCGGAGTTGCGGGAAGGCCTCGGGTGTCAGGCACGCCTGCGTGCCCAAGAATACACCTGGCAGCAAGTCGGCCGGCGACGGCGCGTTGCCTTGCAGGAAGCGCTCGCCATTCATCGAACCGCTCCGGCGGAAGCCATTCTGGTGCGTTGAACATGACCGATACGCTGACTCACAACGATCGCAGCGCGACGCTGTCCGGTACATCAGTGCATCTGGCGGCGCGGCCTCTCCGCGTGTTCTACGCCTCAGGACCGGGCGACAACATCGGCACGTACCGCCATTGGAAGCAAGGGCAGGACGATCCGGGCGAGCCGGTCGTCGCCTACTCGGGCCAGTTCTACGATCTGTGTCGAGAATACGGCATCGAAGCCTATGTGCTTTCGACTTGTCCTCGGCGCGATCGCGTTCGCGACGGATCGTTGCGAATCGAACATCGACCATATGCCGGGCGCGATGCCCGAGGCGTGCTGTTTCATCTCGCCCAGTTCTGGTACGGCCTGCGACTGATCGTTTCGGTACTGCGGTTTCGAGCGAACGTGGCCATCATCAACGAGGGCGTGCAATGGTTCATGCTGACCCCGCTGAGTTGGGCGGGCGTGCGGCTGGTGCCTTCGTTGCACGTGCGGCTGCGCTGGCGGGGACGGGATCACCTGCTCTGGCGGTGGATTGACCGGCTGAACGGTCGGTTCTTCCGCCTGCACTGTGCGGCCATCCTGGTCGCCTCGCGACGGATTGCCGATGACGTCGAGCGGCTGTCGGGAAGAGCCGGCCTGCCCATCGTGGAGTTCCTGCCGCTGTACCGCCGAGCGACGTTCGATTCGATTCGGCCCGCTGATCACGGCCGGCGTCCGTTCAATGTGCTGTTCGTCGGACGGATCGAGCCGAACAAGGGTGTGTTCGACCTGCTCGAGGCGGCTCGGATGGTCTGGGCCGAACTGGACGACGTGCACTTTCACGTGTGCGGAGTCGGCTCGGCCCTGGCCGAGTTGCGCTCGCGCGTGAACCAGGACCAATCACCCGGTCGCGCCCCCTTGCCCGATCGATTTCATCTGTACGGCCACTGCAACCGCGCCCGTCTGGCCGAGATGTACGCGATGGCCCACGTGGTGATTGTGCCCACCCGCTCCGACTTCGGCGAGGGCTTTAACCAGGTGACGGCTGAAGGCGTATTGACGGGACGGCCGGTGATCACCTCCTCGGTCTGTCCTGCGGTCGAGTACGTGCGGGACGCGATCGTGGAGGTGCCGCCCGACGATGTTCGAGCCTACGCCGACGCTATACTGCGACTGACCCGCGATCGCGAGGAGTACGAGCGGAAGCGTCGTGCTTGCCTGGCGCTCCGGGAGCAATTCTATGATGACCGGCGCAGTTGGGGGGCGGCCGTCCGCCAGGTGATGCGGGGGGCGTAAAAACGCCAACCCCGCGACCGAGACCGGCCGCGGGGTTGTGCTCTCAGATCGTCTTCACATGACGCTACGCGGATTACCGCTCATAGGCACCGACGTCCGCCAGACCGGTCCGCAGTTTGTTGCGGGCATCGACCGGCACGACAGGCGACATCCGATCAACCAACGGCGAGTTGCTCTGCGGCACGCCGTCCGAGTCGAGACGGTTGGCCCCCGTGGTCACATTCGTGCCGCGGGTCACGCTGGGATCCACGAAATGGTTGTGGCTCCAGTCCGAGTAGTCGATGTTCGCGTCGCTGCCGCCGATCGCGAGGAATGCGAAGTCGCATCCCTTGACCGACATGTTTCGGATCCGGCAGTCCTGCTTCGTGCCGGCATAGGTGTCGGGCATGATGCCCATACCCTTGACCGTGAACGAGCAGTGCCACCAGAGCATGTGATCCACCCAGCGGTACCAGCCGCCCCAGCCATGCGAATCGCTCCGCATCTGCATGTAGACGTTCACGAACGCCATGCCCTGGGCGTAATCCGGCGGACTGTTGATGTCCGACCGGATGAACAGGCTCTGGTACTTCAGGTTGGTGGCCCGCAGGTTGTAGACAATCACGTTGTGGTCGTTCCAGCCGCCTGCGTGCTGCCAGGCGTCGGCGTGGGCGCCCGTCGAGAGCGGATCCACGTCATCCACCACGCAGTTGAAGATACAGGGCACGTTCTGGAAGGCGTCATCGCTGATACGAGTGATGGTCAGGCCCCGGCACAGGTCCGAACCCGACGTCGCCTGGTGCACCTCGGTGATGGAGCACCCGGTGTAGTACAGGTTCTTGTACTCGGAGGTGAGCGGGTGAGCGGTGGTGATGCCGCGGCCGGCACCGATCAACGTGCAGTCATCCGCCCACACCACAACCTGGCTGCGATCGTTGTAGCTCATGCCCATGACGCCCGAGCCCCTGAGCGTGATGCCGCGGACCGCGATCTTGCGGGTGGCCACGATGCCGCCGGACGTCAGGATGGTGTTGCTGCGGGTGCCGCCCGCCGCGGTGGTGATGGTGAGCCACTCGTTGTCACACGCGATGGGGCCGCTCGCGCCGCCGGCGCTGCAGACGTGGGTGCCCGGCGTGAGCCGGACGATTCCGCCGTCGGCGTTGTTGCCCAGACCGAGCGAGTTCCGGTAGGCGCGGATCTTCGCGATGGCCTGGCCGACCGTCCGGAACGGCCTCGTGCTGTCGTTCACCACCGCCGTGCTGTCGTTGCCGTTGGGGCTGACCCATGCCTCAGGCTGAGGCAGCTTGCCCGTCGCGTTGACGACCAGCCGGAGCGGATCCAGACCCAGCCCGCCGCCGTCCGTGTTCTTGTCGCGGACGCCGCCGTCATTGCCGTAGACCGTCGCCTCGACCGTGAACACACCGTCGCTGGTGAATTTGTTGGCGCTGATCGGCGTCCAGTATTCGTACACGCCGGTCTGCGGGTTGAGCGTCATCTCCGTCACGTCAACCGGCGACGGACCCGTGTAGCCTTGCCCGTAGATGTTGAATCGGACGCGGGCGATGCCGTACTTCGAGAACGCTACCACGCCCACGTTCAGCGTCCCGGACGGGTTGATCCGCTGGTAGGGGACGGTGTCCCACCGCGCGATCGGCTTGAGCTTGGTCTGCGGAACGTTAGCGAACTGCATGATCACGGAGAGAGTGATTGCCGCACCAGTCGAAGGCGTCACGGTGATGGTTCCTTGATAGGTGCCGGGAGTCAGTCCCGTCCGGTTTACCGTGGCCGTGATCTTGTTACGGGTTCCGGCACTACTTCCACTCGTTGCGGAAAGGGTCAGCCAACCCACGTTGTCCGACAACGTGTAATGTAGTGTCGAACCGCCCGAGTTCCACACCTCAAATGTGAGATTTGTGGTGCTGAGCCCAAAATCCAGCACGCGGGGGCTGACCGCGAGTGTCGGCGCACCGGCCGGACCGACTTTGAAGTTGCACACTTGGACAGACTGCGTAGCGGAGCTGGTCCACGGTGCCCAGTTCGCCAGTGAGGTGACGTTCATTTGCTCAGCGCGGAACGAATAGTTCTCGGCGATGAGTTTCTCGGTCGATCCGGGCGCCGTCACGTACACGCTGTAGGAACGCGACGGAACGCTGACCGCGAGCCGGAAGTGATACGTCCTGCCCGCGGTGTAGGCCAGGTTGAGATCGGCGCTGTAGGCGTTGTCGCCGCGGACGTCGATCAGACCTGCGCTGTTGAAGCGAACGGCCACGGCGGAGTCGGCGTAATCGGCCACCGGCCCGGCGGACAGAATCACGCCACCGTCCATGTTGGCGGTGCTGGGCGTGGCGTCAAACTCGACCGTAAACGCACCCTGCTGGGCGGCCATGGGCGTGTTCTGCCAGCCGGCCGAACCGCTCACGCACGCGCCCGGCGGAGAAGTGACGGTGACGGTGAACTCCTTGGTGGAGGACGCACCGCCGTCGTCGGTCACCTTCAGCACGACCTTGTAGCTGCCCGGCTTGGTGTAGGTGTGGGAGGCCGTGATCGTCGTGACCTTGGCCGAGCCGTCGCCGAAATCCCATTCGTAGCCGGCGATCTTCCCGTCCGGATCGCTGGTGCCGGTCGCATTGCACTGAACGGCCAGCGGCGCTTCGCCGCTGGTCGGCGTGACCGTGCCCGAAATCACCGGAGGCTTGTTGCGCACCTTGGCCTTGGCCACGAAGTTGCAGACCTCCATGGTGCCGAAGCCCGCGTAGCCGGCCCATTCGCTCAGGCTGGTGGCCGACATCTGCTCAGTGCGGAAACTGTAGTTGGCGGCAATCTGCTTTTCGGTTCCGCCGGCCGGTGTCACAAACACGTCGTACGTGCGGGCCGGGATGTCCACGACCATGCGGACGTGATACTTCACGCCCGGCGTATAGGGCACCGCGCTGACCGCCGCGTACGCGCCGCCGTTACGGGCGTCGATGGTGTTGTCGATGTTGAAGCGCACGGCCGCAGCCAGCTCAGCAAAGCCGAGGATCCGCTGCGACGACAAGCCAACCAGACCGTCCAGGGCGGCCGAGCCCGGCGTAACGTCGAACTCCGCGGTCATCAGATCCGTGAAGGACTCCATCTTCACGCTTTGCCACACGAGTGACGCCGTCCCGCAGGTCGACTCTTGAACGGTGATGTTGATCGTCGTGGTCGAGGTCGCACCCTTGTCATCGGTGACCGTGAGCTTGGCCGAATACGTCCCGGCCTTGGTGTACGTATGGCTGACCTTGGCTCCCGATCCGGTCGTGCCGTCGCCAAAGTTCCAGGCGTATGCGGTTACGGTTCCGTCAGGATCGCTGCTCGCGCTGGCGTCAAAGTTGACGGTCAGCGGCGCGGCACCGGTGGTCGGCGTGGCATTGGCGGTTGCTTTGGGGGCCTGATTGGGCGGGTTCGTGACGATCGTCACGGTGGCGGTGGCCTGGGCCGACTTGTCGTCGGTCACGGTCAGGATCACCTTGTACGTTCCGACCGTGGTGTACGTGTGGCTCACCTTCGCGCCCGTGCCCGTCGTACCGTCGCCGAAGTTCCACGTGTAGCTGGTGATGGTGCCGTCCGGATCAGTGCTGCCCGAACCGTCGAACTGGACGGTGAGCGGAACTTGGCCCGACGCGGGAGTGGCGGTGGCTTTGGCGCTGGGGGCCGCGTTCTGAGCGGCGGCCACGAAGTTGCAGACTTCCATGCCGCCCATGTCCGCGTACGAGCCCCAGTTGTCCACGCGCGTCACGCCTTGCTGCTCGGTACGGAAGGCGTAGCCCGCCGCCAGTTGCACCTCCGCGCCGCCGGTGGGCTGCACGTAGACGTCGTACTTGCGAGAGGCCACGTCGGCGATGATGCGGAAGCGGTACTTCACCCCCGGCGAGTACCGCACGGTCGTGCGGGCCGCGAACGTCCCGCCGTTGCGGACGTCAATGGTGTTGGCGGTGCTGAAGCGCACGAGCATGGCGAAGTCGGTGAACCACGCGCCGGCGCCTTGAGAAATGCCGATCAGGCCGTCCATGCCTGCGGCCTTGGGTGTGGCCTCGAATGTTGCGGTGAACGTCTTGTCGAACGGCCCCATGGCCGTGGCGGTCCATGTGGTGTTCGCCTCGTGGCACCCCGTGCCCGGAGTCGGCTCCTTGACGTAGCACACGTTCAGCGTGCCCGTGCCGGCGTAGGCGCCCCAGTAGTTCAGGCTCGTCGCTCGCTGATGTTCACTGCGGAACAGCAGGTTCTGGCCGATGAGTTGTTCGCTCTGGCCGGGTGGTGTCACGTAGGCCGAGTAGGTCCGGGCGGGAACGTTCACCTCCATGCGGATCCGATACGTTCGGCCGGCAGTGTAGGAGATGCTGCGGTTCGCTCCGTAGTTGTTTCCGTTGCGAGCGTCGATCGTGCCGTCGATGTTGAATCGGACTATGGCGGCAAAGTGGGCGAAAGTGCTGCCTTCGTTCGTCGAGAGTCCCACCAGTCCGTCAGCGTTCGCGCTGCTCGGCGTGGCATCAAACGTGGCGGTGAACGTGCCGGTCTGCGCGGTCATGGGCGCCGTCGCCCATGTCGTGGTGCCGGTCAGGCACTGGGCCCGAGCCGGCGCCGCGGTCGATAGCGCGGCGGCCAGGCCGGCCAGTACGGCAATACCGGCCAGCCCGCCGGTGAACCTCCGGCGGGTGGGTGGACGGCAGTCCCGACTGTTCGGCTGCCCGCGACTCGGCAATCCTTGCAGCATGTTTTCCTCCTCCATCGTCTTGATGGAACAAGTGATCCCGGCCCGTGCTAACTGCATGACAAACGGGCCAGTTTATCCACAAGTCCTGTCTGTAGGGCGGTGCCCACCCTCCGCACGGCCACCGGACGGCCGGCGTGAAACACCGCCGTCTCGCTGATCGTCTTTACCGCTCGCCGGGACTGCCGCGCCGCAATCCTCGCTCGAGCGAAGGTTCGGGGGGCGTCGGCCTCGTCGTGCCCAGCGCCCGGTTCAGGGGGTCTTGGTGGTCAGTAGAACTCGGCTTGTTGCTCCTGGTCGAGGTTCCCATAACTCCTGTCCAATCCTACCGGGCAGGAGAGTCAATTCAAGAGTGCCCCCAGGCAAAAATAGGCAAAACCATTGGGAACAACGCAGGCGACACACGGTTTGGCCCGCTTGTTGGTGAACCCAAATGCAACATTGCGGAGCGGTCCGTTCGAACGCTCGCGTTTTTCGACATGTCGGCGCTATCAATCTTCATTCCGCGTATTCGGGGTCACAAAAATGGACGCGAAGAAAAGCAACACCTCCGAGATGATCTCGACCAAGATCGATTTCTCCCATCGGCGCATCGCCAAGCTCGCCAACATCATCGAGCTCGCCGAGATGTTTTTTCCCGGAAACCGCAATCAGCAGTATGCGTTTCTCGTGATTTGGGTGCGTCTCAAATGGCGCACGGAAGGCATTGTCCCCAATCTCGGACAGTTCGTGACCGCGCAAGGCGTGTCGCGCCGCACACTCGAACGCGTGCGGGCCAAGATGCGGCGTATGGGCCTGCTCGAACACGTGAGCCGGTTTGACCCGCGTTTCGGGAATCGCGAGGGCTGGACACTCTCGGACAGCTTCGAAAAGGCACTGCACACCATGGCCCAGAAGATCAGAGACTTCAAAGACGTGGATAAGAGCTCGCAGGAACAGGACGAGCAAATGCTGGCTCTGGCCCGGGCGCGTCGAGACGAAGCGCACGAAACGGAAGAGTAGCCGTCGAGCCAAGTCATCCGGGAGTCCTGTCATGCGGGCCATTCTCCTCGCCGGCGGGCCGGTCCATCATCGACCGGGCGGTGCACTGGGACTGCCGCGGCCGTTGTGGCCTCTGGCCATGCGACCGTTGATGCTCCGGCTCGTCCATCGGCTGGTCGAAGGTGGAACGCAGGCCCTGAGCGTTTGTGCGAACGGACAAATTTCACTCTACGCCGGCCTGTTGGGCTGCCAGCACCTCGGTTTGGACGAGTTGTGCTTTGTACAGGACGCCATGCCTCGCGGGCCGGCCGGATGTCTCAAGGACAACGAGACGTTCGTGCGAGGCGAGACCTTCCTCGCCGTGAACGCTGCATGCTGGCTGGACGATCCGGTTGAGACGCTCGTCGAGCGTCACCATCGACAGCGCAACCATCTGACGGTTTTCTGCAACGCGCGAATGCGTGCTCCCGGCGGGTTGTACGTCGTCGAGCCCGAAGTGCTCGACCATATCCCGGCGGCCGGATACTGCGACATCAAGGAACAACTCATTCCCCGATTGCTGGATCGAGGACTTCGCGTGGGTGCTTTGTCGCTGCATGGAGCGACCGAAGAAGTCATCCACGTTCAATCGTATTTGCACGTTCATGCTCAGTGGCTCAACCGTCGGTTGCCCGACGAGTTGGCGAGTTGCCCCGGTCAGTATCGATCGCTCGGTTCCGATGTTTGGGTATCAACTGATGCGAGCATCGGGAGAAACGTGAGGTTGTTCGGACCGGTCATCGTGGGACCTCGCGCTAAGATATTGGATGGTGCGGTCGTGATCGGCCCGGCATGCATCGGGCCCGAGACCTGGATCGGCGAGAACGCGATCATCACCGAAGGCGTGATCTGGGCGAAGGCGTATGTGCCCGCCACTGCATGCGTGAATCGCGCTCTTGTGGTACCGGCCGATGAATCCGCCGCCGGGCATCGCCTTGCGTTCGCCTCGAGATTTCGCCGACGCGTTTTGTCTCAGTTGGGGAGCAGTAGCCATGTCCGATATCACCAATGAACTGCAGGCACTGAGCCGGCTCTCACCGGTACCGGACGCTCCGGTGCTCATGCCGGCGTATCCCGGTCAGACCGAGGAAAAGTCGCGAACGAGCGTGTCGCTCTCGGCCACGCTGCGCCGGCGCTGGGCGTTGATCCTCGCGACTTGGATCGTGGTCACGGGCGGACTCACCGCTCTGATCTGGACGCAGTTCCACATCGAGTACGAAGCGGTGGGGCTCGTTCGGGTGGCTCCGGTGATTCGACCAATTCTGTTTCGCGATGAGGAGAGCGGCTTCCTGCCGTTCTACAACGCGTTCATGGCCGCCCAGATGCAGAACATCAAGACGGCGACGGTGTTGAAGCGGGCCGTCGAAGCGCCCGAGGTCCAGGCTCTGCAATGGGTGTCGAAGACTTCCGATCCGGTGGCGTATCTCTCGAAACATCTCAAGATCGAGAATCCGGATGCCGGCGAATACATCGCCGTGTCCATGATGGGGCCCGATCCGCGCGAGTTGGCTCCGACGGTCAATGCCGTGCTGCGGGCCTACGAGCAGAAGGTTCTCGCCGACAATCAAAGTGATGACACAGCCCAACTGGAACTGCTGTACGACAAGCAGGAGAAGCTCGAACAGGAGCTGCAGCAGCAACACAAAGAGCTGTACAGCTTCGCAACCGAAGTCGGGACGCTGTCCTTGGGTGACCACAAAGAAGCCGCCGCCGCGGGCATTCAAACCATCCAGGTCAAGCTCAAGGAGGCCCAGGCCGCCCGCGTCGCCGCCCAGGCTCGGCTGGAATCGCTGCGTCGGCGCGGCCCCGCGCCGCTGTCCTCCGCTGAGTTCGATCACCTACAGCAGCAGGTGCTCTTGGCGGATGATGAACTCGCGTCACTGAACGTGGCCCGGCAACTGGACGAGCAACGCCTCATCTCGCTGTCCCGGCAACTCGGACCCGATCATCGCGATCTGCGCTATACTCGCGAGCGGGTGGAGCAACTGAAGAGCCGAATCGCCGAGCGCACGCGAGCGTTGTCCGAGTCCGTCAACGCGCTCGCCGAGGCGCGTGCTCGCTTGCTGTTTGAGGCGGAATGCCGGGCGGCCGAACAGGCCTTCGACGAAGCATCCCAGAAGGAAAGAGCGCTGGAGGAGGTTGTGCGCGACGATCTCAACCGCATGGGCACCATGGGCAAGAACGCGGTTCAGTTGCAGGCCCTGCAGAGCAAGACGAAGCTGACCGAGCAACTGCACGGCCAGGTCTCCGAACGTATCCAGCATCTGGAAGTCGAGAAGCAGCGACCCGCCCGGGTGAGCATCGATTCGTGGGCCAGCGAGCCGACGTCTCCCGCCCGCGACAAGCGGCCCAAGCTCACCGCCGTCGCCATCGCGGCCGGCCTGTTCATGGGGCTCGCGCTGGCTTTGCTCGTCGACTCGCGGGACACCTTCGTGCGAAACGTGGAGGATGTCCGGCAAAACGTGGGCCTGACCGTGCTCGGCACGCGATCCATGCCCAGTTGGCGGCAGGGGACCGACAAGGACGTGCTCGCCACGGTGGCCGAAGAGATTCGCGGCATCCGCGGGTGCGTGCTCTTTGCTGGCGGGAGTCAGGATTTCCGCAGTCTGCTCATCACCAGTCCCAACCCGCGCGAAGGCAAGACGCACACGGCAGGCGAGTTGGCGATCGCTCTGGCTGAGAGCGGCCGGCGGGTCCTGCTCATCGACGCGGACAACCGCAAGCGTGATCTCACGCATCAGTTGGGCGCGGACGATCGGCCAGGCTTGTCCGAACTGCTCGCCGACGGACAGGATCCCGAAGACTTCATTCTGAGTACGTCCACGCCCGGGCTGAGCTTTCTGCCGGCCGGGGCGATCAGCGACCGTTTCAGCGAACTACTGGTGCGGCCGGGTCAGCTCGAACGCGTGCGTGCTGCCTTCGACGACTTCGACCTGGTGCTGGTGGACTCTCCGCCCGTTCTGCTGAGCAATGACGCCTGTATCTGGGCCCGGTATATCGATACCGTTCTGGTCGTGTTGCGCGTCAAGCATTCTTCACGGGAGGACGCGCTGGCGGCCAAGGATAAGCTGACCCAGATGGGGGGACGCATCATGGGGGCGGTGCTCAACGGGGTGGAGCATCGGACTCACTACTACAGCCGTTACGCGTATGCCCCCAGTTGAGAGCCGGTCGCCGCTTTTTCGTGGCTGCCCCCGTCGGACACTCATTCCGTCGCTGCGATGAGCACACAGGCGTTTATCGTTGTCGCACCCGCTTCGCGCCGCGCGGCGTCGCCCGATGCCTGGGAGCGGGCGTGGCGCATGCCGCTGGTTCGCGAGCCGGCGATCGTTGAGTACTCGCGCTGGGTCGCTAGTCGCGTCCGAAGCGTCCAGTTGATCATGCCGGCCTGGCTGGCGGACCGGATCGAGGCTTCGCTCCGGGACGATCTTGTCGTTCATACGTACCGGCGCTATCTCGGTGACGGCACCTGGGGCCGCGCCGAGCCGGCCCACCGGGCGTCCGAGACCATGATTCTCGATGCGACTCGGCTGCCGTCCATCGATTTCGCCGCGGCTTTGGCTGCCCATCGCCGTAGTGGGGCGGCCATGTCCGTATTCTGTGGGTCGGGTCAGCGCGAGTATTGTCGCGAGCTTGTTAGATCGGGGCCCGGCGGCCTCATCGAACGTCCCATACGCCATTATGCGGATTCGATCGAAGACGCCGAGCCGAATCCGGTTCTCATCGTGTTATCGCGGCGGACGTTTCGGCCCGATCCGGGTACGTGTGTCGGTCACTTTGCGGCGATCGCCGATCACTTGCAGACGAGGCTGGGACGGGCGGGCGATAAGGTCCGATGGTGTCACCATCCAGCGTTGCGTTGTCATGCCACGCCGTTGGATGCACTGCACTGGCTGATCGAGCAATCGGCCGAACCGTCGGACGTCGGCCCCCTGAACCAGATCGCGAGTGTCGAGCCGGGCGTTCGACTTCACGGTGCGGTGCGGATCGGACGGGATGTTTCCATCGGCGCGGGCGCGGTGATCATCGGACCGAGCGCACTGGGCGACGGTGCGCGAATCGGCGCCGATGCCGTGGTGAGCCGCAGCATTATTCTGCCGGGCGAATCGCTGGCCGGAGGACATTGCTGTCACAATCGCGTCTTCGGAGCCCGCGGCGAGGTTTTTCGATCCGATGGCGAGTCGTACGACACGGACTTTCTCAGTGGAGTTACTCGTGCCATCGTTCCTTCGTTCGCCGAGCGCATCCGCCGCATCCGCGACTTCACCGTCTCCTCCGCCGGCTTGCTGTTGCTCGCTCCTTGCTTGGCGGTAGTGGCCTTGGCGATCAAGCTGACTTCTCACGGTCCGGTATTGTCTCGCCGTCGCTGTCAGGGGCGCAATGGCATCGCATTCGACTGCCTCGAGTTCAGAACCACGAGTCACGATGCGGACGCGCTGCAGCATGATCCGCGGCTGACTCGACTCGGCGGATGGCTACGCCGGACCAAGCTCGACAAGTTGCCTCGGCTGGTGAACGTTTTGCTCGGCCACATGAGCCTGGTGGGGCCCCGGCCTGCACCCGACGCCGTGACCCGGTGTTGCCCCGCGTGGCGGCGGATTCGTTTGTCCGTGCGGCCCGGGATCACCGGCCTGTGGCAGGTCGCTCGGACCGACGACCGTCTCATCGATCCTCAAGAGCGGATTCATTACGACACACAGTACGTACAGGACCGTTCTCTATGGCTGGACGCGCAGATTATCTGGCAGACCGTTCGCATCTTGCTCCGGCTGGGGCCGAGCCCGCGATGGCTGACAAGCTGGAAACCCACGGCCGCGCCGCCGCCGGTGCAGGTACCGCCGAGGCGAATCCGTCAGCTCGAGCCGGTCTGACTCCGAAAGATACAGCGTCCTTGCCATGTTCGTCGATGGCTCAAACGGAATCGATCAGCCGTGAGCAGGACGCGCCGTCTCTGCCGCAGCCGCACGGGCGAACCTCGCGGATTGCATACGGGGTGATCGGTGCCGCTCTCGTACTCTACGTGGGTTTGTGCACGCCTCACCGTGACAGCATCTGGGAGGCCGATGCCTGGGAGCATCATCGGGCGGTCGTGGCCTTGACGCAGGAGGGATGGTGGCCAGGAAACCCGACTTATGCTACCGATGAGCCTTCGATCCGCTATTCACCCTATTCGATCGCGCTGGCAGCACTGTGTCGCTGGACCGGGGCTGATCCATACGCCGTGCTGAGTGGTGCCGCTGTCGTCAATACCGCACTGTTGATCGTCAGTCTTTACCTGCTGCTGGCAGTGTACGGAATGACCGCGATCGGCCCGTACGTGCTGATCGTGATGGTCAGTTTTTACGGCAGCGCGCCGGGATACGCCAACACGTATGCCTTGGCCGACCTGCCTTGGCACCAGGTGAATCCCTCGGCGTTGAGCTTCCCGCTCGCACTGTTCATGGTAGCTGCGCTTCGGGCAGGGGCACACAAGTGCCATGCGTGGTGGGAAGTACTTGCTCTCGCCGTGATGGGGGCGGCCTGCGTGCTCACGCACGGGCACACCGGCGTGTTTGCGTTCATCGGCATGGCAGCAGCGGCACTGGCCGGCCCGGCCGACGTCCGCATCCGGCTGTTTCGCCGGATAGCAGTCGTGGCAGTGTTATCGGGTGTCTTATGTATGGCTTGGCCGTGGTTCGACTTCCTGGCTGCCGTGCGTAACGTGCAGGATCGGGAGTACTGGTTCAACCCGTTCGTCTCCGTTCGGATGCTCACCGTCTGGAGCCTGCCCGCGCTGGCTTGCGTGCCGTTCGTGATCAGCCTGCGTCGAAACGAACTCATCCGTATGTGCTTGCTCACCGCGGGCGTCTGCTACGGCCTCGCACTGTTGGCGTTTCCGGCCCGCTCGTCGTTGTTGGCCAGACTACCCATGCCTGCGCTGGTACTCTTGAATGTGGCCGTGGCTGGCTATCTGTGGTCCGAAGGGCTGCTGAATCCCCGGTCGTGGAGCCGGTCGGTTCGCGATGTGCTCTCCTTCGAGCAGTCGGTCTCGCTGCCCGCCGGCGTCAATCTGCTCCTCGTCGCGGCGCTGGTTTACTGCCTCGTGCCGCAGATCGTGCTCATCGCCCGCGACCCGGCGTTGGCCCGACCTTATATCGCGCCGATCCTGGCCAAGCCCGACAAGCGGTTGCACCTGATGGATCGGTTCGACCGACTGCTCGAGCCGGTCGGCCGGCGCGACGTGGTGCTGAGCGATGCCGTCACGTCGTGGCCCGTCCCGTCGGTGCGCGGCCGAATCGTCGCCGCGCTGCACTACGAGACTTTCACGCCCGGTCAGCCCGCCCGTGATCGCGACGTGTTCACCTTCTTCGCCACCGGCGATTGGCTGACTCGCCAGGAGATCCTGCAGCGTTACGGCGTCCGGTGGATTCTCTTGAACGAGTCGACCATGTCCCCGTACGTCATCCGCGATCTGCTCGAGCCCGACGCGGTTGTCGGTCGCGTCGACGACCTGGTCCTCATGGACGCCGGCCGCTGGCTCGACGCCCGCCGGGCGCGGCTCAGCGACTCTCCATCTCCGCCCGCCGGCCTGCTTCCGCCCGCATCCCCGCTCCGCCGTTCAGCCGGCCTTGACCGCGACCAACTCCGCTGATACCGTATACCTTCCGGCAGTAAACGGCTGGACCATCCAGCGGCCGCCCGGCGACGGCGCCTCATCCGCCGCCTCGGTGCGCTCCCGACCTCGGTCCGTCGCCGTAACTGCCTACAATTAAATAGCTTGGAGAGGTGGCAGAGTGGCTGAATGCACCGGTTTGCTAAACCGGCGTACAGATAAAAATCTGTACCGCGGGTTCGAATCCCGCCCTCTCCGTTCAAGGCCGTGCTCCGATCCGAGCGCGGCCTTTTGCATGCGCTGCACTTTGACCCGCCGACGCTCCCATGCAACATGCATGAGCTCGAGAAGAGTATCCCGCAAACGCTGATCGAATGGCTCCGCTGTGCGTGAAGGGGGGCGCGATTCCTCCGTCCTCGCGCAAGAACTGATTGGCAGGCCTGCCTGGGACGAGGCTGGGCGAGTGCTTAGGGGCTGGTTTTATGGGACGTCGGCCAGATTTTGCGCGACTTTGCCCATTTTGTCCAAATTCACGAGATCGGCTGGAGGAATTGGCGGCCGTCCGCCGATACCAAGGTCTCCAAGCTATCCAGCTTGCCCAAATTAACAGACGGATAACGGGCGAGTTGACTGGGGGCCGGATACAGCGTCGGCATGGCGTGGCCGGCGGGTGACAAGCAACTCTTCCAAGAGGCCGGTGCGGAGCTACCGGCGGGTTTTTTGGACTTCCAGGCGGAAGCTTCCCTCCAAGCAGGATGCATGGGGTGAACAGGCGGTAGTCAGCGGGACCGAGCACCCGCTCAGGGAGACTCCGCGCCTTGGCGACGGCCTGGGAAAGGAAGATGACGATGAACGCGGAACGCATGGTCGATCGGTTTGTGGGGACGCTCCTGACGGGTCAGCGGCAAGCCTGCCGTGACGTTCTGGCCGAGGTTTTGGCCAGTGGGATTGAGCCGAAGACTGTGTACCGCAAAGTGCTCTGGCCGGCCATGGAAACGCTGCAGCGAATGTACCGCGCCGACCAGATCAACACGGCCACCGAGCACATGGCGACGCGGATCAGCCGGGCCCTGGCCGACCAGTTGCAGGCAAAGCTGGAGCGGCAGGCCCCCAATGGACGGCGCATTCTCATCACGTGTGCGGATGGGGAGCCCGAGGAACTCGGTGCCCAGATGTGTGCCGATCTGTTCGAGGCGGAAGGGTGGGACGTGTATTTCGTGGGCGGCGGTGTGCCGAACGACGAAATCCTCTCATTGGTCGGCCAACTGCGGCCGGAAATCCTCCTCATCTTCGGGACGCAGCCGTCGGGCGTGGCCAACGTTCGCAAGCTGATCGATCTCATCCGTGGCGTGGGCGTGAACCCCACCATGAACATCATGATTTCCGGAGGCGTGTTCAACCGTGCGGAAGGCTTGTGGAAGGAAGTCAACGCCGACCTGTTCGCGGCCAACGCCAGCGAAGCCCTGACTGTCGCTGCCAGTGCCGAACCGCGCGAGCATCCGGTGCCGATCCCCGGCGCTCCCAAGAAGCGTCGTCGTCGTCGCAGGCCGCCGCTCCTCGCGGGCGCCGACGCGTGAAGCGGGCCGCACGTGGGAAGGTGAGAACGTGCGAAAGTGGGAATGTGCGATCGCAAGATCGCTTCTGGTCACTTTCGCACGTTCTCGCTTTTTTGCAGCGCAAAGATTTCCGGATGCTGAGTCTTCACCAGCCCCCAGTCCCCAGCCCCTGGTCCCCAGGGCCCTCAAAACTGCTTCTTCGAATCCAGCAGAATGCAGATGGGGCCGTCGTTGACGCTGGCCACGTCCATGTGGGCGCGGAACACGCCGCGTTCGACGGTCAGACCGATATGCGCCAGTTCGTCGCACAGCTGTTCGTAGAGTTGCCGAGCCAGTTCGGGCCGTGCGGCAGCGTCGAAAGAAGGCCGGCGACCTTTGCGGGCATCGGCCTGCAGAGCGAACGCGCTGATGACCAGCACGCCGCCGCCGATGTCCTGCACACTGCGGTTCATCTTGCCGGCATCGTCCACGAAAATGCGGAGATTGGAGATTTTGTCGAGCATGTACTGGACGTCGGCAGGACCGTCGTCCACGGCCACGCCCAGGTACACGAGCAAACCCTGGCCGATGGCGCCGACGACGCGACCCTCGACGGTCACGCTGGCTTCGCTCACACGTTGAACGGTGGCTCGCATGCTCTCCTCTCCGGCATCAAGGCAACAGTTGCCACGCGGCCGCCGCTGCACAGACGAACGTGAGGATGTAGAAGCGACGCGGGCCGGGCCAGACGGCGGCCAGGCTGTAGGACACTGTCAGTATGCCGAACGTCGCGGGCGCAACCCATGGAGGAATCGCCCGCGAAGCCAGGGCGGTCGCTCCGAAAATGGCGATGACCGGCAGGACCAGCACGGCCAGTACGTACAGCGGCTCACGGAACGGCTGCCACTTCTCCGAATGGCTCGCCTTGTCGGCCAGGATGGCCAGCAAGCCCGCGGTCACGGCAAGCAGCAGCGGCCAGTACCCGAGAAATCCCGAATAGATGAATGTTCCCTCGGCCCGGATCACAATAAACGCGACCGTGGAAGCCGCTGCGGACAGCGCCAGCCAGCCGAGCGTCGATTTGCCCGTACGGCGAGCGGCTCCGGTGAGCACGGCGATCAGGAGCAAGTTGGCCAGGAGGCTCCAAATCCAGCGACCGAGTCTGTTGTCGCCGATGTAGACGTTGGGGAGCTTGGGCCAGAACGCAAGCTGACAGGAGACGAGCACGCCGATGGCGCCGAGCAGGAAGCCCAGCCGCCGGCATGGGTGAATGAGGCGGCCTGCGGTCGTCCAGGCGTGCCCGCCGTCGAGCTGCTGCAGCCAGACACTCGCGAGCCAGTGCCAAAATCCGGTCATCAAGGCCAGCCCCAGCAACGCCCGAGTGAACACGGCAGCGAAGTACTCGGCCTTGCTGCCGCGGATGTCGGGCGTGCCGAGCATGAACAGCGACAGGACGCCGAGCGTGATCAGACCCAGGCCGGCGTCGGCGAAGTTTTCATTCCAGCGGCGGGCGGCCAGGACGAGAATGGAGGCGCCGGCGAGGAAGGCGGCCACCGGCGTCAGCGGCGAAACGATGAACATACAGCCGAGAACGAGCACGGTCACCGCGAGGATCCCCGCGCTGTAGTGAAAACCCGGCCACGCGGGCGGGGGCGTGAGCAGGTCGTCCAGCCGATCCGGCCAGGCCTCCACCCGCCGGCGGTGGGCGAGCAGGCCGCCGATGGTCACGAACGCCGCCAGCGACAAAGCGGTGCCGAAGACGAACGGACTCACCCAGTCCACGAGGACGGCGCGAGAGATTCCGTTTTCCTCCTCGATCACCGAAGCGGGAATCTGCAGGGCCGACCAAAGCGACATCAGGACGAGAACCCACATCAGGCCGGTCATGATCGCGCCGTTGCCGGTTCGCCACCAACTGAGCAGGGCGGCAATGGCGATCAGGGCGGCGTCGATGGTGCCGACGGGCCAGATGCGCACCTGCCAGGTCGGTCGAAAGCTGAAGAACGGCAGCGACGGGATGCGGGTGAGCACGGCGGTCGTGGCCAGGAACAGCATGACCACCACGGCGATCAGCCCGAGCACGAGCTGAGTCACGTTGAGCACGGCTTGCAGATCCTGCCCCGTCCGCGTGGTGAGCGATTTGGGGCGGATCCGGTTGAACAGATGGGCCAGGATGCCCCAAATCAGGCAGAGGCCGGCCGCGACGTGGACGGTCCGTTCATAAGCGTTATCGCACGGCCACCGCAGACTGCCACAGATGGCGAACACCCCCAGACAGATCGCGGCGGTCAGCATGGACGCTGTCAGTCCGATAGGAAACCGGCCGGACACCACTTCCGCCACTCCGTCGCTGTTACGAATAGGGTCGGGCATGCAGGTACTCAAGGCCCGCCGCGGAGGGCGGGCCGGGTTTGACTCATCTCCACACGCGCGGGGCAGCCGCGCTCGCCTTCAGACATCTATATGGCACCGTACCTCGTCGATACGGTTCGGGGCCCCATCCGAACCGCAACCGGGAAGCTGCCGGTTCCGGGGAGCGGGCATCTTGCCCGCCTTAAGAAGCGGGCGAGACGCCCGCCTCCCGAGACGTGCCCACGTAACATCACCTGAGAGCGAATCGCGGAGCGTTCTTGTCCCCCTTGTACGCGGACAGATCCGGACTTTCGGCAATTTTCGCCAGCTCCTTCCTCATCCACTCCAGCGAAGCGGGCAGTAGCTCCCGCGGCTCGGGCGGGCTGCCCGGCATTGGCCAACTGACGATGAGCCGCGTGTTGCTGTGGATGCCGTGCATCAGCACCAGATACCGACTCAGGTCCACGTTGCCTTGTCCCACGGGAGTGTATTGCTTGACCCCTTGCCCCGGCTCGAGAATCGCATCCAGCATATGCGTCACGCAGATGTGGCGCCCGATGCGCGGGACGGCACGGCCGGGCATGTCGCCGGCGGCCTGCGCCTGGCAGGGGTTCCAGCAGCCTCGGACCGAGGGATGGGCAACCGCATCCAGAATGAACCATAGGTCACGACTGCCGGCGAAGCTCCCGTCGTTCTCCACCAGGAGCGTGGTGCGACGCTCGGCTGCGTGGTGAGCCAGCTCGCGCAGAGCCGTGACGATGCGAAGCAGCACGACGTCCGGGCGGTGGAACCGCGGTACGGTGCCGGCTTTGATCGAGACGTACGGGCAGCCCAACTGGCCGGCCAGATCCAGGCTCTGGCGAACGCGGGTCTTTTGCTCCTCGAGCGTGCGGCCGTCGGGGCCATGCAGCGAACAGTCGGTGGCCAGGCAGGTCAGCTCGATGCCTGCCTGCTCGATGGCTTGTCGTGCGTTCGACGTCTCGGCCAGGCCGGCCCAGACAGCCGACTGTTGCCGGTCGCGCGGAGCACACAACTCGATGGCCTCATAGCCCAGAGCCCGGGCCTGCTCGAGCATCGTTCGCAGGTCCCAATCCGGGCATGCCGATGAACTAAAACCGATCTTCATGTTTGGCTCGAAATCTCTGCGGGCAACTCCGGGTGCCGTTCCGATCCACTTGGAAAAGCGGTACTTATCGCAATCCCAAGGTGTAGCGTACCAGAATCACATGGCGGGTCAACACGCCGGGGGGGGCGTTGGGGGGTGTATCTCGCACGCCTGCTCTTGGGGAATCGTGTCCGGCGGGAGATCATGCGGCAGCGGCACACTTGGGTCAAAAAAAAAGAGCGACGGGGCTAAACCCCGCCGCTCACTGGGTATGGGTTGTATTTCACTCAGGTCTCAGATCTAAAGCCTAAGGTCTTCTGGCTCAGTGCACTTCGACCACCGAATCCACATCGCCGAAGGGGTTGGCTTCGCACAGGTCGTTGTACGGATCGCGGGTCCAGCGGCCGTCGATCACATAGCGGTAGCGATACCGGCCTGGGGCCAGCGGGAGCATGGCCCGGAAGCACGAGCCGTCGCCGTTGGGGATCATGGGCGTGGACTCGGGCGACCAGTTGTTGAAGTCGCCGGCGACGCTGACCCGCGTGGCGTTGGGAGCCTCGGTCACGAACAGCACGCCTTCCGCAGTGTTCCGCACGCCGTAGATCTGGTCGATCTTCTCCTGCACCTGCTCGGGCGTGGAGACCGCTTGCGTCCCGTTGCCGTTGCCGTTGCCGTTGACGCCGTTCTTGCCGAACAGCGGCTTGGAGGTGGCCAGGAGACGTTCGGCCTTGGCGGCGAGGTCGTCGGCCTGCCGCAGGAGCGTGGTCGGGATGAGATCGGGGCCGCCGGCAGCGATCAGCTCGCGCGCCAGCCGCACGAAATCGCGGAAGCCCATGCTGCCCGGATCGTACTCCGTGATCGGCTGGCCGAAGCTCGCGCCCTCGCGGAGCTTGGTGTTGAAGTTGATGAACGAGTGGCACATGAGCGGCTCGAACTTGCGCTTCAGTTCGTTGAGGATCTCGCGGCCGAGCTTCGTGCGCACGTCGTACAGGTTGGCGAGCACGCGAATCTCGAGCGGTTCCTCGCGGCCGGCGCGGATGGCCTCGATCGTTTCGAGCTGCTTGGTCAACCCTTGCAGCGAGAAGTAGCCAGTGTCCACCGGGATGATCACTTCGCCGGCTGCCCGCAGAGCGTTGCGGGTCAGCAGACCGATATGCGGCGGGCAATCGACGATAGCGAAGTCATACTTGTCGCTGACCGTGGAGAGAGCCGCGGCCAAGCGATCTTCGGCATCGCCGGCGGAGCCGACCTGCATCTCGAATTCCGACAACGCGGTCGTCGAGGGCGACAGATCGAAGTTGGCCGTGATCTGCCAGATGGTCCGCGTGATGTCCACCGGATTGTTGCTGGTGGCGCTGCGCAGCACATCGGCGATGCTCAGCTCGATCTGTTCCTCGGGCACCGCCAGGCCCAACGCGCAATGGCCTTGGGGGTCCATGTCCACCAGGAGCGTGCGCCGGCCCTCCCGAGCCAGGCACGCAGCCAGGTTGATACTCACGGTTGTTTTGCCACATCCGCCTTTTTGGTTGGCGATCGCGACTGTTCTCATGATCGTCGTACCTACCAGATCCTGATGGACCACTTATGGGCGCCCGTCGCGCCCGGGACCGCAGCCCAGCTACGGCAACCTTCGTTGGCCGGCGGCGGATGGCCCAGGAAAATCGCACCAATGCCGCCGCAGAGAAAAGATCAAGTCGCCTTAAACCAGGACTTGCGCTTTTATCGGTCGCACGACGCGCAAAACTTTACAGGTCTTATAACAACTAAAGTTTCTGGGTTGGCGGAGGTTATCTCAGGCGCCGGCGGAGGGGAGAAAACCCCGCGTGAACCGACAAAACTTGGCGAGGGCGACTTCAGGGACATGCTCGGACTGGCAGCGGTGCCGCGCGGCGGTGACGATAGTCCGCCACTCGTCCGCTGATGCCAGGAGACGCCGACAGAGCGAGACAACCGACTTGTTGCGGTCGAACCGTGTCGCTTCCTGTCGCGGATCCAGGATGGTGGCGAAGCCGCCCGGGCGACTGTCGCGGGGGTGAGCCCGCCACAGGATCGCGGCTCCGGCGGCAGCGGCGGCGAGGACGTCAGCGGTCACGATGCCGGTGGCCGAAGCGAACAGCGCGCACTTGGCTTGCTGATACAGCGGGACTCGATCGGCGAACCTCGGCAACGGGCCGGTTGCGGTCAGGCCGGCCACGTCTGCCCAGCCAGTGCCATAGCAGGCTACGGTAAGCCCTGATTCGACAAGTGCTTGGGCCAGGGCTCGCAAGATGAGCGTGCCGGCCACCGGGCCGGCCAGCGTGGCGAGAAGCTGCTTGCGGACGAATGCATCCTCGATCCGCATGCGGCCCCTGCGTTCGGTCTGGACCAACATGGCTTCGATGTCGCCGTCGGTAAACCCGTCGAGGTTCGGCCGGATCAACTCGAGGACGGCGTTCCAAATGGCGATATGCGACGGCAGATCGAATCCGTGGCTTTGCGAGTCGGTCGCGAACAGGTCAGCCACGATGGCCACGTCGATCGGTCGCTCGTCCCAGCCCGGTGGCTCGTCACAGGTTACCAGACAGGGCTGCGGGCGGACGCTAATCCGGGCCGGATCCACGCCGGCGCTGACCAGCCGATCGGCGACCACGGAGTCCACCGCGACGAACCGGTCAGAAGGGCCGATGCGCGTGGGGAGCGTATCGTCGACGGGCGTCGCATGGCTCAGCCAGTGAACGGCGGGCACCGCGGCCGGCAGGACGTCGGCGACGTCTCCCCGGCAGACGTCCAGCAGGAGGGCGAAGTCCGGCGCATGTTTCAGGCCGGTGGCCAGTCGAGCAGCCCGGGCGACCGGGTGGAGGTCGGCCGGACCGCGGACCAGTGCCGTCGCCGTCGCCCAGCCCACTTCGTCGGCCGCCGAAATCATCCCGTCGGTCCAAGCCTGCATCTCGTCGTCCGGGCGGATCGAAAGCAGGGCGATGACCGGTGGTCGACCCGCGGGCGGCGTCGGCGGAAGGGCGACCAGGCGGTTCTGCAGGTCGGTTAGTCTCGCCGCGCGTCTCTCTTCAATCGTTCGGCAGGCAGCTTCCACCGCACGTTGCAACGACGTGATCTCGGGCGGTGTCTGCCAAGGCCAGACCATGACGCGATCGGGCAGGAAGTGGCCGGGCAACCGCTCGAACGTCTCGACTATGGCTTGGGTGAGGTTGGCTGCGTCCGACAGGATCGTCACCAGACGACCATCGCGCAGCGGCTCGGCCAGGTCGTGCAGTTGAAAGGCGAGCAGCAGGTTGGCCGGATCTGTTTCCCAGACGAATAGGGCGCGGTGCCGTCCCAGTCGCTGCAACAGGAGTCCGATTTCGGTTCCCTCGCCTACGCCCGGCAGCAGAACGTTCGTGTTGCCGAGCTCGAACCGCTCGACGAGTGCGGCGGCCCGCACGTGGGGGATCGACGTTCGGCCGAACCATGTTGGGCGGCCATCGGGCTGGGGCAGGAGGAAGTTCAGGCGGCCATCGCGCGTGGGGGCGAGCGTTACCTCTGGCAAGCGGGGCAGGGCCGCGTCGATGGCTTCGGCCAAGTGTGGATGGCTGAGCCGCCAGGCGCGGAGATTGCGTTCGAAGATCCGTGCATCGAGTGTCGGTGTCGTGTCCGCCATCCGGTGGATCCCCGGCGGGTCGTGGACGGTCCGAGGGCTAGGCGGTGGTGAGCCGCACGATCAGCATGGCCACGAGAAACAGCGCCCAGCACGAATAGGCGATGATCGCAGCGGTCAGCGGCCAGCGAGGCAGCGGCGGTGAATCTCCCGGCGGCAGATCATTGTCCCAGATGGACTTCGGCCTTTCGGTCCGGGCATTCTCATCAGGTTTGTGGTCACTCATCTCGCTTGTTTTCCTGTTTCCCGCCCTGAATCTTCTCGACGACCTCTTCGAGGCTGAGCCCATCCAGCCAGGCGTGCCGTTCCTGCGTATAGTCGCCCTGACCGCCGTAGTATTGCTGCAGGAATCTCAGCGCACCTGCCGGTCCGAACCTCGCGAAAAGATCAAATCGAGCCTCCATGGTAGACAGTATATCACGCTTGATCAATGTTCTCGAACTGGTGAAGGGGCTGGCTCCGGCGATACACTAGCGGTTGTGCAGTGGGTTGACCTGTTCAGTCATGTCGTCGAGTACGATCCGGCCGCGGCGGATAGGCCTGCGCTGCCGACGGGTGGGGGCGTGTACCTGCTTACCGACGAGCACGACCGGCTGATTCAACTGGCGTCTGCGGCGGATCTAAAGCGGGCAATTCTGAATCGACTGATGCCGGCGTCGGCTCAACCCGAAGACAAAGCGAGCGGAGCCGGGGAACCACCGGCGCCATCTGCCGGCGAACCGGCTGCAGCACCCGCAGAGCCGCCCACTCCCGCGTCCAGCGCTGCCAAACGCCGGGCCGACCTCAGCCAGATCGTCCGCCGGATTCGCTGGCAGCCTGCTCACTCGGCGTTCGAGATCACATACGAGTACTTACGGATCAGCCGATGCGTGTTGCCGGACACGTACCTGAAGAATGTCGCGTTCGGCCCAGCGTGGTTCGTGCACGTCGATCCGGCGGCCAGCATCCCGCGTTTCACGGTGAGCAAACTCGTCGCGTCCGGACCGGGCACCACGCTCGGCCCGTTCGCCACGCAGGCCGACGCCAACAAGTTCGTGCAGATCCTCGAGGATGCGTTCGATCTGTGCCGGTACATACACATCCTCGAGCAGGCTCCGCACGGGCAGCCGTGTGCGTACTATGAGATGGGCCGGTGCCCCGCGCCCTGCGGCGGGCTCGTTCCCATGGAGCGGTACCGTGAGATGATCCAAGCCGCCCTGCGATTCGCGGCCGGCGAACGGCGGGGCCAGTGCGAGGAATGGGAGGCGCAGATGCGCGAGGCCGCCGGCACGTTGGCGTTTGAGCGAGCTGCCGCCATCAAACAGCGCATCGACCGGGTCAAGGGCCTGGACCATGCCGCCTACCGGTTCGTCCGGCCGGTCCAGGCGTTCTCCTGGCTCATCGTTCAGCGGGGCGGGGGACGCACGCGCGTGAAGCCCTTTTTCGTCCGGGCGGGCAGACTCCAACCAGGCGATACCATCCGGCTCAAGGACCTCGACACGGTCGTGCCCGAATGGATCCGGGCGCTTCAGGGATCGGAGGCGGAATTACCTGAACCCGCCGCGGGCAGCGACACCGAGCGGCTGCAGGAACTCAGTGAAGATATCTGGCTGGTGAGCCACTTCCTGTGTCGACGCGAGCGGACGGGACTGTTTCTGGACGCAGCGGACCTGCCCGATGCGGTGGAACTGGCCGAGATGATCCGGAACGAGTTCGCGGCAAGGCCGTCAGTGCAGGACACGGCCACGCAGGTTGAAGTACCAGCCGATGACGAGGGCGGCAGCGCGCCTTAAAATAGCGGTCCGGGAGGATGGGGTTTGTCATGGAGGGTCAGGGTGCGCGCGATCATGGCGATGATCATCCCGGCGGTCGCGGCGAGCATGGTTGGTTGCAGCGGCGGCGGGAATCCCATCTCGATGGTCGGCACGGCCGGCAAGGTTGCATTCAAAGTGATTCGCGGAGCGGAGGCCGAGGTGACCCCGATCCGCATGGGCACGCCGGGCTCGCTCGCGGGTTACCGCACACTCCAGCTCGGCGAAGTCACCACGGACGTGCCGCCGATCTGCACGCCGCAGGTGCTGACCATGGTCCGCGGCGGGATCCGCAAAGGCCTGCGTCACGCCGATGTGATCAAGGCGTTCCCCGGCGGCGGCAAGACGCTGCGGTTCGACGTGCAGTGCCGCATCTACAAGGAAAAGGGTCTGCTGGGAGGCGAAGGGCGGCTCGACTGGCTGGTGACGCTGGTGGACGCCGAATCCAACGAAGAAGTCGGCGTCGTGTTCATCGAGGGAGTCAGTGAGTCGGCCCTGGAATACGGGGCGGACGACATAGCCGAGGAGAACACGCGGGAGTTGGCCAAGTTTCTCCGCAAGCACAACAAGAGGGATTGATTCGGCGCGGGCGTCGCAACCTCGCCGTTAAAAAACACGGCTCATGCCGTGGCATGCCGCCCCGAGGTATTTGACTGTGAAAGACACGCGGGACCTTGCAGGTCTCACCCCCCAACGCGCGATGGATTACTCGGGCCGGCCCATCGGTCCGCTGCGTCTGTCGCGAGCGATGAACCTGAATATCGTGGCCGGCTCGTGCATTATGGCCACGTTGGCCGTGCTCTGGCCCAACGCCAGTATCACGGCCGTCTTTCTCCAGGAGTGGCTCGGGGCGTCCAAGACGCTCATCGGGTTGAACTTCACGCTGGTCGGCGTGGCCACCATCACCGCCTTGCCGGGGGCGTGGTTCTTCAGCCGCATCCGCCGGCGGCGCGAGACATGGGTGGCGATGACCGCGACCGCCCGGGCGTTCATGTTCGGGCCGGCCATCGTCGCCTTGCTGGCTCACCATCGGGAATGGCACACCGAGCTGACCTGGATCTTCATGCTCTGCCTGTTGTGGGTGCAGGCGGGGGGCGTGTTCACGTCGCCGGGCTGGTGGGCGTGGATGGCCGATCTCATTCCGCATTCGATCTGGGGGAGCTTCTTCGGCCGTCGCTATCGCTGGATGCTCCTGGCCCAGTCATTCATGGCCATCGCGGCCGGCAAACTGCTGGACTGGGTGCACGGGCCCGAGTGGCAACGGCTGACGTTCTTCGGCATCTTCAGCATGGCGGCCCTGCTGGCCGTCATCGATCCGTTATTGTTCCTGCTCGTTCCTGAGCCCGTGCGCGGCGAACCGCGTCGGCGCACGCTGGCCTCGCTCGTTCGCGAATACTGGCGGCCCATCCGCGATCGCGGCTTCGCCCTGATGCTCCTGGGGGCGGGGTTGTACATGTTCTTCTACAACATGCCGCTGGTGTTCTTCCCGTTGTTCTTGCGGGGCGAGGAATACGAAGGCGTTTGGCTGGGCGGCCGCGCTTCGCTCGGGCTGCTCTCGCTGGTGATGGTGGTGTACGCGGTGGCCACGGCTTTGGCTGCCAATCAGTGGGGCCGGCTCGCCGACCGCATCGGCCATCGGATCGTCTGGATCCTCAGCTCGTTCGGCTTCTTTTCCCACATCTCGTTCTTCTTCATCAACGAGCGCAACTACGTGTGGCTGGCTCTGCTCAACGCCGCGATTTATGGGGCCGGTTTCGCCGGTCAGCAGGTGGCGGCGCAGAACCTCGCTTTGTCCATGGCTCCGCCACGCCGACGTGAGTTCTACACGTCCATGTATCTGGCCGTGGTCAACATCATCGGTGCCTTGGGCCCCATCACCGGCGGCTGGCTGGCCGACCGCTACCACGTGATGCATTCCGTTGCGCTACCCAGCGGTCAGCCCGCCAGCTACATCCATCTGCTGCTGGTCATCTCGTTCATCGGCATCCTCCTGACCGTGGGCCTGGTGATGGCTCGCGTACCCGACGCCCGAGGCACGAGCCTGCGGCCATGGTTCGGACGCTTGCTCAGCGGCGATCTGCTTCGGGTGGCGTGGAACATCAGTGTGCTGGGTACGGCGTTGGGTGTGCCGCGACGCGTGCGGGCCATTCGTCGCATCAACCGCCGCGACGGCAACCTCATGCTGCCCGAGATCGTGGCCGCCCTGGACGACCCCGACGTGACGCTGCGACGCGAGGCACTGCTCGCCCTGGGGCGCCTGGGGACGCCTGAAGCGCTGGATCTGCTGCGGTGGTACGTGTACGACCCGGATGCCGCCGTCCGCGCCCAGTCGCTGGAGGCCATCGCCCAATCCGGCACGCCCGATCGCGTCGACCTGCTCAAGCGGGCTCTGCACGATCCGGACAGCCGCGTGCGGCGAGCGGCGGTGGAAGCGTTGGGCCGAGACGGCGATCGCGAAGCGGCCTCTCACCTGCGGAGCATGTTGGTTGGCGAGCGCGACGGCGAAGTGCTCATGTCGGTCGCGGTGGCGCTGTCGCGGCTCAAGGAGTTCGGGGCCGTCCGCGAGATGCTGGATCTGGCGCTGCAATCGGACAACAGCACCGTGCGTGCCCAGATGCTCGTGGGCCTGGCTGACCTGCTGGGCGAAGCCAGTGAGTTCCACAAGCTTTGGCGACAAGATCGGCACTGGCGGGGGAGCAGCTTTGCGAAACTCGCCCGCCGTCTGCGCCGCCAGGCCCGGATGCTACCGCGGAATGACGCGGCCGCTCAGGTTCCCGACCGGACCACCCGCCGCAAGCTCCTGGATGAACTCGACAGCCGGATCGAGTCGTTCCTAGAGCTGGTGCAGGCCGAGAATTGGAAACAAGCCTTGCGCGTGTTGCGGCAGATCGCCCTGCACCTGCTGGTGCTGCGTTACGGCTACCAGGGTGATGAGGAGTACGCGCTCGAGTTTCTTTCCGCCGTCTCGCCGGGGCTGGCTCAGCGTCATTGGGCCGTGACTTATATTCAGCACGCATGCGATAGCCAGGCCTGCCAAGAAGCGGCCTGGGACGGCCTAACTTTGCTCGGCTTATATGCTCTGGTTCACGGTCAGCCGGCGACGTAAGGGGAAAAGACGACGCAGCGAGGGGGCGACGCGGTGACGCGGCGAAGGGGAGAAAAGGCGAGAGGCGACGCGCCCCGATGCGGTCGCGGAAGAGCTTCTCGCTGGTCCAGTTGATGACCTTGCTCGCCACGCGATAGCAGGTGGTTGGGGGCGACGGCCTTCGCCACCCCAATGTCCCTCATCTGTTCTCGAGTACGGTCTTGGGGCGGGCGAGACCCACGTGACAGCTTCGGCACTGGAGCATCAGCCGTGTACCGCAATCCTCGACGATGCTGCCGCTCGCGCCGCCGCACGAACTCTTGGTGTCCGCCCCCTTGGGACGATCGGTATCCTGGTGCGGGCGAAGCTGCAAAATCTAACCACCTCGGCTGAGCAGACGATATTGGAGGTGCGCAGGGCGGGCCTCTCCGTTGATGACAAGCTTGTGACCGAAGTGCTGCGCGAGATCGGCGAGGACTGACGGTGATACGATGCCGGTTGATCCAGCAATCCTGCTTGTTCACGGAGGATCACGCTCGGGGGGAGAGAATGTAATCGGAGCCGGGCTATGTGGGTCCGGTGAGTGGAACAAGAAAAGCCCCGGGCAATCCTGCCCGGGGCTTTCTCGCGGATGCGCTTCATCTTGCGGGATTTGTGTCGGTCAACCCGTTCTCAGCCCAGCGTCGCCATGACGTCTTCGGGGATGTCGAAGTTGGAGTAGACGTTCTGGACGTCGTCGTGATCTTCGAGGGCCTCGATGAGCTTGAGCACCTTCTGGCCGTTGTCGGCGTCCACGGTGACGCGGTTGGAGGGCACCATGGTCAGCTCGGACGAAGCGATCTCGATTTTGGCCGTAGCCAGGGCCTGGCGGACGGGCTCGTAGCTTTCGGCCGAGCAGGTGATCTCCCACACATCCCCCTGAAGCTGATAGTCTTCAGCACCGCCTTCCAAAGCGATCTCGGCGATCCGATCCTCGTCGGCCGCGGACTGGGGAACGGTGATGATGCCTTTGGAGGAAAACATCCACTTCACGCAGCCCGATCCCCCGACGGATCCGCCGGCGCGCTCGAAGATCTTCTTGACTTCCGGGGCCGTGCGATTGCGGTTGTCGGTCAGCGCCTCGACCAGCACGGCTACGCCGCCGGCGCCGTAGCCTTCGTAGTAGACCGTCTCATACGAGGTGGCTTCGGTGCCGCCGGCGCCTTTTCTGACGGCGTTTTCGATGGTGTCCTTGGGCATGTTGGCCGCCTTGGCGGCATCGATGGCGTAACGCAGCGCCAGATTCGCGTCCGGGTCGGGGCCGCCGGCCTTGGCCGCCACGATGATGGCTCGCGACAACTTGCTCCACAACCGGCCGCGGCGTGCATCGGTCACGCCTTTCTTTCGTTTGATCCGGGCCCAATGGGAATGGCCTGCCATAGGAATCGTTCTCCTTCTCGCTTTTGCTCAACCCAGTCCTGTCCCGCATGGGGACGGTCAGGGTTTGTTGGTTTGTACTCTGATCCTCGCGCGGGCACACGCCGCGCACCCAGCGGTTCAAAAGGCGAGACGATCCCTATCTTGGCGGAGGCCTTCCGATGCCAGCAGCACCCTCAGGCGGTATCTCGGGCAGTTCAATCCGCGGTGGCGGTGGCGACGGCGGGCTTGCCGCCGGCCTCGGCCTGTTCCAGCTTGGCCTTGACCGAGGCCACCAGTTTCTCGTCCGGGTGCTCATGTTCTTCCTTGACCTTTCGGTCGTGCAGTTCGAGCGATCGGTTCCAGCATCGGACGGCCTCGTCGCGATGGCCCAATCGCCATTCCACGTCGCCCAGGTGATCATAGATCACCGGGTCCTGTCCGTCTTTCATCTTCGCGCCGAGCGCCAACCAGCGGTGGGCCCGCTCGAAGTTGCCGCGCTTGTAATAGAGCCAGCCCAGGCTGTCCATGAAGGCGGCCTGGCGGTTGTCTTCGCCCACGCCGTTCCAGAGCACCTCGCTCACCGCCGTCACGAGCATGCGCTCGGCCTCGTCCAGATGCATGCCCGCATCGGCCAGCATATAGCCCAGGTCGTTGTTGAGCCCCGCGTCGGTGGGCGTGAGCTCTATCGCCTGTCTCAGGCATTCGATGGCCTGGTCGCGGCGGTCCTGCCGCACGTGCACGAACGACAGCGACCGCAGCACGTCCGCCCGCTGTTCGCGGATTTTCTCCTGAGCCTTGAGCACCTGCACGCGGAGGGCGGCATCGTCGGCGTTCTCGGCGATCAACTGGCTGAGCCGGGCGTCCTTGTCGTTCAGCGTCGAGATCATGCGATTGGCCAGAACGATGGCGTCGTCGTAGCGCTTGGCCTGGGCCAGAAAGCTGATCATCAGCTCGTCCATTTGGAAACCGAGGTCCGCTTCGGTGAGTTGACCGGCCTGTGTGGCCATTTCCTTGACCGCGGCGATAGCCTCGTCATAGCGCTCAGCTCGCAGGAGCGCATCGGCGAGTATCTGGAGCGGCGCGAGATATTCGGCCGGCTTCTCGGCCAGGGCCAGGTTGGCCTTGCAGATCTCGATGATGTCGTCATAACGGCGGGTGGCCCGCAGCGTCTGGAGCAACAGGTGTTGCGTGACGGGGTCGCCGGGGGCACCGGCGGCCCACGCGGTGGCCAGGGCGATTGCTTCGTCGGCACGGCCGGCACCGATCAGGCCGCTCGTCGTCTGGCCGGCGAGCGGACCGATGCCCAACAGCCACTGCCTAACGTGGGGATCTTTGGGGTTCTCGGCCTGCCACTTTCGGCAGTGCTCGAGATAAGCCGCATGGTTCTGTTGCGCGGCTTCGGCGAGCAACAGATAGGAGCGAATGACCGCGATCTCGTCCTCTTCGGCGTCGCGGAGCCACTCCTCGGCGAACTGGCGAATCCGATCATACCAGCCGGCTTGCAGGCAACTGCTGATCACCCGGCCGCGATAGGCGGCGTGCCGCTCGGTGTTGCTTTCGAGGGCGAGCAACCGCTGCCACAATTCCATGGCCGCCGGGTAGTCCTGCTGCACGAGCCGAACCTCGCCGAGATTGCGGAGCAGCGGTTCGCGATTGGGGTACCGCTCGAGTGTGCGGGCCAAATGCTCCGCGGCCTCCTCGATCTTCAGTTGCCGCATGAACGCCAGAGCCAGCAGCTCGTTGCCTTCCGAATCGCAGGGATTCTGCTTGAGCAACTCGGTCAGATGATTGACCGCTTCGTCGTAGTGCGACATGCGAATCAGACCGGCGGCCAGCGATCGGCGGGATGTCTGATCCTCCGGTCGAGCCTCGACCAGGTTGGCCAGCACGCCAACGTAGGTCTCGAGGTCGGGTGGTTGCCGCATGAGCAGCCGGACCAGCGCCGTTGTTCGCGTGGTCGCGGGATGCTCGGGGGCGATCTTCTGCATCTCCTTTAGTTCGGCGAGCAAATTCTTGAGATTGTCGTCCTCGCTCCAGCGACTCAGCCGGGCCAGGATGAGCAGTTCGCGGGCTTCCATGGAGTCGGGGTAGGCGCGAACGGCCTGCTCGAACGTCTGGGCTGCCTCGTTGAACTGCTGGAAGCGCTGATAGAGCCGGCCGAGCAGCAGCATGCTCGCCAGGTTGTTGTCTTTGTCGATCGACTGACGGTAATGCCGGGCGGCCTCGGTCAACTTGTCGAGCCCGTCATAGCATCGGCCGGTCAGCCGGGCCACGGTTGCTTCCGATGCCGTCGCTTCGGCATTCATGTTCTCCAGGACAGCCAGGGCTTTTTCCCACGCACACTGCTCGATGTACAGCTCGGCCGTGCCGATGGCGGCCAGCGTGAAGTCGGGCCGAACCTCCAACGCGTTGGCGTACAGCGTCTGAGCATCGGCGGGGCGGTTGAGCTTGGCGGCCAGCCACCCCAGGCTGTAGTAGTAGCCGGCCAGCGCGGCTGCGTCGGAATCGTCCGGCTGCGTCGCGACGGGCGCGCGGCGCGACAAGGCTTGATCGATGATGGATTTTGCCTCATCGGGTCCGATCCGCGCCAGTTCGGACAGCCCGCGCGGAGCGTCGGCCGGGTCGGCGGCCAACTGGGCGCCCATGGCTCGAATCCAGCCCTGATAGTCGCCGCGGGCCCGGTGCAAGGCGATCAACTTCCATCGCGCGGCGGCCGGATCTTTGCCCTGGGCAATGAGATCGTTCAGAGCGGCAGCCGCCCGATCGAACTGCTTGGCGGCGATCAGCGTGTCGGCATGAAACAGCGCGAGTTCCGTATTGTCGGGATTGTCGGCAGCGAGTTTCTGCAAGGCGGGGATGGCCAGATCTGGCTGGCCGCCCGCCCGGTAGACGGCCACCAGCAATTCGGCCGAGGCCAGGTCCCGGCGGGCCGCGGCGTGTCGAGTGGCCTCGGCCTGGGCGTCGTCGAAGCGATGGGCTCGCACGAGATCCTTGATGTAACGCACACGGATGGCGTGATCGTCCGGCGTGTGATCGAGCACGGCAAGCAGCGTGTCGGCGGCCGGACCGAATTCGGAGAGAGCCTCTTGCGCCTCGGCCAGGGCCAGCAACGGAACCGTCCGTTTGGTTCGCAGGATGGAGGCCAACTCCGGATGCTTCGGCTCGACAATCTTCTGCGCGGCGGCCTCAAAGGCCTTCAGCTGATCGGCGGCGGCCCGGTAGTAGCCCATCTCGTTGAGCAACAGCCCCAACTGGTGATGAACGAGTGTCCTTAACTCGTCACTCTGGTCGGGGGCAGGGCAGTTCAAGGCGATTCGGTACTCGAACAGAGCGGCCTTGGGCTCCTGAGCCTTCTCGGCCAGGCGGCCACGGACGTATCGGCAGGCCAGGTCGTCGGGCCGAACCGCGATGGCGGCGTCGGCGTGCGTCTGTGCCTCGGCGATCTTGCCCAGGAGCAGCGAGGCCAGAGCGGCCAGCCGATGGGCCTCGACGATGTCCTGGTTGTACCGGAGTGCCTTGCCGGCCTGCACCACCGTCTCGGAGTAGCGTTCTTCGGCGAACAGCCGACGCGCCTCTTCCATGTGCCGGATGGCCTGCCGCGGCAATTCCGGTTCGTCGGCCGGGGCAGCCTCGATGGGGGGCGGAGCGTCGGGCACTTGGCTGAGCGTCAGGAACGCTCGCTCGGGGTCGAAGCCATTAGGCGGCAGCGGGGGGGCAAACGGGTTCGAGGGCTGGGCCGCGATCGACGCAGGGGCGGGTGAGCCGGCGGTCGCATTGCCCACCTCGCCGGCGGCCGGCTGCATCGCGCATCCCGCACCAAGGGCGCCCACCAGCGCGAACACCAGCAGGCCGACGCCTGCCGGCCCCATCTTCACGGACGCGACGCCATGTGAAAAACGCGCCATTGCCACGCGGCACCTCCGATCGATGGTGCAGGCTTCCCGCCTGCGATCAACCCCGAAGTCAGGGCAGCACTTTGCTCAGCGGATAGACGATGATCCCCGAGGCGCCCGCCTTCTGCAGCAACGGGACGATCCGCCGTTCGGTGTGCGACTCGAGGATGGCTTCGACGGCCACGTAGCGCTCGTCGGCCAGCGACGAGACCGTCGGCGACAACTCCGCGGGCAGAATCTTCAGAACGGCATCGAGGTTGGTCCGGGCCACATTCAGCTTGAGCCCGACCTTGGCCTTGGCCTCGATCGCGCCGCGGAGTAGCAGGGCGATGGACTCGATCTTCTCGCGCTTCCACGGATCCTCCCAGGCCTTGCGGTTGGCCACGAACCGCGGCGTGGAGGTGAGGATCTCGTCGATGATCCGCAGGTTGTTGGCTTTGAGCGACGAGCCCGTTTCCGTCACGTCCACGATGGCGTCGAGCAGCCGAGCCTTGACCTCGGTGGCGCCCCAACTGAACTCGATCCGGACGCTCAGGCCCTTACTCTCGAAGTAGCGCCGGGTCACGTTGACCAGCTCGGTCGAGATGATGCCGCCGTTGAGTTCCTCGGGCCGCGTCACGCTCGACTCGTTGGGCACCGCCAGCACCCATCGCGCGGGGCGGCTGGTGGCCTTGGAGTAGACCAGTTCGCAGACCTCGATCACGTCGCTGTCGTTCTCGCGGATCCAATCGTAGCCGGTCAGGCCGCAGTCCAGCACGCCGTCTTCGACGTAGCGGCTCATCTCCTGGGCCCGGAACATGATGCAGCTCAGCTCGGGATCGTCGATGACCGGGTAATATCCACGGCTCGGGACGGTGATGTTGAATCCGGCGCGAGCGAACAGGTCGATGGTCGAATCGGCCAGGCTGCCCTTGGGAATGCCCAGCTTGAGTACGTTCTTGTCTGCCACACTGATCTCCTGATAAACCACCGATCGCGGAATGCTCGCCCTCTCTCCACGTCGTGCGAGCGCCGGCCGCAAGCCGCCGGTCCGGTGCGTTCGGCGATACCTGTCAAGCGACAATATTCTGTCCCGCCCCGAAAGGGCGGGCATCCTGCTCGCTTCTTTTCGCGAGCGCGATTCTCCCGAGGCGGCTCACGCCGCCCCTGCGGGGCGAATACCCTCTGCGGCAAAGCCCTCTACGCTAGACCTGTTCCACGTTACCGGCTACTGCCCTTTCCAAGCGAGCAACCGCGCACTAGCCCTTCTTCTTTCGAGCCGGTGGTTCGGCCGCCTTGGACTTGGCTTTGGACTCGCTCTTCTTGCCGGCCGCGGCTCGTGCGGGCGGTTTTTCGCTCTTCTTATGCGAGTTGCCGCCACCGGCGGGCGGAGCGGGGGCCGCTTCGGCCAGATCCGGATCGATCTCCAGGTCCAAATCGAGAACGCCGTCTTCGAGATCGACTGCCTCCAGGTCCGGGACGTCCTCGTCTCCCTTGACCGCCGGCAGTGCGGGCTTCTCCATGACGTGGCGCTTGGGCTTGGGCAGCTCGGGCGGGGCCAGACCCAACAGATCGGGCAACTTGGCCACCGACACGCGAGCGCCCTCGGTCACCACGTGACGGTTCAGCAATCGTACGAACACCGGCCCATCCGCTGCGGCGACGTTTCGTTCGAGGAAGCCCTGCACCTCCGCCTGGTTGGCGGACGGGTCCACGATCTCTTCCTTGCGGAGGACGTAGATGGTCAGATAGTCCACGGGGATGGCGTGGCCGCCCAGGCTGTAGACCATCACGGACGCGGCCGCATACAGGCCGACCCCTTCCAGCGATTCGAGATACTCGCGGGCTTCGCGGCGGCCGCGCTGCTTGAGAAAGCTCAGGTCGAGCGAGTCCTGGCGAGCGCGAATCTCGTTCAGCACGCGCGTGATGCGGTGGGCTTTCTCGCGTCCCTGCGGCACGGCGTTGCCGATGAGTTCCGCCAGTTCCATGGGCGGCGTCACCCGCAGCTCGTTGAGGTCCACCATCTGATCGCAGATGCGCTTGAACAGAGCGGTCGCCTTGGCTTCGGCGGTGTTCTCCGACAGGATGGCGACGACGAGCTGGTGAATGGGATCCGTCGGCGGGCCCACTTCGGGCTTGCCGTGTTTTCGGACCATCTGCTGGTACAGTTGCTTGACGCGCTTGGCATACTCGCTGCCGCGCTTCATTGGGTATCCCTCGAAGACTGCTCTTGCGAATCGTCGGCCTGCTCCTCCCCCTCCGCGGGCGGGTTGCCGGGCCGTGTTTCAGCCATCACTTGCTCGATCAGCCGAAGCGTCTGTTCGCCTCGCTTGATCGACTCGTCCAGATGGAAGCTCAGCCGGGGGCAGGTCCGGATGTTCAACTCCCCGGCGACCAATTTCTGCATGTAACCGGCTGCCGACCGCAGGCCGGCGAGCGTCTTGCGCTGGGCGCCCTCGCTGCCCATGACGCTGACCCAGACCTTGGCATACTCCAGGTCCGCAGTGACCTCCACGCGCGTGACGCTGGACAGCGGCTCGATGCGAGGGTCGTTCAGCCGGTTGGCGATGGCATCGCTCACCACCGCTCGGATCACGTTGCCTACTCGTTCGGGTCGGTATGACTTCATATCTACGTCGTCAACAGGTGCTCGGTTGCACGCCGCACGAGCGGAGGGGCCTGGCCCCGCTGATGGTGGGGGAATCCACCTCGCCGGTCGTTTTTCGGCGACCGCGACCGCTCCGTGTTCAGAACACCTCAATCTCGTAATCGACCAGCGACGCCGCGGCATCCTGGCGCACGTAATCCACCATCTTGTCCAGCGAATGGGTTACGAACGCGCTGTCGTTGGCGACCATGGCCACGCCCAGTTCGGCATGCTGGTGATGGTCGAGGGATCCCACCTCGGCGGCTGACACGTGGAATCGATGGATCAGCCGCTCCTTGAGGCTTTTGATGGCTCGTCGCTTGTCCTTGAGCGAAACCGAGCCGAACACCACCAGTCTCAGGCGCAGTGCGCCTATTACCATCCGGGACATAACATTCCGGCCACCAGTGCCGACAACGAACCACTCGCTCCTAACGCCCGGTCACCGGCCACGCGCCGCTGAGGCGGGCAAGATGCCCGTCCGAGCCGCAGGAGACCGAGTAGGCTGGAACAAACACCCTGACCAGCCACCAGTCCCCGAACCCCAGACCCTCAACTACAGCTTTCTCGCCTGCTCGATGACCTCGTAACACTCGATGATGTCGCCCGGCTTCACGTCGTCGAAGCCCTCGATGCGGATGCCGCATTCCATCCCGTGGCGCACCTCGCGGGCGTCGTCCTTGAATCGCTTGAGCGAAGCGATCGTCCGGTGACGCTTGTGTTTGACGTCCTCGGCCGTCGGGAGAATGATCTTGCCGTCGCGCAGGACGCGCACGTTGTTCGAGCGGGCGATCACGCCGTCGGTCACGAAGCAGCCCGCAATCGTTCCCACCCGCGACACGTGGAAGATCTCGCGAATCTCCGCCTTGCCGCGGACTTCTTCGGTGACGTCGGGGGCGAGCAGACCTTCGAGGGCCTTGCGGATGTCGTCGATCACCTCGTAGATGATGCGGTACAGCCGGATCTCGACTCCCGAGGTTTCGGCCAGCTTCTGGGCACCCGGCTCCGCGGACACGTTGAACCCGACGATCATGGCCTTGCTGGCCATGGCCAGGACCACGTCGCTCTCCGAGACGCTGCCGATACCGGTATGCAGGATGTTGAGTTTGACCTCCTTGTCCGGGATCTCGTGCAGCATCTTGAGAATGGCATCCACCGAACCGGATACGTCGGACCGCAGGATGAGGTTGAGCTCGGGCAGCTTGCCGCTCTCGCGCTGCTGGAACAAGTCCTCGAGGCTGGTCGCCTTGGCCACCTGGGCCAGCGTCTGCTGGCGGCGCTGTGCCTTGATGTCCTCGGCCACCTGCTTGGCCTGCTGGAGCGACTTGAGCACGTAGAACTTGTCGCCCGCGTTGGGCACCTCGTCGAGGCCGGCGACTTCCACGGGCATGCCCGGGCCGGCCTTGTTGATGGTCTTGCCACGGTCGTTCTTGATCGACCGGACGCGTCCGGCCGCACTGCCGCAGAGGAGGAAATCGCCCGTCTTGAGCGTGCCTTCCTGCACGAGCACGCGAGCCAGCGGCCCCATGCCGACCTCCATCTTGGCCTCGACCACCGTGCCGGTGGCGGGCACCGTCGGGTCGGCCTTGAGTTCGAGCAGGTCCGACAGCGTGGCCAGGTGGGCGACGAGTTGATCGACGCCTTCGCCGGTGAGGGCCGACGTCTTGATCACGTCCACGTCGCCGCCCCATTCGCTCGGGACGAGTCCCTGCTCGGACAGTTGGCCGTAGATCTTGTTCACGTCCACGCCGGGCAGATCGATCTTGTTGAGGGCGACCACGATGGTGACCTTGGCGGCTTTGGCGTGGTTGATCGCTTCGATGGTCTGGGGCATGAGCCCGTCATCGGCGGCCACCACAAGTACCACCACGTCGGTCATGTTCGCGCCGCGGGCCCGCATGGCGGTGAACGCCTCGTGACCCGGCGTGTCGAGGAACGTGACCTTCAGGTTGCCACGTTCGACCTGGTAGGCGCCGATGTGCTGCGTGATGCCGCCGGCCTCACCGGCCGCGACGGCGGTCTTGCGAATGGCGTCGAGCAAGCTCGTCTTGCCGTGGTCGACGTGGCCGAGCATGGTAACGACCGGCGGTCGCGGCTGCAGGTTCTTGCGCGGCCGGTTGGCGAATTCTTCGACCACCTTTTCCAACTCCGTCTTGGGCTTGATCACCTCCAGCTCGACGCCGAAGTCGAGCAGGACCATCTGGGCAACCTCGGCCGGAATGACGGAGTTGCGGGTGACCATGAGATTGTGTTCGCTCTTGAACTTCGGCCACAACTGTTGCAGCCCGATGCCAGTGGCAGCGCACAGTTCGTGGGCGATGATCGGTTCCTGGATCTGGGCCTTGGTCTTGCGGGGGGCGACCTGCGTGGACGGTCGGGACGCGCTCTTTTCGCGGGCTCGGCGGGCGTGGATGCCCTGACCGCTGGCCGCCAGAAGCCGTTCCTGACGCTCGAGCAGATCGCGATCGTTCCACTCACGCAGACGCTCACCCGTTTCCTCCAGCGACCGGCCGGAACGTCGCGGGTTGGCGCGGGCACGCCGCCGGGCTTCTTCGGCCGCCGCACCGCCGCCTTTGCCCCGAGGACCTCGGCGCGGTCCCTCGAGGTCCGGCTCCAAGATGGGGCCCGGGCCGGGACGCGGGCCGCGAGAGATCGGCGGGCGGATCGGGTCGGGCTTGGCGTAGCCGACGATCTTGGGGCCGCGCATCTGGACGGGCGCGGGAATGTTCTGCGGGCCGGCGGGCTTGATAACTTCCTTCTTGGGTTCGGGAGCCTTGGCGGCCGGAGCCAGCGCCGGCTGCTCCGTGGCGGGCGGAGTTTCGGCCGGAGCGGACGGAAGCGGAGGCGTTGCGGGTGCGGCCGGGGCGGAGACGGCCGGAACGGCGGGGGCAGTCGCCGCCGCAGCCTTGCCATCTTCGGACGGCGCTGCTGCGGGGGCCTTCGGTTTTTCGGCGGCGGCAGGCTTTGCCTTCTCCGCTGCCACGGCCGGCGGCTCCACCGGAGCCGTCGTTTCGGCTGCTACCGCGGGAGTCTCGACTTCCGGCGCGCGAGCCGGCGGCTCCGGCGTCGTCGCGGGTTCCGCCGGTGCCGGCGTCTCGGCAGGCGGCGGTGCGACCGCCACCGAGGCTTCCTCGGCAGGCGGCGGCGCGGGCGCTTCGGCTTTCTTGCGCGGCCGGCGGACGCGGACCTTGCTCAGATCCACCGGGGCCGACTCCTCGACCGCCGTCTTGTGTGCACCCTCGCTGAACCACTCCCGGATGGTCTCCGCCAAGCCGGCCGAGACCGTGGACATGTGGTTCGTAATTCCTTCGACGCCCTCGCTCGAACACTTGTCGAGGATCGCCTTGCTGGTGACGCCCAGCTCTTTGCTCAGCATGTGAACCCGCAGTTTTTCCGCCAAAACCAAACCTCCATGGCCTCAAAGGTCGTCATTACTTACCCGCGTGATCCGGCCCGCCACCTTCTCACGCGAACGCGACCAGGCTCATCACATTTCGAAAGTCCGGCTCTCTCGGAGCCGGACGGTACATCCTCAGGGTTGCTCGGGCGCCGCCGATGCAGGCGGAGCCTCATCAGGTTTTGTCGCCTCGTCCTTGATCTCAGGTGACTCGAGGGGCGGCTCAGGCTGCGTATCGGCCTGTGGCGAAGCTTCCTGCTGTTCGGCGGTGTCAGCTTCCACGACAGCAGCTGCCACTGCAGCGGGGCCGGCTTCCTCGCCGGACGCCTCGCCCGCTTCCGCCTCCGCCAGCGCCTTGGCCTTGGCCGCGGCCGCCTTGGCCGCCTCCGCCTCGGCGGCGAGCTTCTTGCCTTCCGCCGTGCCGATCTCGATCACCTTCTTGGCCGTCTCCTCGTCGAACCCAACGTCCTTAACCAGCGGCTCGACACCGATCTCCTCCAGGTCCATGAGCGAGACGATGCCCAGAGCCATCATCTTGTCGATCTTCTCGTTGTCCACGCCCTCGATGGCCGACAGCACCTTCTCCAGGCTTTCCAGATTGCGGTTGTATTCGGCGGGCGTGAGGATATCGATGTCCCAGCCGGTCAGCCGCGCGGCGAGCCGGACGTTCTGGCCGCGCTTGCCGATGGCCAGCGACAACTGGTCCTCGGGCACCACCACCGTCGCCCGGCCCAGCTCGAAGCACAGGGCGGTCTCGGCCACCTCGGCCGGCTTGAGGGCGTTGCCGATGAGAATCTGTGACGACTCGTTCCACCGGACGATGTCGATCTTCTCGCCGCCCAGTTCGACCACGATGTTCTTGATGCGGCTGCCTCGCACGCCCACGCACGCTCCCACCGCGTCCACCTTCATGTCGATGGACGAGACCGCGATCTTCGTGCGGTAGCCCGCCTCGCGGGCCAGGGCTTTGATTTCGATGATGCGCTCGGCGACCTCGGGTACTTCCAGTTCGAACAACCGGCGGATGAAGTCCGGATGCGAACGGCTGAGCACGATCTTCACCTGACGCGGGGCTTCGCGCACGTCCAGGATCAACGCCCGGATCCGCTCGCCCGGATGCTGCGATTCGCCGGGGATCTGCTCGCTCTTGGGCAGGAAGCCCTCGGCCCGGCCCAGGTTGACGATGAGGGCGCCGCCTTCGAACCGGGTGACCGTCCCGGTCACGATGGTGCCTTTGCGCTCGGCGAACTCGTCGAAGATGCTGCCGCGTTCGGCCTCGCGAATCTTCTGGATCATCACCTGCTTGGCGGTCTGGGCGGCGATGCGCCCCAGTTCGCGCATGTCGATTCGCGTGCCGTTGCGTGTGGCCTCGATGTCGCCGGTCAGCCGATCGATGCTCACGGACACTTCATCCAACTGGCCGTACGCCTTACGAATGGCCGAAACCATGGCCTGTTCCAGATCCAAGAGCACCGATTCCTTCTCGATGTTCTTGTCCCGGGCGATGCTGTCCACAATGCGAATCAATTCAGCGTTCATATCACTGCCTCGTTTTTTCGTACGGGACGCTCGGGGCCGGTTCCGCCGATCGCTTGTGCTCGTCCCTATGTCCCGCGGATTGCCACGGCCGCGGCCGCTTTCCTCAACCGTCGAACGCACGCGACGGCGTTCATGCCTTTTTGGGCAAACAAAAAAGTGGGATTCCAAGCCCACTTTTCGAGGTGGCCGGGCGGTCCGCGAGGGCGGAGCCCGACCGAACGCAAAGGTGCGGTGACTTTCGGTCAACGCATCGCGATCCTCCTGGCGACTGCGTGCCGGCGTGCCGACTGACCATGGGTCCAGTGCTGTAACCGATTAGGCTGCACTGGCCCGATCTCCAACGTTGGTCAGACTGACGTTCACACCCTGGTCTCCCGGCTCGAAAAGATGAACCTGGTCCATATTCACATGCAACAACACCCGCGCGCCCTCCTGGAGAGGCCGTCGGGCGTCGACCCGGCACACGAGGCGATCGTGGTCGGGGGTTTGGGCGAACACGTCCATCTTGTCGCCCAGGAATTCGGTCACCTGGACCGTTGCCGTCAACACGTTTTCTTCCCCGGCAAATCGGCCTTCCGCCGTGTCGGAGAGGCCCTCGGGACGCACCCCCAGGACCATGGGCATTCCTTCCCGGCCGGCGAGACAGCGATGCAGGCGTTTGGGCAGTCGCAGACGAGCCGTTCCCTTGCAGAAGTATAGGTGCCCGTTTTCGCCCATGATCTTGCCGTCGAGGAAGTTCATGGGCGGCGTGCCCACGAAGCCGGCCACAAAGCGATTGGCCGGATAGTCGTAGATCGTCAGCGGAGCCGCCGCCTGCTGCACCACGCCGTCTTTCATGACCACCACGCGGTCACCCAGCGTCATGGCCTCTTCCTGGTCGTGGGTGACGTAGATCGTCGTAGTGGCGAGCCGCCGGTGCAACCGCTTGAGTTCCGCCCGCATTTCCACGCGAAGTTTGGCGTCGAGGTTACTGAGCGGTTCGTCGAACAGAAACGCCTTGGGCGTTCGCACGATGGCTCGCCCGACGGCCACGCGCTGCCGCTGCCCGCCCGATAAAGCTTTCGGTTTGCGGTCCAGCAGGCCTTCAATCCCCAGAAGCTTGGCTGCTTCGCGTACCTTCCGGTCAATTTCCGCCCGGGGCTCGCCGCGGAGCTTCAAACCGAACGCCATGTTCTTGTACACCGTCATGTGCGGGTACAGGGCGTAGTTCTGAAACACCATGGCGATGTCGCGGTCTTTCGGTGGGATGTCGTTGACCACCCGGTCGCCGATGCGGATCGTGCCCTCGCTGATTTCCTCGAGCCCCGCCACCATCCGCAGCGTGGTGCTTTTTCCGCACCCCGAGGGCCCGACCAGGACCACAAATTCCTGATCCCGGATCTCCAGCGACACCCCGTTCACAGCCTTCACGTTACCCGGGTAGATCTTGCTGACTTTTTCTAAGACCACCTGGGCCATGAACTTACGCTCCAGCTGCCGGATAGGGTCACAGTATCTCCGCCGGCGCAGGCCGCGCCCTTGGAATCGACCAAGGACGGATGATAAATCCGGTGGGGGTACCTGTCAACGGCGAGGCCCGCTTCTGGAAACGCCGGGGTCGTGGGGAGAGGGCCTGGAGCTAGGGGCTGGGGACTGGGGGCTGGGCCCTTGGGAAAGAACTCAGCCTCGGAAAGAGCTTAGTTTGTTCCATCTTCTGCGGGCGGCGGTTTTGCGGGGGCGGGTGTCTCGCCCGCCTCGTGGACGGGATCGCGCTCCTTCAATCGATTCCACGTCTCCTAATGAACGGCGGGGCGTGCCGCCGTCGGGCCAAAGCCTGGCGGCTCGCGCCGGCACAGGACTGGCTCACGTGCATTATTATTGGCACGACCAATCCGAGAGGAGAGAGATGCTCGTCTAATACGGGCTCCTTGGGCCGCACCGTTTTGCGGCGGCTCAATAACCATTCGAATGGGGCAAATACCTCCTGGTATCTCTCCTCATGCGTATTGTACATCTTCCTTAGTGCGATTCCGCATGGTGGCGTCAGAAGCGACTTGACAGGAGGCCGTCCATGCCCCAAGCCGGTGCTCATGCCTTTGTGGTGATCCCGACCGAGTCACCCAACGCCCGGCGTATGGAGGCAACGGTGCTTGCGGCGGTCAATGAACGGGTGCTTCTTCGACTCGCGTATCCCATCCGCCCGGAGACAGGGACCTCGGTCCAAATCGAGTACTTCAGGGGGCGGAAGTTTCTTCAGGCCGAAGGGATTGTTCAGGGCTATGCGGCATCCAGGCCGAGCGACCTGCTTCGCGTGAAGCTTTGCTCGCCTCCTCGGAGCGCGGAGAAGCGGGAATCGTATCGGGCCGTCATTCTGGCTGCACAACTCCCGGTCGAATTGGGCGACGGGACGGTCGGTACGCTCGCCGATGTCAGCGCGACGGGACTCAGCGTCATCACGTCGGCCGAGTATCTGCCCGGGGAGGTGGTGGAACTCCGGCTCGAGTATGGCGACCATCGGTTGCACGGCCGAGCCCGCGTTCGCAATCATCGTCTGTGCCGGCACGGCCTGCACCAATACGGTTTAGCGCCCTTGCCATCCGAGCATGCCTTGCTGGACGGTCTGGGAAGACTTTCCACCGCCGTGCAGTTGCATCACATCCGTCGCTTGCGGGCTTCAATTCGAGCCGGTTAGACGGCGGCGCAGACCTTCTTGGCCGCGTCGGTGAGATCCGCGGCAGTGATGAGGCCCGGCACGTCGGCGGTTGAGAGAATCTGCCGAGCTTTTTCGACGTTCGTTCCTTCCAGACGCACCACAACCGGCACGCGGAAGCCGACCTCTTTAGCGGCGGCCACCAGGGCCTCGGCGATGGTGTCGCATTTGGCGATGCCGCCGAAGATGTTGACCAGCACGCCCTTGACCTTCGGATCGGCCAGGATGATGCGGAAGGCTTCCACCGCTCCTTCGCGGGTGACGCTGCCGCCCACGTCGAGGAAGTTCGCGGGTTCGCCGCCGTGCAGCTTGATCAGATCCATGGTGGCCATGGCCAGGCCTGCGCCGTTGACCAGGCAGCCGATGTTGCCGTCCAGCGCGATGTACGAGAGGTTGGCGGCCTTGGCCCGCAGTTCCGAGGCGTTTTCCTCCGTCGGGTCGTGCATGGCTTGCACATCGGGATGGCGGAACAACGCGTTGTCGTCGAAGTTGATCTTCGCATCGATGGCCATCAACTCGCCGTCGCGGGTGAGTACGAGCGGGTTGATCTCGGCGAGCGAGGCGTCGTAGCGGAGGAACACATCGGCCAGCCCCAGGAACACCTTGGCCGCGGCTTGGACGTGCTCTTTGCGGGTGAACCCCAAGGCTTGGGTGAGCTTGCGCACCTGGTAGGGTTGCAAGCCCAGATGCGGGTGCAGCCACTCCTTGATGATGGCCTCGGGATGACGAGCGGCGACCTCTTCGATCTCGACGCCGCCTTCACGGCTGACCATCATCACGGGGCAGCGGCGAGCGCGATCGACGACCATGCCGACGTAGTATTCCTGCGCGATGTCCACAGCGGCAGCGACGAGGAGTCGTGAGACCGGCACGCCGGCCGGCCCGGTCTGTTTGCTCACCATCTTGTTGGTGAGCATGAACTCGGCGGCCTGCCGGGTTTGGTCGGGCGTGTCGCAGAGTTTCACGAAACCCGCCTTGCCGCGGCCGCCGGCAAACACTTGCGCTTTGACGACGACTCGCCCACCGATCTTCTGGTGGGCGGCGACGGCGTCGGCGACGGACTCGACCACGTCGGCAGGAGGAACGGGCACGCCGGCATCGGCGAGCAGACGACGGGATTGGTATTCATGTATCTTCATGCTGACTCCTGAACTGGCCCGATCGGGATGCACATTATAGTGCGTCGCCCGATGTTCGGGCATTGTCGCGATATCGTGGCGCTTTGTTTGTTGCCGGGCGCCGTGGCACGCAACTAAAAGCCTAAAATCGGCGATTTTCGATCAAAATCCTCTACCCGCCCGTGGAGAATCATGGTACGCTTGGTACCATCTGACGGGGACGCTTTCCAGTCGCACAGTTCATGATCGGTCGCGCGGCAAGGCGGCGCGCGAGACCTTTTGCGAGAGAGGAACGAAGCCCATGTCGCACTCGCATTCGGAACGCAGGAAGTCCGGCTGTTCGTGCAGCCACACGGGTCATGGCGGGTCTTTTCAGGCGGCCCCGCCCGAACGACCGGCGGGCGGAATCGGCGCGCGTGCGGTGTGGGCACTGCGATACCTGTGCTACTTCGCATTCCACAACCGCGGCACCATCGTGCTGGCGTCGCTGGTGTGGCTGATCTGGCGGAGCGGTTCGCAGCCTCGGCGGCTGTCGTATCCGTGTCAGCAGGCGGCGGCCGCCAACCTCGGCATCTTCGCCATCCCGTTCATCCCGGGCGTTGCGCGCTTGCGTTCTCGGCATGCCGATCCGCGGCGGCGGGCGTTCGCCGTGGTGTCGGGCGGCGTTTGCCTGGCCGGCATGTCGGCGGCGTTGATCTCGGGTGGAATCGCGTTCTTCTCGTCGGGTAATGTCGGTCAGCCGCCGCAACTGGCCGCCGCCAATTCCGGAACCGGCGTGCCGGCGGTGGTCTCCATCGTCAAGGACGAAGACGGCGTGTACACCGACGCCGAGCTGGACCGGATGGTGCGGCGGGCGGTCGCGCTGGCGGGGGGGCTGGAATCCGTGATCGTGGACAAGCGCGGTGGCGGGGACGCACCCTGGGACAGCCCGGACGGTCATCTCAGTGTGATCATCATCCCGAACATGTCCGGTCTGCAGCCCGGTCTGAACACCGATCCACGCATCACCCATACCATCGTGGACATGGCCTGGGAGGCCGGCGCCCAGTCGGTCAAACTCGGCGGGGCGGCGACGGGTGACAATTGGACGGCTTTCATGGAGCAAGGTTACGACACCAACGGTGACGGCCTGCTCGACCACGACCCGCGCGTGGAGTTGATCGACTTGAACGACACCGGCACGACGGGCGCGTGTGCCGGACTCGTGCAGTACAACAACGTGACGCAGATCACGCTTCCGACCAGCGGCCCGGGTGCTGCCGTCGCCCGCACCAGCTACTGGGTGCACAACGAACTGCTCAAGACGGATGCGATGATCGTGATACCCTGCATCAAGAACCACGATCTGGGCACGGTGACGCTCGGTTTGAAAATGCGCATCGGCACGGCCCCGCAGGACATCTACTTCGCGCCCTGGCTGGGCTGCTCCGACGAGCCGTATCTTCGCTGGGAGATGCACAACGTGGATTCGGTCCGGTTCCCGTGGACCGTGGGAACCAAGCCGACCAGCGAGCCGGAATGCGTGCAGCGTTCGCTGGTGGACCTGAACCTGGTGCGGCCGCATGACTTCGTCGTGCTGGACGCGCTGGTCGGCTGCGAATCGGGTCCGCTGAACTATGACGAGCCCAGTACGCGGGTGAAGTCGATCATGGCCAGTCGCGACTCGCTCGCTCTGGACACCATCGGCGCGCTGGTCATGGGATACGATCCCGACCGCATTCCGTGCCTGAACATGGCCAACAACACGCAGGCGTTGGGGGTGATGGATCGCCGGCTGATCCGCGTGGTGGGCGATCATCACGTGAAGGACGTGCGGGTGGACTTTTCGCTCTCGCATCCCAAGGGTTACGCCACGCCGTACCGCGCGGAGTCGATTCCGCCGACGCTCGGTGGCATCTCGCTGGTCGAAGGGCAGAAGGTCGTCGCTCAGCCCGGTTCCGTGGTCAGTTGCACGGGCGTGACCGACAATGTGGGTGTGATCAAGGCCGAACTGACTCTCAAGCCGGCGGCTCCGCCGAACCTGCTGATCAACGGCGGCTTTGAGGAGGGGGCGACCGGCTGGAGCGTGTATCATTCAAACTGGGGCGGTCAGAGCGGCCAGGTGAACTTCGCCAGCACCGTGGCGGGCCGCGTCGGCAACAACGCCCTGCACCTGTCGATTCCCGCCGGCTTGCAGGACAGCTTTGCCGTATATCAGCAGGTGCCTGTCACGCCGGGCAAGGCCTATCGCATCGACGCGATGTGGAAAGGCAATCGCTACGGCGTGAACCAGTGGTACGAGATCATGCTGATCGACGGGCCGTGGGACGTGTTCCAGGCGGACACCGGCGAGTCGGTCGTGCTCAACAACCACATGTTCGCCTACGACACGAACAGCTCGCCCAACTGCCCGGGCGGCAACCCGCTGACCGCCAGCTTCGACTGGACGTGGACGCACACGCAGTACGATGAACCGGTGGATTGCTGGAACGATCGCGACGGTGTCCGCGTGGCCACCGGCGAGTACATGACCGTCGTGCTGAAGGCCGGTTCGTGTTGCGGGACCAACCAGGCCGACGTCTGGTTTGACGAAGTGTCGCTGACTGAGGTGACGGATCCAGAGGAGATCCTGGTCGCGACGGTTCTGGACCCGCCGTCCAACTTCGACATCGTTTGGGACGCCACGTCCGTTCCGCTCGGCCACTACCAGGCTCGCGTGAGCGTATACGACGCGATGATGAACGAGGCCAGCATCGTCCGCAACATCGAGATCGTCCCATTGCAGACGCCGGTGATCGCCGTGCAGCCGACGGCGTTGCAGGCCAAGGTGGTCCTGGGCGGCGAGTGTGCCGACACCTCGTTCGCGCTCACGAACAGCGGCGTGGACGTGCTGCAGTACAGCATCGAGACCGATCAACCCTGGCTCAGTGTCACGCCCACCAGCGGCTCCGCTGCCGACGAGGCTGATACGATCACGGTCATGCTGGATTGCTCGGGGTTGGCGGTAGGGACCTACCAGGGCAACATCATCGTGAGCGACGCCGGCAGCGTGCCGCCGGCGATCAACTCACCCGTGACGCTGCCCGTCACGCTGGTGGTAAAGACGGTCCGGGCCGACTTCGACCAGGACGGCGACGTCGACCAGGAAGATTTCGCGCACGTCCAGGCGTGTCTGGCCGGCGAGTGGATGCCCATCCCGAGTCCCGACTGCGACGTGGCGGACCTGGACGGAGACGGCGACGTGGGCCCGTCCGACATCACGCTGTTCATCGATTGCAAGACCAACCCGGGCGTCGCGGCCTCACCGGCCTGCGACCCGACGTTCTGACACTTCGGGGGGCGGGCATCCTGCCTGCATGTGCACGCTGGAAGCCTGCACCACAACACGCCCCGTGGCGTGACCGGCGAGCCGCCGGGCTTGTCCCGGCGGACTCAGTTCGACGGGGTCTGGCGCACCCACCTGAACAGACGTCGAGGGCGAAACGAAACCGCACTGACAGGGGAAGAGAGCTCGGTGGGTCAAACCCCGCCGCCCGCTGGGCGGTCTCGTCCGGCTCATGGCTCACAGCTCATAGCTTCGATTTGGGCATACAATATGCAGCGCAGGTGACGCCATGCGCATGCACGACTTCGTTCTAGTCGACGTCGACACGCAATTCGACTTCCTGGACCCCGGGGGCGACCTGTACATTCCGGGGGCGGCCCGGATTCTGCCGGCGCTCGAGCGGTTGTTCGATTTCGCCCGGCGTTCCCAGGTGCCGGTGATTAGCACGGCTGACGAGCATGGAGCCCGCGATCCGGAGTTCGAGCGATTCGGCCGCCATTGCGAGGCGGGCACGCTGGGCCAGCGCAAGCTGGTCTGGACGGTCATGCCCCGTTCGCGAGTGATCCGGCCCGCCGACAGCCTGCCTGCGGGGCCGGCTCCGCTCCTTGACGAGTACCAGCAACTGATCTTCCATAAGGCCGACATCGACGTGTTCGTCAACCCGCATCTGGGTGCGCTGGTTGACACGCTGCTCGTGGGCGAATACATCGTGTTCGGCGTGGCCACCGATTTCTGTGTCGCCACGATGGTCGAGGGGCTGCTGCGGCGGGGGGCCAAGGTCTCCATCGTAGCGGACGCGGTGGCGGCCATCGACGAGGCACGAGGGGAGGCGATGCTGCGGGAGTTCGAGACGCGGGGCGTGGAACTGACCCGCACGGCATGGGTCGTGCACTCGGTGGACCTCCAGGAGCCGGCCCTCGATCGTTGGGACGAAGATTAGGCGCGTGCCCGCCCGGGGGAATCGACAAGGACAACGGCCAAATGCGGGAAACGCGCCGACCGCCGCGGCCCGGGTCTGTTTGCTGCGACTGGAACTCGTATGAAACTCGCTTTGGCCCAGATCAACCCGGTCGTGGGCGACATCATCGGAAACACGGAGAAGATCCTGCAGTTCATCGAGCGGGCCCGCTCGGCCGGCGCCTCGCTGGTGATCTTTCCTGAACTGTCGGTCATGGGCTATCCGCCTCGCGACCTGCTGCTCAAGCCGCGGTTCATCGAAGCCAACGTGCAGGCAGTCGCTCGCATCGCCCGCGCCTGCACGGGGATTGCCGCTCTCGTGGGGTTTGCCGAGGTGAACACCGACCTGGTGGGGCGGCGGCTCCGCAATGCGGCGGCGTACTGCGCCGAGGGCGAGATTCGCCAGGTTCGTTACAAGTCGCTCCTGCCCACGTATGACGTGTTCGACGAGCAGCGCTATTTCGAGCCGGGGCCGGAGGTCTCGATCGTTGAGCATCAGGGCCAACCGCTGGGTGTGACCATTTGCGAGGACCTGTGGAACGACGAGCAAATGATCGGCCGGCGGCTGTACCAGCGCGAGCCCATGGCCCTGCTGGCCGAGGCCGGCGCGAAGCTGATGATCAATCTGTCGGCCTCGCCGTTCGAGCGGGGCAAGCAGCCGTTCCGGGGCCGCCTGTTCGGCAACCAGGCACGGCGGCACGGCCTGCCGCTGGTCTTCGTCAACCAGGTCGGCGGCAACGATGAGCTGATTTTCGACGGGGCATCGATGGTTTTGGACGCCTCCGGCGAGGTGATCGCCCAGGCCAAGCCGTTCACCGAGGACCTGTTGGTGGTGGACCTTGACGGCCGGCCCGCCGGCCGAATCGAGCCGTATCCGCAGGACATCGCGGCGATTCACGATGCGCTCGTGCTGGGTACGCGCGATTACGTTCGCAAGTGCGGGTTCAAGAAGGTCGTGCTGGGCTTGTCAGGCGGGATCGACTCGGCGGTGACGGCGGCGCTGGCCGCGGCGGCGCTGGGGCCCGAGAACGTGGTCGGCGTGGCCATGCCGTCGCGGTATAGCAGCGACCACAGCCGCACGGATGCCGAATTATTGGCTCAAAACCTGGGCATCACGTTCAAGACCATCGCCATCGGGGCCATCCACCACGTGTTCGAGGAGGAGTTGCGACCTCATTTCGAGGGACGTCCGCCGGACCTAGCCGAAGAGAACATTCAAGCCCGCATTCGCGGCAACCTGCTCATGGCGTTGTCGAACAAGTTCGGCTGGCTGCTGCTGACCACCGGGAACAAGAGCGAGTTGGGTGTGGGCTACTGCACGCTCTACGGCGACATGGCAGGGGGGCTGGCCGTGCTCAGCGACGTGCCCAAGACGCTCGTCTATCAAATGGCCCGTCACATCAACGAGCGGGCGGGCCGGGCGGTCATTCCCGAAGGCTCCATCACCAAGCCGCCGTCGGCTGAACTGCGGCCCGACCAGACCGACCAGGACAGCTTGCCGCCGTACGACGTGCTGGATGCCATTCTCGAGCAGTACGTCAATGAGGAAAAGAGCCTCGACGAGATCATTGCCGCCGGCTTTGATGCCGACGTGGTGCAGAAGGTCATTCGGCTGGTGGATACCAGCGAGTACAAGCGCAAACAAGCCGCTCAAGGGCTCAAAGTGACCAGTCGTGCGTTCGGCATCGGTCGTCGCATGCCTATCGCAGCGCGGTTTCGATACTGAGAAGAGAGCTACAGGCTGTGGGCGATCAGATGTCAGGCGATCCGTTACGGGGGGACGGGAGCGGCTTACCGCATTCGGGACAGACGTCGCTGGTCAGACCTTGGTGATCGTAACCGCAGTTCAGGCACATGGGCAGCCGCTGCGTTTGTGCGACCTGCTCGAGGTATATCCGCAATTCTCCGCGCATGCGGATGAGGTTGAGCTGAAACATCAGGACCATGCCCACCGGCGCGGCAACCAAGGCGAGGACCACCGCCATGGTGGTTCCGGCGATTCCGAGCATGGAAGCGATGAGAAGACCCGATAGCGTGCCCAGAACGCCGCCGACGACGGTGCAGTTTAACAGTAACGCCACCTGAAAGAGCCGGCCGACAGACGACTGCACGAGCCGCTTGCGGTCGGCTGGTGCGAGATGCGATAGCTCCGAAACGATTCAATCCGCCAGAACATCTCGTGCATGCACGCGAAGATGAAAGGGAATCCCATCCATGAAGCGGGCAAGACACCCGCCTCCCGGGAACACCGTCGTCCGACGAGGTTACGACGACTCAGATTCTTTCGCCAGCTCCCAACCCCCAGTCCCCAGGTCCCAGGCCCCAGTCCCCGCGGACTCTGTCCGCGATCGCGACATTCCACATTATTCACGGGTCAGTGCCGCAGTAGCGGCCTACAATACTGCTCGAATCGGCAGGACTCCGAAGCTCGTCGCCAGGTGGTCCGACCGGTATGACTGCGAGACCCTCGGACCTGTTATGCCCAGTATTGTTGATCCAAGCGTGGCTGCTCAGCCCGCTTCCTATGCGGTTCTCGAATCTGCGGAACCCGCCTCCAGACCGCTTCTTCAGTCCAGCCGCAAGGCCGGCGGCCGGCCTAACTGGGGGCCGATGTTTGGCATCATCGGTATTCATCTGGCGGCGCTGCTGGCTTTCTGGCCCGCCATGTTCACGTGGAAAGCGCTGCTGACGGCGCTCGCGCTGCAGGCTGTCTGCGGCATGGGCATCACCATCGGCTTTCACCGGCTGCTCACGCATCGCAGCTTCCGCTGCAGCAAAGGCCTCGAATACATCCTGACGCTCTTGGGCTGCCTGAATCTGCAGGGCGGCCCGATCAAGTGGACGGCGACGCACCGGTTGCACCATCAGCACTCGGATGATGAACAGGATCCGCATTCGCCGCGCCACGGCTTCTTCTGGTCGCATGTGCTGTGGTGTTTCACGTACGATCCTTCGTTCGATGATTACGACCAGTACAGCCGATACGCCAAGGATTTGGCCCGCGATCGGGGCCAAGTGTTCTTCGAGCGGACGACCGTCTATTGGCAGTTCGTGTTGGCGGCCGCGCTATATTTGTGGGGCGGCTGGCCATGCGTGATCTGGGGCATCTTCGTGCGGCTGGTCTACGTGTATCACGCCACGTGGTTCGTCAATTCCGCTTCGCATACCTGGGGTTATCGCACGTACGAGACGTCCGACGTGTCGCGGAATCTGTGGTGGGTCGCCTTGCTGAGCTTCGGCGAGGGCTGGCACAACAATCATCACGCCTTCCCACGATCGGCGCGGCACGGCCTGCAACGCTGGGAAGTGGACGTCAGTTGGCTGGTCATCCGCGCTCTATCCGCCGTCGGCCTGGTCCGCGACGTTCACCTGCCCGACAACGCGAGGGCATGACTATACCATAACCCAGCGCGGGTGAATCCAGCTCGGGGTAGGTCGGAAGGCAAGCTGAATCCGAAAAGAGACGGCGGGGTCAGGCCCCGCCGCTCGCTGCGCAGTCCGGCTTATAGCTCACTGGTCATAACTCACAGCTGAAAGCTACAGAAGACTCAATGGGTGCTTTCGATTCTCGAGCGGCAGATCGACGGGCCGATTGAGCCGGTGCGACTCGTAGGCGGCCATGATCATCTCGATGGTCCAGCGGCCGTCGCGTGGTCCGCACTGAGTCTGGCCGCCGGTTTGGATGGCCCGGATGAGATCCTCGACGATCAGCCGGTTGCCGAAGGCTTCCTTGGCCGGCTCGGGCTCGGTGGTGGAAGCGAAGACCGTCCAGTTCGGCCCGCCCGGCTCGGGCGACCAAGTGACCGACTCGAGCACCTTCACGGTGGGCAACGCGCTCATAGTCATGGCCAGCACGCCCTTGGTGCCGAAGATCTGCACGCCGTAGCGGGCGCCCGCGCCGTCCTTGCTGCGACGAGTCGAGAAGTAGCCCATGATGCCCTTGTCGAACCGGTAGGTGGCGTGAATCTCGTCGCCGGCGATCGGGCCGATCCCCTCGTTGCCGTCGCGGACGTCTTCGCGGGTGACGAGGCGGCTGTCGGCCAGCACGCGGGCTGAGCACCAGCGCGGGTCGCCGGCCAGCGCTCGCATAAGGTCCATGATGTGCACGCCGAGCACCATCAGGTCTTCGCCGCCGCCGCGATGATCCTCCTTGCCCCGACCGCGAATCTCGACGATGTCGCCCAACTTGCCCGCCTCGATGAACTCGCGAATCTTGTCCAGCGTGGGGCTGTATCGCGTCTGGTGGGCCATGGCGAGTTTGAGCCCACGCCGATCGAACGCGGCGACGATCTCGTCGGCTTCGTCGAGCGAGCGGCACATGGGTTTTTCCAGCAGGACGTGGCAGCCCGCCTCGGCGCAGGCCAGGGCCATCTCGCGATGGCAGTCGGGCCAGCGGGGGGCGATGCTGACAATGTGCGGCTTCTCCTTGGCGAGCATCTCGCGGTAGTCGGCGTATTGGCGGGTGACGCCCAGCCGTTCGGCGGCCTGCCGGCGGCCGGCCTCGTCCTCATCGGCGACGGCGACGATTCGCACCTGGTCGAAGTGCTTCCACACGACGTCGAGGTTGTGGCCGTAGTTGCCCCGGCCCGTGCGGCCAATGACGGCCACCTTCAGCTTGTCCGACGCCGTCTGGGCCGACAGTCTGCCGGTTGAGGAAAGAATCGCCGCTCCCGCCGCTGCCTGCTGGATGAATTCGCGTCTGTTCATGCCGCCAATCATCGAGCGGCCGGACGGTTCGGTCAAGGCGGACAAGGGACGGCCGTTCGCCGCGTGCGCGACCGCTCGCTTGCGACGGCTCGTAGGATGCACAAGTTCAGGATAAACTTGGCATCCATGAAGGTGGTGGCCATCGTCAATCCCGTGGCAGGGGCGTTTCGTCAGCATTCGGCCCTGCGCGTGATGCTCGACCGCTTGCGGGGGATGGGCATCGAGGTCCGCGTGCAGACCACGCGCTATGCGGGGCACGGCCGAGTGCTTGCTCGCGAGGCGGCAGAAACCGCCAGCTACGTCATCGCCGGTGGAGGCGACGGCACGGTGCGGGAAGTGGTGGAGGGACTCGCCGGCACGACGGCGCCTCTGATGATCTGGCCGACGGGGACGGAAAACCTGGTGGCCAAGTCGCTCGGGTTCCGGGCCCGTGCGGACCTGATCCCGGCTTGCATCACCGCTGGCCGAACCGTGCGGTTGGACGTCGGGGCGGCCAACGATGAGAAGTTTCTGGTCGTGGCCGGTGCGGGCTTCGATGCCGAGGTGGTCGATCGGCTCGTGCGTCAGCGGCGCGGACACATCACGCACCTGACGTATCTCGAACCCATCTGGCGAACGTTCTGGACGCATCGCTGGCCCGAGCTGCGCATCTATCACAACGACACGTTGTGGTGGCAGGGGCGGGGCATGGCGTTCGTGGGCAACATGTCGCGATATTCGCTGGGGTTGCCGGTCGTGCGCGACGCCCGCCCGGACGACGGTCTGCTCGATCTGCTGGTGTTGCCTTGTCGCAACCAGATCCAACTGCTAGGTCATTCGTTGCGGACGCTTCTCGCGTGCCATGTGGAGCACGGCGGCGCCCGCTATCTGCGTTTCACACGCTTGCGAATCGAGTCGGTCGATCCTGTGCCGGTGGAGATGGATGGCGACCTGGCCGGCGCGTTGCCGCTCGACATCCGCGTCGAGCCGGCCGCACTGTCCGTGCGTCTGCCGCCGGTGGCGTAGTGGGGCGAAGCTCTTCTTCCTCTCCATCCGTACCCATCCGCGGATGTCACGGATGAAATTGAACAGGAGGAAACAGAGGTAACAGAGGAACACGATTGGCGTTCTTCATCCTCCGTTATCTCTGTTCTCTCCTGTCAAAAAGCATCCTTGCTGGTCAGTCGTCCATGCAGGTCGGTTCGGCCGGTGTGCCGGTGCCGCTCAGGCAACGCTGGAACAGGCCGAAATCCTCCTGATCGACGTCGTCGTCACCGTCGAGGTCGGCGCTCCGGCAATTCCCGGCCGGCGGCCCCAGATCGGGACCGGTCAGGCAGGATTCGAAGAACAGATAATCCGCGGTGTCCACATCGCAGTCGGCGTCGAAGTCGGCGGCCACCATGGCCTGCGTAGGCAGCAGATAGTCGTATGTGCCGTTGGGCACGTCGGCGGCGTTGAAGCCTTGCACGTGCAGGTACCACGCACCCGCGGCGTTGGCTGACACTTCCAGTGTGCCTTCCGACCAGATGGGCTCGTTGCCGGTGAACTGGTGCGTGGGCAACTGGTTCCAGACGTACCGGTAGTAGCTCACCTTGCCCGGTCCGAAGCCGCCGACCGCCGTCCAGGAGACGGGCTGGCCCGGACAAACGCCCGTGCTGTCGGCGACCACGCTGCCCGCGGTGGGCGGAGCGGAGAGCGTATAGGCCGAGACCACCTCGGAGTACGCGCCGTTCAGTGTGCCGTTCCACGCCCGGACCTTGCGGGTGTACTGCGTGTTGGGCAGCAGGTCCTCCTCGGTCCACGACGTGGCCGTTCGGGTAAGCCAGCCGGTTGCCGGGTACTGCGGCGACTTGATCGCGCCGGCGGCATCGGCGACCTCATAACCGAAGAGGTTGTTGTCGGCCGGGCTGAAGACCCAGCGGATCGACGTGCTCGACTCTGCCACGGGCGTGCCCATGCTGGGAACGCCGGGGGCGGTGGCCTCGAAGGCGATGTCGTCCCACCAGCCCTCGTTGGTCGAGCTGACGCCGAGGCCCAACGTGATGCGGCCGATACCGTGCGAGTAGAAGTCGCTGGTCATGGGCGGCGTGGCGATGCTCGTGCCGGCCCGGTCGGTAACCTTCAGTTGCAGCGTTCCCAGGCTGCCCGGGGCGCCGGGCGTGACGGTGGTCTCGAAGTACACCCACGTGCCGTTGCAATCTGTGGCCGGGTCTCGCGTGCCGTACGCTGTGTGCGCTACACCGCCGCTACCCACCGTGCGATAGCAGTAGTACTGATTGCCCGTCGGGCTGTAGAACTCATTGTCGATGATCATGGCCGCGGTGTTGTTGATATCGCGGAGCGACAGCGACTGGCGGAAGCTGTTGCCGCACGTCCCGGACTTCCAGCCGCCCTTACTGTCCCAGAACCATCCGGAAACCTTGCCACCGGCGAACGGTCGGTCGAACACGTGCGCCATCTGGTCGGACTCGCCGGCTCCGACGCGGGCGGCGCCGCTGCCCGGATACGTGCCGTGGTTGACGGCCGTGCTGTAATCGAAGCCTGCCACCGTTTGTGTCCAGTTGTTCAGATTCCCGTTGAAGCCGTCGGAGAAGACCACGACGGGGCCGGGCGGTGTGGTCACGCTCGCGGAGTTGCTCCAGCCCGACGTGTTGTTCGATGCGTCGCGGGCCCGGACCTCATACGTGTAGCTGGTGGAGGGCACGACGGTGTTGTCCACGTAGCTGTTACTGCCGCTGGTGGCGATGACGGCCCCGTTGCGGCGGATGTCATAGCCGCTCACGCCGATGTTGTCGGTGGACGCCGTCCAGTTCAGTTGGACGGAGGTGGGACCGCCTGCCGAAGCGACCAGGTTCGTCGGTGTGCTCGGCGGCTCGTTGTCCTCCACGGCGGGGATAACCTGGATGGTCTTGGTGAGCGTGGGGCCGAACCAGGTCACACCGTCGCGGACCATCCGCCAATCGGAGGTGTAAGTGCCTGGTGCCGGGGCGGTCATCTGGAAACTGAACGTGTACGTGGCGCCGGGCCTGACTTCGCCGGAGATGTTCACGCGGTTGAATGACGTGAACGGGTCGCTGTCGCCGACCGCTCCGAGCCGGAAGCTGCGGGCGTTGCTCCAAACCACGCCCCGGTTGCGCATGACGACGTTGACGTTGTACACCTGGCCGGCGGTCATGGTGCTTGGGATGGTGTTGCTGACCAGCTCGCACGAGTACTTGTCCCACGTGGGTGTCGTGCCGAAATATTGACAGACCCCCTTGTACAGGCCCCATTCGGCCACGGACCGGAAGAAGTTGTCTTTGAGGTACACGCCGTCCTTGGTGCAATGATCATGGAACGCCAGTTCGATGAGGATGGCGGGCTGATTGGGAATGCGGATCTCGCCGAAACCGCCGTTGGAGTCCTTGACGCCGCGGTTGGCCCAACTGGAATCCACCATCTCGCGAATGGCATTGACTACGTTCGTGTTCACGGCCGTGGCCAGCGTGTAGCTGGCCGCCTCGTGGGCGGGGTAGGCCATCGCGGTATCGCGGAACGTCTCGGTGCCCGTGCCGCCGCCCGCGTTGGTGTGGCACGCGATGTAGATGTTCGTGCCGCGATAGTCCGCGAACAGAGGCCGGGCGCGGATGTCGTCGTTTGAGTCACTGGTCGAACTGTCCCAGACATAGGAGGGCAGACCGTTGTGCTGCAACCAGTACCGGGCGGCCATCTTCCACCACGCCAGCCCGGTGGCGCTGTGACAACATGTGTTCTCGTTCAACTCGCGCGGGACGTGAACGATGGCCCCGTCCTGCGTGAGGTACTGATAGAGGAACTGGCACAGGCGGATACTGTTGGTGTCTTCGAGTACCGCCTCGCCGAACCCGCAGGGGTCGGACCGCTGCCAGTACCAGCCCGAGCCGTTCCAGAACCGCCCGTGCGACGGGCCGATGGTGATCTTTCGACCGCTGAGCGACGCCGTGATCATCGGCGGCTGGTCTTTGTCGGGTACGGCCTGGATCATCGGAGCCGGAGCCAAATAGTCGGCCAGCAACACTCCATGGCAGGTCAGGCGGATGCTGAGGATTTCGGGAAAGTCGCCGAGCGTCGCGCGGAACTGCATGAAGATGGATTGCAGCGCGTGCTCGTCGAAACCGACCAGGATGTCGTCCGACAGATCGACGGAAACGGTCGACTCCCCTTGGTCCAGGCCGACCACTTTCGTGCCGGCAGGGATGCTCGAGACGATACCCTGAGCCGCTTCCTCCGGCGTCGGCCCGGCCACCAGCGCTTCCACTGCCGCCGCGACGGGGCTCGTGTCTGCTGGTATGTCACGAGGGACGGAGACGATACCGTCGCCCTGATAGAAGCGGACGTGAACCGTCTGGGCCGGCAGGGCGCCGGCCGTGGTCAGAACCCATGCGCAGGACAGCAGCAGACGTGGTGTGACTCGCATATGCTCCTCCTGTCGTGCGGGACGTGTACGTGACTCTCGGTTGTCGATTCCGCAGAATGAGATTCGCGCATTTTTTGCGGGTGGGCATCCTGCTCGCCTCTACCCGGCGGGAGACGTGTCCCCCAGAACTGTCGCCTGAGGCCGCACGGGAACTGCCTGCGGTGTCGGCCTCACAAATGGCAGGGATAAACACCTATCCCGCCTTTGACCGGCGGGACGCTCGGTTCCCGGATCGCGAGGTGCGCGAGACCCCAACTCCCAAGGACATTATATAACAAGATCGCTCGTGTCCAAAACGGAATCCGGGGCAATCCCGCTACCACCGTCCGAGAAGTAGTCATGGACCGCTTTTTTCGGACTCGGCGGCACTGTCATCCGTGAGTCTTCAGCCGACCATCCGGCTGACAGCTGATAGCCCATGGATTACCTAGATCGGACGGCTCCGTTTGCCCGACACTAGGTCGGAAAAAAATTGCCGACGCTCCGCCGACGATTAGAATCTATCGGATGCAACCATCCGCCAGTCCTGCGTTCGAACCAGACGGGCACGTCATCGATACCGACCTGTGTTGCGTCTCGTGCGGCTACAACCTGCGCACACTCGCACCCAATGCCATTTGTCCCGAGTGCGCTTTCCCGGTTCGGCAGTCCATCATGGATCGCCACGGGGCCGATCTGAAATGGTTGCGCTCCATCCACCGCGGGCTCACCGTGCTGTTCTTCACAGAAATTCTGACAGCCTGGCGGCTGTCTTGGTCCAGGTGGTGGTTCCGTACTTCTTCTCGCTATGTTGCAGGTCGGCCGCTTCGTGGTGGCGGGTTGTAGCTTGGCAGGTGCGCTGCTCGTCACCCGGCATCCCCCATATCTGTTTTCAACGGGGCTTCTCCGGCTCAGGCTGGTTGTCCGCGTCCTGTATGTGTCCCTCCTCGCCGGCTTCCTGCTTCCATTTCTGCAGGCTTTAGCCTGGACTCGCTTATGGCACGTCGGCTTGATTCTCGGCACCACGCTCCTGATGGGTTCATCGCCGATCCCGCTCTACTGTTATCTTTATTGCTTGCTATCGAGGCTCAACCAGTCAGTGCGCTTCTGGTGCATCTTGACCGTGAGCCTGACTGTGGTGGCCCTGGCGGTCAATACGGCATACCTGTCCTACATCTACGGTTTCGTTATCCCTGGCGGAGGGATGATGTTTCTCACGCCGGCCTTCCGCTTGTTGGCTGCTTTCCCAGTCCTGACGTATGCCGGGTCGATTCTCATCTCCACCGTCTACTATTGCCTCTGTCGGTCGCGCGTGGGCCGGCTCATTGCCGAGCACCCGGCCAACGCGACCGCATCCGCTGCGTAACGGAGGCTGGCATCCTGCCCTCGTAAACCGTGTCGCAATTTCACGAATCGGCACAGTCAAGCATCCGACCGCATCCCGGCGCGAAGCAGGACAGCGCTCCGTTTCCTCTGTATGCTCCTGTTCAACAGCCCTCAAGCCTCATATGATTTCTCGCTCGCCGGCGTTTCCCGTACAATTCGGGCCATGAAACTGCTTTTGTTCGACGTCGACGGAACGCTCTTGCTCACTGGTGGGGCGGGCGTGCGGGGGATGGAGACAGCCGGCGTGAGGTGCTTCGGCGAGCGGTTCACGCTCAAGAACCTGACCATCGCCGGCGGGCTGGATCCCCTGATCTACAAGGAGGCGACCGCCCTGGCCGGCGTGGACGATCCGCACCTGCACCATGACCGCTTCCGTGAGACGTACCTGCGCGAGCTGAAGGCCAACCTGGATCTCAATCCCGACAAGGTGCACCTGTTGCCGGGCATCGAGCCGCTCCTGCGCGATCTCCGCGGCCGGGCCGACGTCGTGCTCGGGCTGGTGACGGGGAATTACACCGCCGCCATCCCGATCAAGTTCGCCGCGGTCGGGCTGGATCCCGCGTGGTTTCCCATCCACGCGTTCGGCGACGAGGCACCGGATCGGCCGGCGCTGGTCCGCCTGGCGGTCGACCGCTATCACGCTCGCTACGGCCAGGCCATCGGCAATCACGACGTGATCGTGATCGGCGATACGCCGAACGACATTCACTGCGCCCATGCGAACGGTTGCGCCTGCCTGGCCGTCGCCACCGGCTTGTATAGCATGGAGGATCTTCGGGCCGCCGGCGCCGACGTCGTGGTGCATGATCTGGCCGATCCGCAACCGTTGTACGACATGATCGCGAGATGAAACGGAGCGTTGTGGTCTTGCAGATCTTGTCTCGTGCGGGCTCCGAGCTCGCTTTCCGTTTCCTGGAGGTAGTTGTGAATTCCGCTGCTCGCTTCGCAGGTGTCGTTGCCTTGTTGATTGCACCGGCTGCCGGCATGGCGTTGGAATCGCCCACCGATCCCATGCCCGGCCTGCCGTTCGTCATCGGTCGGCTGGACTCGTCCAAGCTCGATTTGCGCGAACCGCGTTTGTTTGTCACGCCCTCCGAGATCGCGGGGGCCAACGAGCGTGCGGAGAGTGAAGCGTTCATCCGCGGGATTCGCGATCGTGTTCTGGCTGAGGCGGACCGACACTTGGCACTCGAGGTCACGCCTATCGACGAAAGCTGGTGGGAGCAGGCCAAGGACAAGCCCTGGGCCGACACGTATCCCGACGTGTACCTCCACACCATGATCATTCCGTCGCGCTCGGCCAGGCCGGCGGCGGAATTGGCCCTGGCGTTTCGGCTTACCGGTGAAGACAAGTATGCCGACAAGGCCATCTCGCTGCTCATGAACCTGGCTCCGTACTCGTTCGAACCCGTCCACTACGACGTGGGCATGAACTACACCATCTGGGCCATGAATGTTCTTCGGGCGTACGACCTGCTCGGGTCGCGACTGACTGCTGCGCAGCGGGAACAGTTGGATCGGTTCATGGAACGTGCAGCGGTGGCGGTCGCCAAGAATGACGTGTACTGGATGGAGAACAACATCGGCGGGGGCGTGAATAACCATCTCGCCTGGCACAAGCTCATGCTGGGGCTGCTCGGGCTGTTCTACGATCGGCCTGAGATGGTGGAGTTCTGCATGTACGGCCGGCGCGGGCTCGTGCCGCTGTTGACGGACGGCTTGCTCGACGACGGCCTGTGGCTCGAAAGCAGCCTGACGTATCAGTTCGCAGCCATCGCCCCCATGATGGTCCTGGCCGACTGTCAGCAGCGGCTCAAGAAAGGACCGAGCGACCCGCCCGGCATCCACGAGATCACGGCCCCCAACGGGCGAACGCTCAAGCAGTCGTACGATGCCATGTTCAACGTGCTGGGGCCCGATTGCCTCATCCCGCCGATCGGCGACGCGTATGGCGCGCGGTCCAAGTTGTACACGAACCCGCTGTACGAATACTGCTGGAAGCTCTGGCGCGAGCCGCAGTACGCCTGGCTGATTCGGCAGAATCCCGCGCCGACGTCGTACATGCTGTTCGCGCCGCCGCTGCCGTCCGAGGAGGATGCGAGCGGCACTAGCGGCAAAGCGGCGTACGTGCCGCCGATCCGCTCGGTGCTCTTGCCCGAGCACGGCTACGCGTTTCTGCGCTCCCATCGCGACGAACAGTACTGGCACAATCGCAATGCCCGCATGGCGTTTCTCACGTACGACCGCTCTGGCGTGCACGCCAATGCCGACAAGCTCAGCATCATGTTGTTCGGACTCAACCGCCTGCTCGTGCCCGACGTGGAGGGCAGGGCGACGGTCCCGCACGCGTTCAGCAGCAAGATCCAGGGTGAGCTCAACCGCGGGGCGCTCAGCCAGAACACGGTGATGATCGACGGTCTGGATCAGCGCTGCAGTTGCGAGATGCTCGACCTGATCGAGTATCGCGACCTGCCCGACGAAAAGCGCGTTACCGCGGCCGATCGCCGCGGCATCCTGTATCCGGGCGTGCGGCAGAGCCGCAGCCTGACCATGACGCCCGACTATATCCTCGACGTGTTCCAAGTGGACGTGGGCGATCAGCCGCGACAGATCGACTGGATCGTGCACATCATGGATGAGAACGCTGATGCGCCGGCGGATCGCAACCCGATCCTGGCGGCGGCTGAGCCGTTCCAGTTGCCCGACGCCGGCGCGTTCCGCTGGTTGCGCGACGTGAAGTCCGTTGTGTTAAACGGTGCCAACGCCTCGCCCGCGAACTCGACCGACCTGATTCAACTCGAGTGGCAGGATGGCCAGGATCGTCTGGGGCTGAGCCTCCTGAATCACGGCCTGGAACGGTTGATCTTCTGCGGCTACCCGGTCACTGACCAGCCCGATTCAGGGAACATTCCCATGCTCATGGCACGAGCCAACGCTCCGCGGGCGGTGTTCGTGGCCGTCTGGCTTATCGGCGATGCCGTCCCGGACGTGCAGGTCGCCACGCTGCCCGACCATGAAGGCCGGCTGGTCTACCGGGTGACTGCCAATGGCAAAACCCGCGAACACCAAATTCCCAAGCTGTGAGCCGTCAGTATAGCTTTCTGCCAAATATCTGGCTTATAGCTCACAGCTCATAGCTTCCTTCAAATCTGTGCAATCTTGTGTAGATGGGTTCATGAGCGATGTCCCGGCGGATGATGTCGATCTCGACGACCAAATCGGGCGGTGGATCGTGGCGCAGGTCCAGCCTCTTCTTGCCGCGAACCTGTGCTTCGTGCTGCACATGATAGCACTCGTCGGGCTCCAGCCCCTTGGCCAAGTCGCGGCGACGATACGTCGTCGAGCCCAGGCCGGCAATCGGAATGTTGAGTTCCTCGGTGAGCACCTCAATGAGTCGGCCGATGAAGGTCTTCCAGAATTCGTGTTCCCGCAGAGGTGACAAGAGTTCCATGCTCCCGTTGTCATATGTGATCAGGACGTGCTGGTCGCCGACTTCTTTAAGTAGCAACTCGTACAACTCCCAACTCACATCCCGCAGGACCACGTGCCGGGACGGCGAGATTTGCGGTTCCGCGCTAAGACTCGCCACGGCGTCACCTCAAAGCATCGGGGTAATATCGACACTCGACATTCTGCAACTGTTCGGGTACGGCGTGGATGTCCGGTAATCCTTTCCCTGCTGTGCGGACGGCTGTGGGGTGAGGGGCGGCTGATCGGGTTCTTGTTGACGAAAGTGGCCCGTTACGGTGAACATGGGGACATGAGCAACATCGACAGACTATCGAGTGTGGTGCTATCCGGTCGACGGTTTCCCGATGGGCAGCCGATTCGGATCGAGGTGGCTGACGGCAAGATTCAAAGCATTCAACCGGCGGCGGGCCTCGACGAGCCGGCCGGCGTGCAGCGGTGGGTCGGGCCCGGCTTCTACGATCTGCAGGTCAACGGCTTTGCCGGAATCGACCTGGGCGATCCGCGGGTGGGCGTGGCCGAGGTGCGGCGGGTGTGTGAGGCGGTGCTACGCACGGGCTGCACGCGGTTTCTGCCGACCATCATCACCGGCGACATCGAGGAGATGTGCGGGCGGCTGGCGACCATTCGCCAGGCCATTGAGGCTGACCCGCTAGTCGCGGCCATGTGCCCGGGCGTGCACGTGGAAGGGCCGTTCATCCATCCCGAGGACGGACCGCGGGGCGCGCACCCGCGCGAGCACGTACGGCAGCCCAATCTGGCCGACTATCGGCGTTTCCAGGAGGCGAGCGGTGGCCGCGTGAAGATCCTCACGCTCGCTCCCGAACAGCCCGGGGCGCTGGAAGTCATAGAGGCGGCGGCCCGTGACGGCGTCGTCGTTTCGCTCGGCCATCACCGGGCGGATGAGGCGGCCATCGAAGCCGCCATCGCCGCCGGGGCGAAGATGTGCACGCACCTGGGCAATGGGGCCGACGCCCAACTGCCTCGGAACGACAACTACATCTGGTGGCAACTAGGCGAGGATCGGCTTTGGGCGAGTTTCGTCACCGACGGGCATCATCTGCGCGGCGCGACGATTCGGGCCGTGCTCCGAGCCAAGACGCCGCAACGCTCCGTGCTGATCACCGACGCCATGGCCGCCGCGGGCATGCCGCCCGGCCGATACCCGTTGGGCAAATCCGAGGTGGTCAAGACGGAGGAAGGCCGGGTCTGCCTGCCCGGCACGCCGTACCTGGCCGGATCGGCGGCCGAGATGCCGCTGGTGATCGCGCGGGCGGTCGCCAACGGTGGTCTGGATCTGGTGGAGGCCGTGCGGCTCGGGACACTGCAGCCCGCTGTCCTGGTTCCTGGACCGGACGATCCTTGGTCGTGCGCGGCCGGTCAGCCCGCCAATCTGGTCGAATTCGATTGGGACGCCGCGGCCGCCACGCTGACGCCGCGACAAACAGTGCTGCACGGCTTTTCTGTCCGTTCGGCGTCGTAATCCGCTTGCGACTCTTGACCGGGGGCTCATCATGGCGCCAAACTACAGGCTCGTTCGTACGATCCGCCTCGATCGGCTATAGTGGTCGTCCTCTTGCCCCGAGGCAGACGTAGACGGGTAGATCCCGCAGGCCCGGCAAGGGTTTGCCTCGGAGTGTCCGCGCAGCAGGAATAACCATGAAAACCAGCGAAAGTTCATCGAATGGCCAAGCTTCTTCGAGTGGCCAAGCCTCGCCCACCTCGTTTCCCCGGCCGGCGCAAACCGGGCCGGCACCGGCCGGAACCACTGGACCGACCCGCGAGACCGAGCCGCTGGCCAAGCGCGTCCTGGTCGTCGGCCTCGACGGCGCCACGTTCGATATCCTGCGCCCGCTTATGGAACAAGGTCGGATGCCCAACCTCAAGCGGCTGATCGAGACCGGCACGTCGGGCATCCTCGATTCCACCAAGCCGCCCATCACGCCGGCCGCCTGGACCACGTTCATGACCGGTAAGGGGCCGGGCCGCCATGGCATCGTCGATTTCGAGAAGTACGACGTCCGTACCAACCAACTGACGTTCAACAGCACGTACGAGATTCGCGAGAAGACCATCTGGGAGATCCTCAGCGAGAAGGGCTTTCGCGTCGGCTCCATCAACGTGCCCATGACCTATCCGCCACGGAAGGTCAACGGCTTCATGATCTCCGGCTTTGAGACGCCCAGCGTGGACACCGAGTTCACCTGGCCGCCCGAGCTCAAGCATGACATTCTGCGTCGCTGGCCCGATTACAACTATCGCTCGGACTGGCAACGCAAGATTTTCGGCGGCGACGAGCTGTTCCAGCGCAACGTTCGTCACATCGAGCGAAGCTTCACGCAGGGCTACGAGTTGACGACGTACTGCGGCGAGCGTTTCGGGTGGGACGTCCTCATGGTGCTCTTCAAGCTGGTGGACAACATCCAGCACAAGGCCTGGAAGTACCTGGATCCCAAGACGTCGCACAAGTACCCGGTCCGGGCGGAGATGGCGGCTCACTGCTTCGAGGAACTCGACAAGACGCTGGGCGACCTGGCCCGCTATGCCCGCGAGCACGACGCCACGCTCATCATCATGTCCGATCACGGCCACGGCAGCCTCGACGGCAAGGCCCAGCCTAACGCCTTGCTCGAGCAGTGGGGCTATCTCAAGCTCCGCAGCCAGGTGGGGCAGGCTCGCCGGCGGATCGAACGCGTGGTGGCTCGGATGTTCGGCCGGACCTTGAAGCGCTTTGATGCCAACATCGGAGTCGAGCACGAGATTGACCTGGATTGGACGCAGACCAAGGCTTGCGTCGTCCATGCGGGCATGTACGGGTTCCTGTATCTGAGCCTCAAGGGCCGCCAGCCCGGCGGGATCATCGAGCCGGCGGATTACGAGAAGATCCGCGACGATCTGCGCCGGCGGTTCCTCGAGGTGAAAGCCCGCAAGCCCGACGGCGAGTGGATTCAGGTCTTCCCCGAAGTGCACAAGACCGAAGAGCTTTACAACTGCTCGCGTGAGGAACAGCCCTGGTTGCCCGACCTGCTGCTCGTGCCCTACGCGGGACTGGCCGTCGTCCGGCGGATTCGCGGACGCGATGCTGTTCGTTGGTCGTCGCAGCGGCGAATGGAAGGCACGCATCGCGTGGAAGGCATCCTCGTGGTGAACGGCCCCAACGTGAAGCAGGGGGGCACCATTCGCGCACAAATCGCGGACATCGCCCCGACGCTCCTGGCCTGCATCGGGCTCCGCGTGCCCGCCGACATGGAAGGGCAGGTGCTCACGGATCTGTTCAGTACCAAGCTCGGCGTGGAGTACGAGCCGCCGCAGAAGATCGAGGTCGGCGAGCACGCCGAGGTCTTCTCCGAAGAGGAAAAGGAAGCCCTCAGCCGGCGGTTGTCCGATCTGGGATACCTCGAGTAGCCGCGAGAACGACGCAGCGGCCCAGGATGGCCAGCAATCGATCTACGTCCAAGCCAGCCGTACCTGGGCTGGACGGAGGATGCGTTGCTGGCCCGCCTGGCGCTGCTGGGGTATCATGGCGGGATGGAAAAGAACGCCAACGCACGACCGCGTCGATTCGTCAACCAGCTTCAGGCCGGCGAAGTGGTTGAGGATCAAGTCTTCCTGATCGATGCCAAGGACTTGAGGACCACCACCAACGGGTCGCTGTACATCCACTGCGTGCTCCGCGACAAGACCGGTCAGATCCTGGCTCGTGTCTGGCAGGCCACGCAGCCCATGTTCGACCAGATGCCCGAAGGCGGCTTCATGCGGTTCAAGGGCCGGGTCGAGAACTACAAGGGCGCGCTGCAGTTCATCATCGACGCCATGCGGCCGTGCGAGGCCGGCAGCATCGACCTGTGCGACTTCATGCCGCAGACTGAGGAAGACATCGATGTGATGTTCGAGCAGGTCAAGCACGCCCTACGGTCCATCAAGAACCCCTACGTATTGCAGTTGATCAAGCAATTCGTCTGCGACGAGAAGCTTATGGCCGGCTTCAAGAAGGCCCCAGCAGCCGTCCAGATGCACCACGCCTTCATCGGCGGGCTGCTCGAGCACACCCGCAACGTGCTGGAACTGGCCCTGCTGGTGGTCCCGCGTTACCCCGACGTGAGCCTGGATCTCGTGCTGGCCGGCCTGTTCCTGCACGATCTGGGCAAGACGGCGGAATTGACGTACGACACGAGCTTCCAGTATTCCAACCGTGGCCAGCTCGTCGGGCACATCGTCCAGTGCGCGATCTGGATCGAAGAGAAGATCAAGCTGGTCGAGGCCGAGATGGGCCAGCCGTTCCCGCCGGAGATCCGGGATGCGCTGCAGCATTTGGTGCTGTCGCATCATGGCACGTACGAGTTCGGCAGCCCGAAACTGCCGGCGATGCCCGAAGCGGTCGCCATTCACTATCTGGACAACCTGGACGCCAAGCTGCAGATGTACCTGCACCGGATCAAATCCGATCCCGACCCCGCGAGCGACTGGACGGAGTATGTCCGCGGCCTGGACACCAAGATCTACAAGAAGGACGTTCTGAATATTCGTGGTCAACGTAAGTGAAGCGGTGACAGCAGGTTGCAGGTGATCGCCGCGGCCCGTCGGCGGGCCTGCCGGAAGGCGGCCCCGCCCGAAAAATCGTGCTTTGGCACGGGCCTTGCATTACGCGGCAGGTCGAATACACTATGAGGTTCGACTGAGTCAGGGGAAAGAAGCGCGGTCCGACCTGTACAGTCACTGAAACCCGGGAACAAAGACACACGACATGGATACGATTGCGAACTTGATTCGTGACGGGAAGATTGCGGACGCGGAAGCCACGCTCAGCCAGCGGCAGGGCGAGGTGGGAACCAACCCCACGTGGCACTATGAGCGGGGCATGCTCCTGGAAGCCCAGGGCCGTCCGGGCGAGGCGATCGACGAGTACGAGAGTGCCGTCCGCCTCGACGCCAGCAACTCCGATGCGGTGTTCCGGCTGGCGTTCCTGCACGATCTTTACGGCGACGAGGATCGGGCCGTCGAGCTCTACGAGGATCTGGCCGCTCGTAAGCCCGCTCACGTCAATGCCCTGATGAACCTGGCCGTGATTTACGAGGACCGCGGGCAGTACCAGGAAGCCTACGTCTGCCTCGAGCGCGTGCTCGCCGACTACCCCAATCACACTCGGGCTCAGATGTTCCTCAAGGACGTCGAGAGCTCGATGAGCATGCATTACGACGAGACGCAGGAGCGCAGCCGCGAGAAACGCAGCGCCATCCTCGACACGCCGATCACCGACTTCGAACTCAGCGTGCGCAGCCGCAACTGCCTCAAGAAGATGAACATTCACACGCTGGGTGACCTGGTCAAGATCACCGAGGTCGAACTGCTGGGCTACAAGAACTTCGGCGAGACCTCGCTCAACGAGATCAAGGCCATGCTCAAGCAGAAGGGGCTTCGGCTCGGCCAACTGAAGGAGGAAGAGGCGCGGACGGCCCGGCCGCGCACCATTCTGCGTCGGGCGGGCGGGCCCGAAGGTTCGCCCGAGGTGCTCAACAAGTATTTGTCGGAGATCGAGCTGTCCAGCCGGTCGCGCAAGTGCCTCCAGCGGCTGAATCTGGTCACCGTCGGCGACCTGGTGAGCCGTAGCGAGGCCGAACTGCTGGCGACCAAGAACTTCGGGCAGACCTCGCTCAACGAAATCAAGGCGAAGCTGGCCGAAATGGGCTTGACGCTTCGCAAAGCGGACTGATGCCAGAGGCGGTCGAAACCAGGCCTGGACTTCGTTGCCCGTGCGGCAACCGGATCCGGGCCGGACCGCATTCACCCTGTTTCCTTCGCTGCCGCGGGCTGCGCCGAGGCGGGACCGTCTTCCCCATGTTTCTGGGTTGTGTCCTTCTGGGTGTGTTTCTCCAGGCCTGTGATTCCGCGCCTTCGCCCACGGCCGGGCCGCCCGCCGCCGCGACGCAATCCGCACCCGCCGACGAGCCGGTCATCGACCGCCAGATCCGCATTCTCCTGCTCGACGGACTCCAATCGGCGAGCATCGTGGTGCGCGACCGGTTCAACCTCGTGGATTGTCAGACCGGCCAAATCCTCCTTGCCGACCAAGACCCGCAGGAGTTGTCCTTCACGTTCACCGGCCGCGGTATCGATGTTCCCGAACTCGACGTCTACCTGGAGTCGGGCGGCGTGGACGTCGTGCCCACGGGCGAACAGCCCACGCGGATCAAACTGGCCAGCCAGTGGAAAGACTTTCCCGGATCCGTCCGGATGCTCCCGCGGCGGGATGGCGGTGCGGTCATCAACTTGGTGGACATCGAGGACTATCTCGTGAGTGTGGTCTCGGCGGAATTGCCGGGGAGCTTCCATCGGGAGACGTTCCGGGCTCAGGCGATCGCCGCCCGTACCTACGCCTGGTATGCCAGGCAGACCACGGGGCTTCGCCGTGACTGGGATGTCTGGGCGACCGAAAAATCGCAGGTGTACGCCGGCCTGGATCGGCAGCGGTTGGCGCCGCAGGCGGTCGAGGCCGTCCGCGACACACGGGGGATCGTCTGCACCTGGTCGTCGCCCGCTGGCGAGAAGATTTTCTGCACGTACTTCGGATCGCGTTGCGGCGGACTGACTGCTCCGGCGTTCAGCCCGGACGGCACGCCCCCGATCCCACCGCTGGCCGGCGGCGTGGTGTGTCCGCACTGCCGTCGGCCCGATGCCTACCGCTGGCCGCAGGAGCCTCGCATCAGCAAATGGCAGATGACCGAGCGTTTGGCCGGCCGTTATTCCCGCTTCGAGAGGCTCGGCCGCGTCGAGCAGGTCGAAGTGATCGAGAGCGCGGCGGACGGCCGGGCGTTGCGGGTGGCGGTCAGCGACGCCGAGGGCCGCACGGTGGAACTGGACGGCGAGAACTTCCGGCTGGCCGTCGATCCCACCGGACGCGTTTTGCAGAGCACGCTGTTCACCGTGACCGTCGAGCCGGATGCCATCGTCTTCACCGATGGCCGGGGCATGGGGCACGGCATGGGCATGTGCCAGTACGGCGCGGATGCCCTCGCCCGAGCCGGCTGGAGTAGTCCGGCCATCCTGCGATACTACTACCCCGGCTCACGCCTGACTCGCGCGTATTGAGCGAAGCAATCGTTGCCGCTTGCGAACCTCGGGCGAAACTAATGGACGACGCCATGCAACGACCGTCCTGCGACGGGGCGCTATTGGACGAGCGTCGGAGCGTCGTTGACGAATGTGCCGGGCCGTTTCGTCTCGGCTGCGGTTTCCAGTACAATACACGACTTGTCCCAAAGGATGGTCCGGGATGGGTTTGGCAATTCGACAACACGCTTCCGCCCTGGTTCGTTATGCGGTATGCGCGGCGGCCCTCTCCTGGATCGCCTGGAATACGGAATGGAGCGAACTGATCCGGGCCTGGCGGCAGGCGGATCCGACACTGCTCCTGCTGAGCGTGGCCGTCTTTGCCCCGGCGCCGGTCTTGATCGCGATCCGGCTCAAGCTCCTGCTGGACGTGCATCAGGTCCGCCTGTCGGTCTGGCAGGCCGTGAAGGTCACGTTCGCGGGCAACTTCATCATCAACGCGCTGCCGCTGGGGACGACGGGCGGCGACTCGGTGAAGGCCTTCTACATCGCTCGCGACACGCCGTTCAAACATGAGGCGGTCACGGTGGTGTTCTTCGACCGAGTGATCGGCGTGTTGGGCCTGGTCCTCATGTCCGGCATCGTGCTCCTGCTGGACTGGCATAACCCGGCGTTTCGCAGTTGGGGCCGGCCGATCGGTGTGCTCGTGCTCCTGGTGGTGGTCGGCGGGGGCTTGTACTTCTCGAACTGGACGCGCAAGCTGCTGCATCTGGATCAACTGCTGGCCCGGCTTCCGCTGGGCAGTCACCTGCAGCGGATCGACCGGGCGGTGTTCGAGTTCCGCAATCGTCCCGGGCGGGTGTTGCTCTGTCTGGTGCTGACGAACATCCTGCAGGTGAACAGCATCGTATCGCTGTTTCTAGCCGGCTGGTCGCTGGGGGTGATCGATCCTCAGACCTCGCCGTGGGCTTCCTTGCCGGTCTATCTGGCGTACGTGCCCATCTGTTATTTGGCCGGCGCTTTGCCCATCGGCGTGATGGAGGGTGGCTTCCAGCAGTTGCTTCACGGAGCGGCCGGCTTCGGAACGCTGGAGGCGGCGTTGTCGCTCTCGTTGTTCGGCCGGTTCATCCAATTGGTTTGGGCGCTGCCTGGCGGGCTGATCGTGCTGCGTTCCCGGCCGCGGGCCGAAGAGGTGGCCGCCATGGAAGCATCGCCGGAAGTGGTCCCCATACCGGGCGAGCCGACCCCCAACACGTGATGGTCGCTCGGCGGCAGGTCCCGCCGAAGTCCTGGGATGGATCATGCTCGTGGCCCCATGCCGGGCAGGACGCCCGGCATCCACCGGCGAAGCGCCCGGGCCACACCAGCGGTTGCGAACTGCGTGCCTTACTGCACTGAGAGTGAGAGGGAGTTTGCCGTGTCAGTTGACCTTCGCCGCGTGCGAAACATTGGAATAGCCGCCCACATCGACGCGGGCAAGACCACGACCACCGAGCGAATCCTGTACTACACGGGCAAGACGCATCGCATGGGCGAGGTGGACGAGGGGACCACGATCACCGACTTCGACCAGGAGGAGCAGCAGCGGGGGATCACCATCTACTCCGCGGCCGTCAGTTGTCCCTGGCGCGATCACACCATCAACCTGATCGACACCCCGGGCCACGTCGACTTCACTGCCGAGGTCGAGCGTTCGCTGCGCGTGCTCGACGGGGCCGTCGTCGTCTTCGACGCCAAGGAAGGAGTGGAGGCCCAGTCGGAAACCGTCTGGCGTCAGGCGAACAAGTACAACGTTCCTCGCATCTGCTTCATCAACAAGATGGACAAGGTGGGGGCGGACTTCGCGGCCAGCTTTCGATCCATTCGCGAGAAGCTGCAGGCCAATCCGGTGGCGGTGCAGATTCCCATCGGCGCCGACAACTACTTCGAAGGGCTCATCGACCTGGTCGAAATGAAGGCCTTCTACTACCAGGCCAAGCAGATGGACACCAAGCCCGAAGAGCGACCTATTCCCCCTGAGCTGGAGGAGACGGCTCGCCGGGCCCGCCACACGTTGGAAGAGCAGGTGGCCGACATCTGCGAAACGGTGATGGAGCACTTCATCAACGATGAGCCCGTGCCCAACGAACTGCTCAAGGCCGGTCTGCGAGCGGGGACCATCTCAAACCGCCTCCAGCCGGTGTTCTGCGGCTCGGCTCTGGCGTACGTGGGCGTCCAGCGCCTGCTCGACGGCGTGATCGATTACCTGCCCAGCCCGCTGGACATACCGGCCATCGTCGGACACGACCCCGAGAAGCCCGACAAGCAGATCACGTGTCCGACCGACCCGACAGCTCCATTGGTGGCGTACGCGTTCAAGATCGTCGCCGACAAGCCCATGGACCTGTACTTCGTGCGGATCTACTCGGGTACGCTCAAGAGCGGCTCGCGCGTTTACAACCCGGCCCGCGATAAGAAAGAGAATATCAGCCGGATGTTCCGCGTTTTCGCCAAGCGCCGCGAGCAGATCGAAAGCGCCGGGGCCGGCGACATTGTGGCTGTGCTGGGTCTGCGTGACACGCTCACCGGCGACACGCTTTGCGACGCCAAACGGCCCGTACTGCTCGAGGCCATCGAGTTCCCGGAGACCGTGATCAGCATGTCCATCGAGCCCAAGTCGTCGGCGGACAAGGACAAGCTCGAAGAAGCACTGGCCATGCTGGCTCGTGAAAACCCCACGTTCAAGTACTCGGTGAACTCGGAGACGGGCCAGACCATCATCAGCGGCATGGGCGAGCTGCACCTCGAGGTGCTGGTGAACCGGTTGAAGCGGGACATGCACGTGGACGCCAAGGTGGGCAAGCCACGGGTCTCGTATCGCGAGACGGTCTCAGCGGTGGCCGAGCACGAGGAGGAGTTCAATCGGCCGATCTCGGGCAAGGAGGCCTACGCCAAGGTCAAGCTGCGGATCGAGCCGTACACGCCGCCGCCCGGCAAGCCGCACGTGGCGTTCGTCAGCAACATCCCCGTCGAGTCGCCCGCGCAGGTATACGTGAAGGCGGTTGAGACGGCCGTGCTCGAGGCCGCGCACACCGGCGTGCTGGCGGGCTATCCCATGATGAATCTGAAAATCACGCTCCTGGACGCCCAGGTTCACGAAGCCAACAGTTCGGACCTGGCATTCGAGGCCGCCGCCCGCATCGCGTTCGACAAGGTGGCGGCAGCCGCGTCGCCCGCGCTCATGGAGCCCATCATGAAGGTGCAGGTGGTCACGCCGGAGAGCAACTTCGGGAGCGTCAGCGGCGACTTGTCCCGCCGCCGGGCGGTGGTGACCGACTCGACCATGCGGGGCGACCGGCGAGTCATCGACGCCCAGGTGCCGCTGCGCGAGATGTTCGGCTACGCCACCGAATTGCGCAGCCTGACCGCCGGCCGCGGGAGCTGGAGCATGGAACCCAGCCATTACGAGATCGTGCCGCGGCAATTGGCCGACAGCATTCTGGGGCTGGCGTGAAAAGAACGACGCGGCGACGCGGCGAGGCAATGGCGAATGACGAAATCAGAATGACGAATGAGGAACACACACCGTCGTCGCCATCCGGGCTTCGTCATTCATTCGACATTCGAGCTTCGTCATTCGTCATTCTTGCCGGCGCCGTGCCGTCCGCGAGTCTCTTCACCATGATCAAACAGGGGTCGTTGGCCCATAATCGCTTGAGCTCTTCGAGCGGGCGGTAGCCCAGCGCGAAGTAGAAGCGACGAGTCCGCTCGCAAGGCTCGTACTCGCGGGAGGGGCCGAGCGTCTTGAGATAGGCGTACTCGATTCCGGTCGAGCGCATCCAGTCTTCGGCGGCGGTGAGAAGTCGCCGGCCGATGCCTCGCCGGTGCAACTCGCAGCGAACGGCGGTGACGTATATTTCGGCGGCGTAGGGGTTCTGCTGTTTAATGGCCAGGAAGCCGGCGCACTGCCCGTCGTACTCGGCGATGAACGTGGGCAGGGCGTCGATCGTCCGGACGTAAGCCTGCACCGACGAGTCATTGCCGAACCAGTCCGGCAGCGCGGCGAGTACAGGCTCACAGCGCGACGCGACTCCGAACAGCGGGCCTCGGATCTGAATGCTCATAGAGTGTCCAAGCGGGCCGTCGCGTTACAGCAATGATTTCAAATGATCCAGGCTGGCAGCCGCCTGGTCGATGGTCCCGCACTCGACGCTGAAGCAGATGGTCCGGTCGAGCGGCTTGAGGATCTTGATCACTTCTTTCCAATCGATCACGCCGGCGCCGCAAGCGCAGCCGACGGGCGTGCCGGTCACTTTCCCGCGTTCGGCTTCGCTGTGCTGGACGGTGATGTCTTTGGCGTGCAGGTGGACGAGCCGATCGCGGCAGCGAGCCAGCCACACGTAGGGATCCTCGCCGGCCAGGTACGAGTTGCCGGTGTCGAAGTTGATGCCGATGGCCGGCGATGGCACCAAATTGCAGATGCGGTCGAGCCCGTCGGGACTCTTGCTGTACTGCTGATGCGGCTCGAGGCCGATGCAGATGCCGCGTTTCTCGGCGGCCCGGGCCGCGTGCGTCAACGTGTACTTCATGAGAACGTGGTCTTCCTCAGTGCTGGTGAAGGGCGGCTTGGGGCCTTCGTCGGTGTTGACCACGGGGGCGTTGAGTTCGGCTGCCCAGAGAATGGCCATTCGCAGGTAGTTCACGCTCACGTCAGGCCGGCACAGCGGCGTGTGTGCGCTCAAGCCCGAGCAGCGGACGTTGTGCTTTTCGCAGAGTTCCCGCGTTTCGCGAGGGTCATCGAACATGGAGATGCTGTGGAAGTAGCCGGCCTCGCTGAGCAGTTCGCGGCCCCAGTGAACCATCGGCTCGATGAACTGGTAGCCCAACGCTGCTGCTTTCTCCACGCCGGCGGCGAACGACATGTCGTGGTGCCGCACGAACTCCATGTTGATGCCGATCTGGATGTTTGCCATCGCACGAGCCCTCGCGTTGTCAGGACACGGTTCTTCCGAGACGCCGGACATCCTAACCGCCCGCTGGGGCGTCGCCAATCCCCATATTTTCCGGAGATGGGTGATCGCCCGAATCACGGGCGACCACGGAGCGGTCGGCACGACTTGCGGACGGCGGTTCGTATAATAACCACGCACGCTTGGGCTCTAGTTCAGGAGGAAACGTTGTGGCGCAGCCGCAGACGACGGACCGGCCGGTGACGCCGCCGGAAGTGAAGATGCAGTGCATGGAGATCTGGGGCGGCAACGAGGCCCGGGATACGGCTCTGTCGGTGCCCGGCATCGATGCGTGGGTACACAGCCAGCCGCAGCCGGGCCATCGCAGCGGCGGGGATATCCACTATGTATCCATGTGCGGAACAGGCCGAATCACGCGTTTCGTCGTCGCCGACGTGAGCGGTCACGGCGAGCAGGCGTCGGAGCTGGCCCGGTTCCTGCGGTCGCTCATGCGGCGGTACATCAACACGCTGGACCAGGCGAAGTTTGTACAGCGCTTGAACCAGGAGTTCTCGCGAGCCGCCGACGACGGGATGTTTGCCACCGCCGTGCTGGCGACGTATTTCGCCCCACTGGATCACCTGGTGGTGGTCAATGCCGGGCATCCGGCGCCGCTGTGGTATCGGGTCGAGACCAACAAGTGGCAGGTGCTGTGCCCGCAACTGCCCGAATGCACGCACCGGCTGGCCAACCTGCCGCTCGGCGTGATCGCTCCCACGTCGTATGAACAGTTCGCGGTGCGGCTGGCCAAGGGCGACGTGGTGCTCATTTACACGGATTCGTTCATTGAGGCCCGCTCGCCGGATGGACAACTGCTCGGTGAGGAAGGGCTCTTGAAGATCGTTTCGGGGCTTGATCCTGCGAATCCGCTCGCGTTCCGCGAGGCGTTGTTGAATGCGCTGGACGAGTATCGCGGCCACGCACCGCCGGAGGACGACATGACGCTGCTCCTCCTGCAGCACAACGGTGCCGATCCGCCGTGGCCGAGTCTCGGTCAAACGCTCCGGAGCATCGGCAAGATGATGCGGCTGATCAAAGTGTAGGGCACGCACTTTCGGGGAGCGGGCGTCTCGCCCGCCTCTGATGGCGGAATAGCCGACTCTTCAGGGGCAGAGCTTGGCACGATCGCACGGGTTCGGTTAGCCTGTCCCCATGCGCATCAGAGCGATAGTACTTGCAGCGGCATTTGTAATGTCGTGGTCCGGCCCGGTGAGGGCCGAGTCGCAACCTGCGAATCCATCCCGACTTGATCTGACGGTCGTCGATGCCGACAGCGGCGAGCCCGTGCACGCGCGCGTGCGTTTGCGCGATACGCGCGGTTGCGATATCGTGCCGGCCGACGCCACGGTCGTGAACATCGGTGCTCGCGACCGGTGGTTTGTCTGTTCCGGGCGTTGCTCAATCGAGCTCCCGGTTGGGACCGACGCCAGAACGCTCGATGTGCGCGTCGAGCGTGGCACCGAGTACCGCCCGTATCGGCAGCGGCTCGAACCGGCGGGGGAACGCACGGAACACGTGGTTCGGCTGCAACGCTGGATCAACATGCGGCAGCACGGCTACGTCTGCGGCGAGAACCACCTCCATGCCTCGGCGGAGGAGTTGGCGCCGCAACTGCTGGCCGAGGGACTGGACTTCGGCACTTCGCTGCAATGGTGGAACGGGCCCAAGTACGAGGTCCAGGCTGCAGCGCCGTGCGTGCAGAGCGTCGAATCTGCCGGTCGGCGGGTGCCGATCAGCATTTACGATTACGAGCTCGAGCACGACTGGGGAGCGGCCTACGTGTTGGGCTTGCCCCAACCGCTGGACGCACCCTCGGACGCGCGGCGTCCGAACCTGCCGCTGCTACGACAGGCCCGCGCTGCGAGTGCGCTCATCTGCTATCAGGGCGGCTGGTCGCGCGAAGTGCTCCTCGACGCTTTACTCGGACTCGTCGATGTGGTCAACGTCTGCAACAACAATTTTCACCGGCATCAGTTCCAGCCGCGGTCGAATTACTCGAATCTGCTGAATGTTCCGGGTCTGCCCACGTATCCCGACACGCCCGAGGGCATGATGCAGATGAACACCGACACGTACTATCGGCTGCTGAACTGCGGCTTGCGGTTGGCTGCCGGGGCGGGCTCGGCCAAGGGTGCCAAAAATACGCCGGCAGGCTACAACCGGGCATACGTTCGGGCGGGCGAGAATCCGGATTTGCCGGCGTTCTGGGCGGCCTGGCGGGCGGGCCGAAACTTCGTGACCAACGGTCCCATGCTCTTTCTGCAGGTGGACGGACGCCAGCCGGGTGACGAGATTGCCCTAGCCGGTTCTCCCGTCGAGCTGACCATTCGCGCCCAGGCATTATCGGAACAGCCGCTGACCTCGCTCGAAATCGTGATTAACGGAAGCGTGGTCGCCCGGGCGGACGATATCAAGGGCGATCGTGCGGAGGTGGTGACGCGATGGTGGGTGAGCGAGCCCTGCTGGATTGCCGCCCGATGCACCGAGCGTGATGATTGGCTGTCCGACAGCGAACTGGCCGCCGGGCACGCCTACGGCGGGCGGTTACCCTGCCGGCCATGCCGTCTGCGGTTCGCACACACGAGCCCCGTATACGTGACGGTGGACGGCAGGGGGGTACGGGTGCCGGCAGCAGTGGCGGAAGCAAGCCGGATGCTGGACGCTTTCGAGACATTTGCCCGAAATCAGGCCGCACCGGCCTATCTGGAAGAGATTACGGCGGCGCTGGCCGACGCGCGCCGGCGGCTGCTCGAACCGTAGGTTCAACCTGGCGCGGGATCTCAGCGGCGGTGAGTGCGAGTTGTGCGGGGCCGATAGCTTTGATTCGCTTGTCAAAGCTTGTATATCCCATTGCCTGCGTTGTCTAAATAAGTACAATTGGCATTATGGCCAAGGCAAGTCGAACCGCATCTCTAAGAGATCACCTACTTCAGGCGATGGCTGAGCAGCGGATCCCGCTAGGGAGCCGGCTGCCGTCGGAGACTGAGTTGATGCAGAAGTTCTCGCTCAGCCGGTCGAGCGTTCGGCAGGTGCTGGCCGAACTGAGCGTTTCCGGCTGGGTGGAACGACGGCAGGGATTGGGAACGTTTCATGTCGCGGGCAATCGGCGGGAACCGGCGAAGAGCCAGCGGACGATGCTCGTCGGCGTGTGGTTCAACTGGCCGTCGGGGCCGCTGTTCAGCCCGATGGTGGATGGCATTCGCGAGGAACTGGCCGAGTGGCGATACCACGCCGTCTTCGAGGACGGCGGCTTTGACGTCGGAGCCGAAGCCAAAGGCGTCGAGGCCCTCGTCCAGAAGACGCTGGACGGGTTCATCGTTGCTCCCTCCAGCAACCCGGCCGACGATCATCGGCCGCTCGAGCAATTAATCGCTCGCAAGGTTCCGCTGGTTTTGGTGGATCGTCCACTTCCGGGGCATCCGGCCGACGTTGTGATGACGGCGAACGAGCTGGGGGCCGAGGAAGTCGTTCAGTACCTCATCGAACTGGGCCATCGGCGGATTGCGTTCATCGGATCGGGCGGCCTGGCCAGCGTGGACGACCGGCTGCGGGGCTATCGGCTGGCCATGCGTCGCGCGGGGTTGACCATCGATGAAGCCTGGCTGCAGGCGGATCAGACGGCCGGTGAGGACTCCGGGCGGCGAGCCGCAAATCTCCTGCTCGACCTGCCGGCGGACCGCTGTCCGACCGCAATTTTCTGCGCGAACGACATTATCGGTATGACCGTGGGGATGGTGGCTCGCAGTCGCCACATTCGTGTCCCCGACCAGCTCTCCATCGCCGGCTTCGATGACATCGTGCCGACCGCGGAACACGAGCCCTGGCTCACCACCTACGCCCAGCCCAAACGGCGGATCGGCCAGCAAGCCGCCCGTCTGCTTCTCCAGCGGATCTCCAGTCCGGGCGCCAATCCTGTCACACTTTTACTGCAGGGCAGCCTGGTGAAGCGTGGCTCCACCGCACCTCCCGCTGCATAGTTCATGTCGCAAGCCATTGCAGGGTAAGAAACTGCAGATCGAAAGGTCGATCTGCAGTACATCTTGTATATACATGCAGATATTTTGGCTACACCTATTGCTTCGGCCTCCAGTTTCGCGGTACAATTGTTACCAGCATCTCAGGATGGGTTCGGTTCGCCGATCCCTCCGCGGCCCTTGGCAGTTCACGGCGGAGAGAGGTTCATGCACAGGCAGGCCCGCATGACGTATCGGGCGGTTCATCCGCGAAGCGCAGGGTTCACGCTTATCGAGATCCTGGTCGTGGTGGCGATCATCGCATTGTTGGTCGCCATTCTCCTGCCGTCGCTGGCCCGGGCTCGCTGGCAGACTCGCGTGGTTGCCTGCCGGGCTCACATGCATGATTTGGGTACGGCGTTCACCGTCTACACTGAGACGTACAAGGGTTATTTCCCGGTGACGCCGAACAACACGTCCGACAGCTTCTGGTCGTTGTACAAGGCTCGCTTGCTGCCGGATGTGAAGGTGCTGATCTGTCCGGCCAGCCGGAACGTCATTCGGCCGCACACGCTCCAGGCTCCGCCGAAGATGGTCTCCTCGCAGGAGAACGGACGGCCCATTCCGGTGGGGCAATCGGACATCGATGTCACGGCCAAGGAGCGCGACGATTCCAGTGGGGGGCACAGCTACGAGTACAACGCGCTCTATGATCCGGAGGAGAACCTGCCCGCCGCGCAGCGGCATCCCATGGCCGGTCGCCACAAGAAGACGACCCACTTCAAGATGGCCTTCCACGACATGATGCTCGTGCACGATAACGACAACCGTGACCCCAATTTCGCTAACGGATTCGTGGGGTGCGAGGGAAGCCTGGATTCGGACAAATATCCGTACAGCATCGGGAACAACTGCCCGCAGCCGTGGGATAATCACGGCTCGGAAGGCATGAACATGTTGTTCGCCGATGGGCACTCACAAATGGTGCCCAAGACCAGGGGCGAGGTGGTGGACCGAAGGGCCGAGCCGCCCAAGACGTTCAAGAGCCCCAACGCGCCGATCGACAAGGTGTGGCTCAAGTCTCAATGGCCCTGGCACTATTCACGGTAGGGCCGCCCAACAGCACACGCAGAAGGACGCGGCCGAAACGAACCGGAGGGGGTAATGCACCGACCGTCGCACATCCGGGTACGCACATACCGCCTGGTGCTGGCGTTGACAGGCGCGCTGGTGATCACGGCCGGCGACGTCGCCGCGGTTCGTGCGCAATGCATCTCGGAGGCATCGCCTTACGGCATCAACGTCCACGCACCTCAGGGGTCGAGTCTGGTCCGGTTGATGGACGAGGTCCAGTCGTGCGGCATGGGCTGGATCAGGATCGACATGGTGTGGGCTTGGGTCGAACCCAGCCAGGACACCTTTTCGTGGAGCATCTACGATAGCATCGTGGGAGCTGCCCGAGCCCGAGGGCTGCACATTTTCGCCACCATCAGCCAGACCCCGGCCTGGGCCACCACCGGGCCTGCAGGGACGGGCGTCCCCACCAACGCCGCCGATTACTACGACGTGTGCTACCGTGCGGCGACACGCTATCGTGATTCGATCCGGCACTGGGGAATGTGGAACGAGCCGAACCTCAGCCAATTCTGGTCGGGTTCACGGGCTCAGTACATCAATCTGATCCTCAACAACGGGGCGGATGCGATCCATGCCGCCTCTCCGGAAGCGAAAGTCTGCGGCCCCGAGTTGGCTCATCTGAACAGCGGCAGTTGGGACGTCTGGCTCACGGACTGCATCACGCAAGCCGGCAGCCGGCTTGATATCGTGACGCACCACGTGTACGGCAACAACCACACGGTCGTGACCGATCGCCTCGAAAAGTCGCCCACTTGGCCGTGGGATCCGCCGTCGGTAAAGCAGGTGCTGCAGAATACCGGATGGTTCGGGAGGCCGTTCTGGCTCACCGAGGTAGGGTGGGAGAGCGATGAGGTCGGCGAGGCGAACCAGGCGAACTACTACACCGGCTTGTTGAACAACTGGTTCACGGGGCAACCCGCTCGATCCTGGATCCACAAAGTCTTTTTCTACGAGTTGAACGACACGCAGGCGTTCTCCCAGTATTCGTTCGGAATTCTGGGGCCCGAGCCAGCGTATGCTCGCAAGGCGGCGTTCACGGCCTACCAGAACTTCATTGCCGCTCATCCCGCGCCGCCATTCGTGCCGGCCAAGGTGCAGGGGGCCAACCCGCCTCACCTGGCGGTGGATGTTCGATTGTCGCCGGCCGGCCTGAGCTGGGCGCCGGTTACCTGTGCCACCTCATACGACGTGTATTTCGGAACGGAGAGCCCCGGCGTCCTGGTCTCGAGCCAGACGACCACGACCTATAACCCCGGCACGTTGGCCCGCAAGACCACGTACTACTGGCGAATCGATACGTGGAGCGGGACGGAGAAAACGACGGGGGATGTGTGGCAGTTTACGACGGCAGGCTCGCCCGCGGACTTCGACCAGGACGACGACGTGGACCAGACGGACTTCGGTTACCTCCAGCGTTGTCTGTCGGGCGAGGGCGGCGTGCATGAGCCGGACTGCGCGGCCGCGGACCTCGACGGGGATACCGACGTGGATGGCCATGACGTGGCTCAGTTCCTCGAGTGCATGGGGGGCCCCGACCGAGAGCCGAATTGCTGAGCCCCGACGACACGAGTATACGTGTTGCCTGAAAGTGTGTACGAGTAGCTGAATTATGTGTCAGTTCTGGTCGAAATATCTTGATCGAAGGCGGAATGTGGGTATACTGACACAGTAAGTATTCACATCTAGCCTGAAGGGAGGAGAGAGAGCAATGCGCAAGTCATGTCTAATCATGGGTAGTCTGCTGTTAGTGACCTTCGCCTTGGTCAATCCGGTGACGGCGTCGTTCATCCTTTTGCCGAACGACGACACATTCCTGGATCAAACCAGCGGGGGCACCGTCCGGGACAACGGCGGGATCTTGATCAAAGGGCAGAGCGGCCAGCAGCGCATCGGGATCATCGAGTTCACGCTGCCTGACGTGACGGTTGAGTCGGCCACGCTGAATTTGCTCCATGTGAGGAGCTGGTCGAACCTCAGTTGGAAGCTACAGGTCAGTGGCAAGCAGGCCGAGTTCGACGAGACCGCCATCACGTGGAACAATTCGACGCTCCAGAGCACCGTCGGCGTAACGCTCATCGGCGATCCACTGACCATGGTGGGCGGGAACTCCGGCCAGGACGTGGTGCCTCCCCAGTGGCGAACCGTGGACATGACCGACTTCTTCAATGCCAACAAGGGGACCACGGTAACGCTGTTCCTGAAGAATACCGACAACGATGGCCAAAGGGGGGGCACGATCGAGGATCGCGAAGGATCCCGCACGGGTGATCCCGCCAATGGTCCGTACATCAGCTACGTTCCCGAGCCGTCGAGCCTGCTGTGCCTGGGGCTCGCTTCGCTGGCGTTAGTGCGTCGGCGGTTCCGCTGAACGATGAATCGGCCTCCTGAGCGACCGTCGAAGTCGGTCGTCATGGAGCATCCAGAGTCGAGATCCGGTCTTTACATCTGCCTGGGGGGTGGTGCGTGGTAGTAATGCGCCTGTTGCGTCCGCGGTGTGGCTTGTGGAGTTGCGGTCTGGCACTCGGTTGTGTTCTCCTGGGCCAGATTTCGATGGCTCGGGCGGGCCTGATCGAGCAGCCGCCGGCCAGCGTCAAGACCTTCCGCGTGTACGAACTGGCCTTATCGGCTGATCAGCCGGGAACCAAGCCGTATGTCGACGGCCCGACGGTCACGGCTACCTTCACGGGCACATCGGGAGCGGCTGCGGGCAAGACGCTCGTCATGAAGGGCTTCTGGGACGGCGGCAACACCTGGCGGATCCGCTTCGCGCCCACCGCCGCCGGCGAGTGGTCCTGGGTGACGGCCTCGAGCGACGCGGGCATGAACGGCATTAGCGGTACGGTCCTGGCGGTCTCGCCCACACCGGCCGAACTCGCCGCCAATCCGCTCTACCATGGATTCCTCGAGCGAGACGGCTACGCCTGGAAGCTCAGCGACGGGACGCCTTTCCTGCCGGTGGGCGATACGCAGTGGTCGTTCTCGGAAGAGTTCACGCTGGCCGAATGGAAGACCTGGATGGACGCCCGCCAGGCTCAGCGTTTCAACACGTTCCTGGGCTGCATCTGGCTGGCTATCTATTCGCGCAGCGGCGTGCCGCAGGCCTTTCCCAACAAAAACCCGCAGACCGACACGCCCAACATGGAGTTCTTCCAGCACCTGGATCAGATGGTACAGTACGCCAACGATCGCGGCATCATGATGGGACTGACCATCGGCGGCTTCCCCGACAACAGCAACTGGTGGAGCAAGATGGGCTCGCAGGCCCGCGACGACCGCTGGTTCCGCTACTGTGTGGCCCGATACACCGCGTACAACGTCCGGTGGTGCCTGTACGGCGAGGTGAACGAACGAAACACGCCGTGGGGGCTCACGTGGCAGCAGGAGGTCGCTCACAAGGCCCAACTCGTCAAGGACGAGGATCCTTACGACCATCCGATCGGCAGCCACACCAACACGATCGACACCAGCAGCGCGAACAACCCGAACATCGATTACATCGAAGTGCAGATCGATCAGCCGGGCGAGCGAACCGAGACGCAGTGGCAGACCGCGCTGAGCTATCGCATTTACGGCAAGCCGGTGTGGTTCGAGGAGTATTGGTACGAGTGCGTCTCGGCCGACAACGAGTACGTCCTGGGCATCCGCAACACGCACCGCAACTTCGTCGCCGCCATGGCGTTTCCGACCATGGGCAGTCTGCTGCGGCAGCACTTCAACCAGAATCCGCCGCCCGACGTCAGCCAGGCCGCGAACGATCCCGGCGCCATTCGCATGGGCTTCTTCCATGATTTCTACAAAGACCTGAATTTCAAAGCGTTCACACCGGCTAATAATCTGGTCAGCGCCGGCCATTGCGGGAAGTTCGGCAACGATTACGCCATTTTCAAGCAGGGCGGCGGCACGCTCACGCTGAATCTCACCGGCGTGAGCGGCAATTTCGAAACGACCCGGCTGGACATCAACACCGGTGCCACCGCGAATCTGGGCGTCATCGCCGGCGGCGGCGTGCGCACCATTAATACCGGCATTGCCAAGGACGTGGCGGTTCTGGTCCGCCTGATCGGCCCGGCCACCAATACCGCGCCGAGCGTCGACGCGGGGCCTGATCAGACCATCAGGCTCGGAGAAGTAGCCGAGCTCAACGGCGTGGTGACTGATGACGGCCTGCCCAGTCCGCCGTCCGAAGTGACCATCAACTGGTCCAAGGTGAGCGGTCCGGACGAGGTGACGTTTCTGAATCCGGCATCGGCGGTCACCACGGCCAGCTTCACCGTCATGGGCACCTATCTGCTCCGCCTGACCGCCAGCGACGGCGAACTCAGCGCGAGCGACGACGTCACCATCGTGGTCAAGAGCAACATCCCCGCGGATCTGGACGACGATGGCGACGTGGACATGGAGGATTTCGCGGTCTTTCAGCTCTGTCTGACCGGATCGGGTGAACCGGTGAGCAACGCGTGCCAGCTGGCCGATCTGGAGAAGGACGGCGACGTGGACCAAATGGATCTGGAACGCTTCCTCGCCTGCCTGATTGTGAGCGGGCCCGATCGCCCGGGCGATCCGTCGTGCGCAGGTTGACAATTTCTGGAACCCGGTGATGCCGCGTTGCGATTCGCGATCAGCGACCGGGAACGGGAGGATGGGACATGAGTTCGCGAGCGATGATCTGGACGGTTTTGATCGGGGCCGCGGTGGGGTTGCCGGCCTGCACAATGGCGGCCACGTACACGACGCCGCGGCAACTGGCCATCAACGACACCTATCAGCTCAATCCGGATTCGGCCACCGGTGACGAGGCAACGACTGAGCCCAAGACGGATGCGAACGACGGTCAGAGCGGCGACAATCCGTATTTCCGCCGGACCAACGTGGCTCGCGCGCACGTGGGCGGCTGTTCGGGACGCTACTGGTACACCTCCAGCTACCAGGAGCCCGGCGAGCCTGATCCGAACGGTCCGCAGTACGTGGACTACGCGCCGCCGTTCGGCACGGGTTCGAACCAGTTGCCGCCCGGCCGATATCGCTTGAACGCCGAGTATCGAAACACGGCTTCCCGAGCCCCGTACCCGGCCGAGTACATCATCCACGCACTCGATGGAACTCACGTTGTGTACAAGAGCCAATTGGACGGTGCGACAAACTCCTGCCCCAACTTCGACCTCGGCGAATTCGATCTGGGCGAGGGCAGTTACATCCGCGTGAACGACACGGGGGGCAGTTCGATCACCTTCAATCGGATGCTCTTCACGTATGTGGGGCCGGCCGGCGGCGTTCCCTATGTGGACGCGGGTGCCGATCAGACCATCGTCCTGCCCGCGGCGGCGAATCTCGCGGGCGTCGCGATCGATCCCGACGGCCAGCCCGCCCCGCTGAGCGTCGCGTGGTCGAAGGTCAGCGGCCCGGGAACCGTCGAGTTCGCGGACGCGTCGGCGGTGGTGACGACGGCCACCTTCTCCACGGACGGCGAGTACGTCCTGCGGCTGACCGCTACCGACACGCTGAACGAGGTGTTCGATGAAGTAACCATCACGGTGCTGCCGCTCGGATCCTGCCAACTGGAAGTTCTGGAGAACTGCGGAACGACGCGGCGGACCGGCCCCTTCACCGTGCAGCGCAGCTACCCGATGGCGTACCCCAACGCGGTCATTCAGCCCGCCCAGTTCACGCTGGTCAACCTCGGGGCCACGCCCATCGACTACACGGTCACGGAAGTGACCAACGCGACGGACCTCACGCCCCTGGATCGTCCCTGGCTGAACGTGGTCAACCCGACGGGCACCATCCCGCCGCAGGGGAGTGTCATCGTTACGGTCGTGTTCGACCCGACCCAGTTAGCCTTCCCGGCCAGCGCTACGGGCGCGAACGATAATGCGGCGGCACTGTCCTTTTCCGAAGGGAACTGCGATCTGGGGCCCATCGTCCGACGCATCCGGATCAATGTGCTCGGCCCTGACGCGACCAGCGTGCACGAATACAACGGCAATGTGGATCCGACCGCGCCTGATTCCGCGGGGCCGGAAGGCAGCGGGTACAACTTCGTCGTGTCGGAGGGCACGCACCAGGGAAGCGTGGAGGATGATCCCGACGCGGTGGACGGCAAGGCGTGGCGGATCATCGATACCGGCGGGACCAAGACCAAGTTTAGGGCCGCACGGCTGGCCCCCTTGCCCGACCCGGAAATCTTCCCCCGCAGCGGTGCGACCGTCGTGGGACGGGTCCGGGTGCGCAATCACAGTGATCCACGCGGTGGGGCTCTGATCCTGTGGGACGCCCATATCAGTGCCGAATACCACTGGGGCCCCAACGGTTCGGACGGTGTGATCACGGAGATGCATCGCGGGAACACCGTCATTCTTCCCGGCGGGTTCGATCAGAACTATCACATCCTCCGTATGACAGCCATCGGCGATGCGAATTGCAACCGAATCATCCGGTTTTACTTTGACGAGGATGTTTCGCCGGTGGCCGTGCTCACCATTCCGGAGGCAGCTCAGGTGGGCGGTTTTGAAGGACGCGACGGCATGGGGTTCGGAGCCGGCAGCACGGCGGGAACGTACGACATCGCTTTCGACTGGGTTACCATGACCAACGCCGGGGCGTTCGCGCCGGGCGAGGAACTTGCGGTGCTCGGGCGCAGCCTGGTGGTCGGACGAAACTGCCATTACCCCGCGGTGGACGCCGAGGGCGACGGCTTTGTCGACATGAACGATTTCGCAGCCATGCAACGGTGCCTCAACGGGCTAACCACGTCGATCGGGCCGCTCATGCCGGGATGCGAGTGCTTCGATAACGTGCCGCCGCGGAACGTGATCGACGAGTTCGACATTAACTACTTCATCAAGTGTGCGTCCGGTCCGAACCTCCTTTGGACGCCGACGGAGGATTGTCCGAACTGAGACGTAGTTGTCAGCTATCAGCTATCAGACGGTCAGCTAAATGTTTGGTTCATAGCTCGTAGCCCTGTACAGTCGCCGGAGATTGTCAGGAAAGCAAAACGAGGATAAGGAGGTCCCGTCATGGCTGTCGTGAGGATGCTCATCGCGGCCGCGCTGGTCGTCTGCCCCGCCGCGGCGAGAGCTGCCAAACCGCCAAACGTTCTGCTCATCATCTCCGATGATCAGGGCTGGACCGACTTCGGCTTCATGGGGCACCCGGTGGTTCAGACGCCGCACCTCGATCGGCTGGCCTCGCAGAGCGTGGTGTTTCCCAACGGGTACGTCACGGTGCCGTTGTGCCGGCCCAGTCTGGCCTCGATCATGACCGGCCAGTACGGATTCCGCACGGGGATCTACTGCAACAATCCTCCCGACGGCGTGCCGCGCACCAAAACGCACCACTTGATCCAGCAGGTGCCCACGTTGCCGCGGCTGCTGGGCAAGGCCGGCTACCGGAGCTTTCAGACCGGCAAATTCTGGGAGGGCAAGCACGAGAACGCCGGCTTCACGCACGGCATGACCGGCGAAGGCGATCGGCACGGCAGCCGAAAGGGGCTGCAGATCGGCCGTGACGGCCTGCAGCCCATCTATGACTTCATCGAGGAGTCCGGTGATACGCCCTGGCTTGTCTGGTATGCGCCTTTCATGCCTCACGCGCCGCACAATCCGCCCGAGCGGCTGCTCAAGAAGTACACCGCCGAGGGGCGCAGCCCGCGGCTGGCGGCGTATTGGGCTATGTGTGAATGGCTCGACGAGACTTGCGGTGAGCTGCTGGGTTACCTGGAACGGCGCGGCCTGGCCGAGAACACGCTGGTGGTGTTCATCGTGGACAACGGCTGGATCCAGGAGACCGGCCCGGTTCGGCAGTCAGTCGGCTGGTTCACGCCCAAGAGCAAACTCAGCCCCTATGACGGCGGGCTGCGCACGCCGGTGATCATCCGGTGGCCGGGCCGCGTTGCGCCGCAGAAGCGCGAAGAGCTGGTTTCGTCGATCGACTTGGCCCCGACCATTCTCCGCGCGTGCGGCGTGGAGCCGCCGCCGGAGATGACCGGCGTGGATCTGCTGCAGGTCATCGCAGGCAAGCACGACATTCGCAACCGGCCCGTATTTGGCGAGGTCTACGTGCATACGGAAGTGGCCGTCGGTGAGCCCGCCAAGAGCCTCGTGCACCGGGTGGTGCGGCAGGGCGAATGGAAGCTGATTCTGCCTTACGATACCTCCAAGCCGGCCGAGCTCTATCACATCACCGAGGATCCAACCGAAGAACGCAACCTCGCCAAGGAACACCCCGATCGCGTTGCCGAGTTGACGCAGCTTCTGGATCGGTGGTGGAATCCGCGGGAATAAGGGCACGGAGTGAGCCATGGGATGTGACGCGCGGCAGGCAGGCCGGGGTGCGGTGTCATTGTTGTTGTGGGTCATCGGGGCGGGGCTTTTCGCCGGTACGGGCGACGCTGCTGCAGACTCCGGCGACTGGCGGGAGCGATTGAGCCGACCCTCGCCGGAGTTCAGCCAGATGCCGTTCTGGTTCTGGAACGATCGGCTGGACGAGGCCGAGATTCGCCGGCAGTTGGCGGACTGGCGCGAGCACGGCGTGTACGGCTTCGTGATTCACGCCCGCATGGGCCTGCCGACAGACATTGCCTACATGGGGCCGCGTTGGCTCGAACTGGTGAAGTTCGCGGTGGAGGAGGCGGCTCGCACGAACATGCGGGTGTGCCTGTACGACGAAGGCATGTACCCGTCGGGCTCCGCGCACGGCGAAGTGGTCAAGTCCAACCCGGCGTTTGCCGCCCAAGGGCTGGCCGTGTCGCTTCGGGATGCCACCGGTCCGGCTGAGGTGCCGTGTCCACCGGCCGAGGGCCGCCACGTCGCCACCGTCGTGGCGGCCAGGCGAGGCGAGAAGGGAATCGACTTGAGCACGGCCCGTGTGATCGAGGCCGGTGCGACCACGGTTCAGGTGCCCGCCGGTGAGTGGCGGGTCATGTCGTTCGGCTGCGTGCCGTCCGGCGGCCGCATCCGCGGCGTGCACGAAGGCGAAGAAGATCGCCAGCCGGGAGCTCCGGCCGCTGCGGATCTCCTCAATCCGCAAGCCATGCAGCGGTTCCTCGAGCTGGCGTACGAGCCGTACCGCCGGACCGTGGGTGAGCACTTCGGCAAGACGGTGATCGGCATGTTCACGGACGAGCCGAGCATGCTGGGTCGCGGGGGACGGCGGGGGCTGCAGCCCTGGACGCAGGGCTTCGCGGAGTTCTTCGAAAGCAAGCGCGGCTACTCGCTGCTGCCTTTGCTGCCGGCGTTGTTCTTCGAGGCCGGCGAGCGGACGGCTGCGATCCGGGCTGATTACCGGCTCACGTTGGCCGAACGGCTGGACGAGTCATACTACCGCCCGCTCTCGGAATGGTGCCATAAAAACGGCATTGCACTGACGGGGCATCCGGCGGGGGCGACCGAAATCCATCCGTTGCGTTACTTCCAGATCCCCGGCCAGGACATCGTCTGGCGGGGCGTGGTCCCGGACGGCAACCGGGCCCTGGAAGGCCACAACAGTGCGATCGGCAAGTGTTCGAGCAGCGTGGCCCGCCACGACGGCCGGCGGTTCAACGCCAACGAAGTGTATGGAGCGTACGGCTGGCAGCTCACCATGGAAGAGATGAAGTGGCTGGCCGATTGGCTCATGGTCCGCGGCGTCAACTTGCTCTTCCCGCATGCGTTTTATTACTCCATCCGCGACTACCGCGTGCACGAGCGACCGCCGGACGTGGGGCCGAACAATCTGTGGTGGCCTCATTACCGAGTGTTCGCCGATTACACCGCCCGGCTGTGTGGGTTGCTCACCGACAGCAGGCAGGTGTGCGACGTGGCCGTGCTGGGCGGTAACCACCATCTTCCCTGGCGGGCGGCCAAGTGGCTCTATCAGAACCAGGTGGATTTCAATTACGTCGAGGATTGGCGGCTGGTCGAGCAGGCTCGCGTCGTCGACGGCAAAATTCAGGTCGGTCCGATGACCTACGCGGTGCTGATCGTGGATGGGAATCGGCCGGCGACCGGTCCGGTGGCCGAGGCATTGCGCCGGCTGGAGGCAGGCGGAGCGGTGGTCCGCGATTGCGGTGAGACTCCCGGCTCCGAACTGATCCGCGGAATCGAGCGGGACGTGACAGCGAGTCCGGCCGCGGATGCGCTGCGGTACGTGCATCTGGTCCGGGATGGGATTCACTTCTATTTGCTGGTAAACGAAGGCGAAGGCGCCGTTGCCACCGAGCTGACTGTGCGCTATCGTGGCGCGGCCGAATGGTTCGACGCCTGGACGGGCGAGTTTCGGGCCGTTCGTGTGGTGCGGCAGGGCGAGCAGACTACGACGGTGCAACTCGATCTCCCGCGTCGTGAGAGTCTCGTGCTGTGCGTCGATCCGGCCTCATCCGCCAATGTGTCAGTCGAGCCGGCAGCTCGGCTTCGTCCGGCGGATCCCATCGTCGTCGACGGGCCCTGGTCGGTGTCCGATTCCGGTGGCAAGTCGGTCGGTAATGCGCTGGGCAACTGGCTCGAATGGCCCGGCATGGAACGGTACGCCGGCACGCTCACCTACCGCACCCGCGTGAGACTAGCGAAGGCAGCCGGCGCACGCTACACGCTGGATCTCGGCGGCGTCGGCGATTACGCCGTCGTTCGCGTTAATGGCAGCGAGTTACCGGTCCGCTTCTGGGCTCCGTTCGCGTGGGACGTGACCGATCAGCTCACGGACGGTGAAAACGAGCTGACAGTGGACGTGACCAACTCGCTGGTCAACCGCTACGACGAGCAGATCCGCCGGCCCTCGGGTTTGTTCGGTCCCGTTCGTCTCATGCCGCACATGCCGTGATGCCGCTTTCGGGGGGGCGGGCGTCTCGCCCGCTTCATTTGCGATGCACGCATTGTGGTGCACGCTTCCAGCGTGCACAGTGCACGCAGGATGCCTGCACCACAATGCCTGCCGTGCGCTCAATACCTACCTACCGGAATCAGGCGGGGAGGATGCCCGCCCCGCAATTACTCGATCCGCAGGTAATCGAGTCCGACGATGAACGTCGTGACATTCGGTCCGGTTTTCTTGCCCGGCCCGACGACTTCCAACGTGAGTATGTTCTCGCCGGCGCGGAGCGTATGGCGTCCCAGATCAATCTCGCTCTCGGTCGGTGTGTTACGATCGTGCGAGAGATCCACAACGTCGCCGCCAGGTTGACCATTCACATAAAGCCGCACCTGCGGGCCGCGGCGGTTCAGCATGAGCCGGGCTCGTAACTGCCGATCGCCGTCTTCCGCCGGAAAAATGATATCGATTCGATCGCCGGGCGCTGCCTCCTGCCATAGGAGATAGTGGCCGCCGCTGAAGCGTTCGTCGGGGCCGGCGATACCCGCCGTCGCGCCTGCCATGACGACGGTGAATGCCTCCGCCTCGGTGACGCCGGCGACGCGGGGTAACTCGAACGGCGGGACGCGAACGGGCGCAACCTGCTCGCGGTCGATGGCGGCAAACTTGGCCGTGCCTCCCGGCCGAGCGTACCAGTAGCTCACCGCGGCTCGCGTGGTTCGCGTGATGGCGTTGTGGTGCCAATTCTCCATGTCGAAACGGAACGAGCGTGTGAAGGGGATGTCATCAATGATGTGGAAGCGATTCACGGACGTGTGGCCGTAGTTGCGTGGCCCGTCACACCGTGGCTGATTGTGAAACGCGTGTACGAACCGCTCGGGACTGCACCACGCGTAGCCATAGTAGTCTTCGGAGCCCGTCCCGAAGTGGCTCGGGAAAGCCTCGCCGTCCACCCAGATCTTCTCGTCGCCTTCTCCCCACCATGTCTGGACCGGGTTCATGAGGTTCAGAGCGCTGCCCACGAACCGGCCGGTGCCCGTGCAGTCGAGGTGAGTCCAATCAGAGAAGGGGCGGGTGGGGATGTCGCGCTCGATGCGCCAGCCGGCATGGAAATAGCACGTCGCCGCGTCGAACTCACGCGGCACGACGGCCACGCGCCCGCTCAGCCTGACCGCGGTCGTGCCCAGGTTGCGCACCTGCACGTTCGCGACGCGCTGGAAGGGCATGCGCCAATGGGACCACATCTGCGGCTCGGGGCCGTCCGTGATCCCCATGGGGAGCGATTCGTACGGCGTCGCGCCGGGGGCCGTGCCGAAGAAGTCGCCGAGCGGGCACTCGACGGTGCGCGCGTCGTCGAAGCGGATCTCCAGCACACATGCCCGCAACGCCGCCTCCAGATCCGGCCCGGCTACGTGTGGAATCACGACGAACTCGCACACTGCCGCCGGACCGGTCACTTCGGCAAGTTGCACGCGGGCGTCGGGGGCGATGTCGACGTCGTACTCCAGCGTCTTGCGAGCGGCCGGCAGTTCGACCGCCGTGCGCGGCGTCTTCAGCCGCTGGGCGATCTGCTCGATGCGGTGCGCCCATCGCGTCAGATCGGCGGGCTCGAAGCTGCGCACGGGCGTTCCTGCCGCATACGTGCGGTAGTTCACGTGGTAGTGGATGGGTTCGAGTTCGCTGGTCACCTTGCAGTGGCGAGCGTAGGCGATGGGGAAGTACAGGTTCCAGCCTCGCGCGCGGCAGCCAGCCAACGGCTCGGGAATTCCGGCGTACTTCCCGCCGAGCAGTTCGGGGATGGTGCCTTCGATGGCCGGCGTGTTGCTGCCGTCGATGTAGATCCGGAGCATGGCTTTGTTGTTGGCCGACCAGATGCGAACGATCGCGCCAGGACCCGCAACGTCCATCATCACGTATTCCTGCCGGCCTGCATGCTGTTCGGTCCGCAGGTAATAGCCCATGTCGCGATTGGCGAACCAGCCCTCGGCGTCCGCGGGCGTCTTCGAATTGCGGTTGTAGCTCGAAAACTGCCGCGTGACGTAGGCCGGTTGCGGGAGGCGGGTGAGCCGGTCCAGGTCCGTCAACTCGTCCAGGAGCGACTCGGTGCTGACCTCGCCGTGTCCCGGCAAGGTCCAGGCCAGCAGCGTCAGACAAGCCGTTGTGCAGGCGAAGAACATGCCACGTCGAGTCCTCATGCGCCGGTCCTCCTCGTCGGCGGTAAGCGAAAAACGTGGAAAGACCGGATTGTACTCGCTCGGCCCGGCGGCGTACCATACACAGGTTCGAACTTTCCAGACCATTCGCGGGAGGCGTGACATGCGACGACGGCAGTTCATCGGGAGCGTGGCGGCATCAGCGGGATTGGGCTTGGCGATGAAGGCGACCGGCCAAGCCGATCGCAAGGAGACACCGGTGGTGCGCGCAGCCGACGTGCGCGACTACCTCCTGAAGCTCGGTCCGTGGGTGAACCCGAACGACACCGTGGACACGTTCAAGGCCGGCGATCCGCAAACCGTGGTCAAAAAGATCGCGGTGGCCTGGATGCCTTACCTGTGGACGATTCAACGCGCCCTCGACGAGGGATGCAACCTGCTCGTCTGCCACGAGCCGGTCTACTACAACCACACCGACAAGGACGACGCCGTCTTCCTGTTTGAGGTCACACGTCGCAAGAAGCAGTTGATCGAATCGAGCGGGCTGGTGATCTATCGCTGCCACGACGTGTGGGATCGCGTCGAGGGCATCGGCATCCCCGGCGCGTGGGGCGAGTTCCTGGGCTTCAGCAAGCTGGTCAACCGCAGCACGTTCTGCCACGTGTACGAGATTCCCGAGACCACGTCGGGCGAGTTGGCCCGGTCGGTGGCGGGCAAGCTCCAGGCGTTCGGGCATGAGACCGTGCAGTTGATCGGCCCGGCCGACAAGAGGGTTCGTCGCATCGGCATCGGCACCGGCGCGATCACACCCTTCCGTGAGATGGCGGGTCGGTTGGAGGCCGACCTGGCCATCTGTACCGACGACGGGTTCACCTTCTGGTCCGACGCCACCATGGCCATCGACATGGGCTACCCGGTGATCGTGGTCAACCACGCCAGCTCGGAAGAGCCCGGCATGCGCAAGCTGGCCGCCCGTCTCCGCGAGGTCTTCCCGTCCGTACCGGTGACGGCCATCGCCCAGGAGTGCATGTTCCGCACGATCCGGGCCTGATGGCTTCCGCTCATGGGGGATCCAGCGAGCGGCGGGGCTTGACCCCGCCGTCTCTGTCCGAACGGGAGCCGTCGCCCGTGCGCGCGATCAGGGACGCCTCCCGGGATCGCACGGACACCTGATGGGTAAAGAGACCGCCGGGGCAAAGCCCGGCGGTTCGCAGGCGTCCTCGGGACCGATAAACCGGATTTCGCCGTTTGCGGCCCCGTCAGGGCTCTTGCCCGGGCGGCCGCGAGCCGATAAACTAGGAGACACTGGGGACGTAGCTCAGTTGGGAGAGCGACGCGTTCGCAATGCGTAGGTCGTGGGTTCGAATCCCATCGTCTCCATTTCCCCCTCGAACAGAATGACGCACTTGCCGCCGGCGGCTGTGGGCGATGTCGACGGTCCGCGCGACCCTCGTGGTTGCGCGCAAGTCGTTGGATGGCAAGTGCTTGCCGGTGCGGCTCAGTCCTGCTCGGGTATCTTGCAGTCGATGTTGGTCACGTCGGCATCGATGGAATTCACCACCCGTCGCAGGGCCGCGATCTCGTGGCAGATGGCCCGCGTGCAGGCGAGCATGGTTCGGCAGACTGTGGCTGAACTGACCTCCTCGCATTCCACGATGGCTTCTTCGGCCTCCCGGAGAATGCACTCCACGTGGTCGATCAAATCACAGCTGTCCATGCGACACCTCCCAAAAGAGACAACCCGTTCGCCTCCCGCGACCGGCCCCGTCCGGACCGGCCGGCTCCCGATTGGGATCACTTGCTCCCGACCTCTTGACCCCGTTCACTTGATCTCGATCCCGATCATGCGCCCTTTAAGCTTCTCGGCCTTGTCTCCGGCATGTTCGAGGGCCGTGTGGTAGTCGATCCATTCCTCGGTCACCAGTCTGTACAGCGAGTCGATATACGTGACGCAGCCGAGCTCTTTCATGGCCGGCTTTTCCATCTCGGCCACCGCGTCCTGATAGCGCCGCTCGCGGATGTAACGCCGGGTCAGTGGATTGGGGATGAAGATCTCGTACGCGGGCACCACGTCGGTGCCTGGCTTGATGCAGGGCAACAGACGCTGATTGATGATCGCGGCGAGGTTGTCGGCCAGCGTGCCGAGGATGCGCTGCTGCTCGATGTTGTCGTAGTAGGCCAGGATACGGTCGAACGCCTGGCCGACGCCTTCGCAATGCAGCGTGCCGAAGATGAGGTGGCCGGCCTGGGCGGTCTTGAGCGCCGCTTCGAGCGAGGCCCGGTCGCGCATCTCGCCGGCCAGACCCACGTCGGGATCCATGCGCACGAGATTGCGTAGCGCCACCTCTTCGTTGGGCACGCCGTCCTCGCCGATCTCGATTTGCACGATGATGGATTTCTTGGGCTCGTAGACGTACTCGATCGGATCCTCGATGGTGACAATTTTGCGATGATAATTCCGATTGACGTAGTCGAGCATGGCCGCAATCGACGTGGTCTTGCCGCTGCCTGTCGAGCCCGACATGATCACGAACCCGCGATGACCCTCGGCGATGCGCAAGTAGCGTTCGGGCAGATGGTACGCCTCGAAGTCCTTGATCTCCTCGAAGCGGCGGATGGAGATGCTTCGGCCGATGAACGACTGCACGATGTTGACACGGAACCGCGTACGATCCACGTGATAGGAGAAATCCACGCAGTGATTCTTCTCGAAGCGGGCGCGCTGGACGTCAGTCATGATCCCGTTGGACAGCATGACCACGTCTTGCTCGGTGAGCCGGTTCGTGCGAGCGCTGCGGATAAGCTTTTCGATGCGATAATCGGGCGGCCGGCCTGCGTTGATGTGCAAGTCGGTGGCTCGGGTGCGGTTCGTTACGCCGGCCGCCATCTCGCGGAGCAGACGCTCCATGATGGAGCGGGCCGTCTCGGGCGTGATGACCAGGTTGGCAACGGGGGCTTCCTGGTGGCGGGGGGCTGCGGCCGGCGTGTGTGTCTTTCCTGAGGCATGGCTTTCGGCCGGCGGACCCGCAGTCATGGCCGCGCTCGAGCCTCCCGGCGATCGCGGGGCGTTGTCATGCCCGTTGTGATCGTCCAATTCTGCGGTGGATTCCGGCAGGGGCGCCGTGTCGGCGAGTTGATTGGCCGTCATGGGCAGTGCCTCCCTTGGTCCGCCGACGTCGCTGGAGAAATGTCGTCGTGCTACGTCCGGTTCGATACGGGGGGTGGCGGCTGCGACGGCAGCAAAAGCCATTATTGTACCGGACAAGCATTCAACGTCTGGCCGAACCCTGATGTGACAAACCGATTGTACCCGCGCAGAAGGGCTCGAGGCAAGCTTTTTTCAGCCGCCAAAGCGATCAAAAAAGGCGATAATCGCTTGGACAACCTTTGGTGACGCGATGGGGGCGAAGTGATCCTGGCCGGGCAAGAGCAGGAATTCGAGCGGCGGTAGCGTTGCGCCGGACGATATGGCCTCTTGATAGGCCGCTTGCAGGAGTTGGGCATTGCGGATGCTGTAGATCTGATCCTCGGTTCCCTGAACGACGATCATCGGGCTCGTGAGTTCGTGAATCTGCGCCACGGTGTCGAAGAGACTCCAGCCCGGCGAGCCCGGCGGACCGTAGGCGGCCATGGTCTCGCGCAACTGGCAAAGGCCTTGGTTGTCGGGATAGAGCAGGCCGGCCAGCGAGAAAGCGAGCCACGAGTTCTGGTATTCGGCGGAATGGGTCACGCCGCCGATGGAAGCGGCCGCGGTCACGCGCCGCTGGCGGTTGGCCAGGATGACTGACGTCCCGCCGACGGAGTAGCCCAGCGTGTAGACTCGCTCGACGCCGAGCACCTGCTTGCCGCCCGCATCCAGCCAATCGATCACCTGCACGAGATCTTCGAGGTCCCCTTGCCCGTATGGTGTGCCGCATTCGCGAAAGTCGAGCGAGAACGTCACGAAGCCGGCCTCACGGTAGAATCGTCCGGGATTGTCGTGAAAACGTCGCGCCGCTCCGGTGCGGCCATCGACGTCGAACGTGCTGGCCCCATGTAGCAGGATGATGAGCGAGTTCCGCGACGCGGGCGTAGTGGACAAGTAGCCACCGACGCTACCGGTGCCGTCGGGGCGGGCGATCTCGGCCCACAGCGCATCGCTCATGCCGGGCTCACTCCAGAACGTGACGCCCTCGGCTTGCGAAACTACAGATCGCTCGGGAGGCGGCGCGGTTGTGTTATCGGGTAGTTGGGGCAGACACGCCGTCAGCAGAATCAACCCGAATGGTGCCCACCCCATCACGCTTCGGTATCGCCGCATGGATTCTGTCCCCCTGTGCTGCGCGGTCGGCGGTCAACGTCTGCCCGCTCCGTGTTCGTCAGCCATTATCTCCACTATTCGTAGACCAGCCAACGCGCCGCGGCCCGTCTGCTTTCGTCCCGTGCGCCTGTTTAGCGTGCAAGAGATCGGCGCCCCTTCGGGGCGAACCAGAAGCTCGCGATGTCATACCACCTATTCGTCCTATTCGGGGGGGACGGCTAGCTTTGGTGCCTTCTCGGCAGAATCTGCGGACGGAAAAAAGAAGCGGCGGGGTCAAGCCCCGCCGCTCGCTGGTGGTTTCATGGCTCAAAGCTCAGAGCTCACAGCTCAAAGCTATTCCGATCACAGTGGCTTGATCCGGATGTTGCGGAAGGCGACGGGATCGCCATGGCCCATGAAGCCGATGTAGCCTTCCGTACGCTTGAGACCGGGGTGTTCGCGGTCGTCCACCGGCTTAGCGTTGCTCAGGTCGGCCTCGTTGATCTTGGTGCCGTTGAGGTACACGGTCACCTTGGACCCCTTGACGATGACTTCCTCGAAGTTCCATTCGCCGACCGGTCGGAGATAGCCGCGGTGAGCCGGGGCCACGCCGTAAATCGAGCCGTGCACCTGCCAGTCCTTCAGGTCCTTGTACTTCTCGTGGCCGTCATCGAGGATCTGGATTTCCAACCCTTCGAACGCCGGGTTGCCCTCGAGCGGCGCGCGAACGATGAGCCCGTTGTTGCCGGCCGGCGGCAGTTTGAACTCGAAGCGAATGGCGAAGTCGGCCAGCGGCTCCTTGTAGTAGAGGTTACCGCCGCCTTTGCCCGTAAACGTGATGGCCCCGTCCTTGACGCTGTACTGATCGGTCGCGCCGATCCAGCCGTCGAGATCCTTGCCGTTGAAGATGCTCTTGAAGCCTTCGTCGCCGCAGCCCTGGAGGATCTTGTTGGCCTCCTCAGCGTCGATTTCGCGGACGAAGATGTTGCGGAAGCGCATCTCGCCGCCGTGCGTCTGCAACTGAATCGGCCCGGTGGGGAGCATGGGCTTGCTGCGGTCCCAGTAGTTCTCCAGCGGGGCATTGTCCACGGTAAGCTGATCGTTGAACCAGACGGTCACCCGCTCACCGATCATCCGGATGAAGAACGTGTTCCATTCGCCCACGGGCTTGTCGGCACGGACCAGCGGCCACTTGCCGGGACCTTTGTTGTTCCACAACGCGCCCGATCCCTTTTCGATCCCGAGCGCCGGGTTGACCTTATTGAGCGAATCCCAAATCTGCACCTGGGGCGAGCCGCGGAGGTAGATGCCGCTGTCGGTGCCGGGCGTCATTTTCCAGTCCACGACGAACTCGAAGTCGCGGTAGTCCTTGGCGGTGGTCAGGTAGACGCCGTGCCCGTCATTGATGATCTCGCCGTTCTCGACCCGCCAATGCTGGCGCATATCCTCATCGAAGGAGGCCTGCTTCTCTTTGCGCTCCTGCTCGGACCACTTGGCGATCTCGTAGGGGTTGAGGTCGCGGCCCTGGCCCCGCCAGTTGGTCAGATCCTTGCCGTTGAACAACGCGGTGAATCCGGCCGGAGCCACATTGGGCGACGTGGGCCGGGGCGTGGGGTTCTTCTTGCTGCAGCAGGTGTCCGCGGCCTGTGCGCTGCTGACAGCGACGGTCACGAGCAGGGGGGCAATGAACTTCAGCATCGGTTGACCTCCGGATAAACTACGGCCTGTGCCGTTAGGGTGTAGCGGGGCGTTGCCGGCAACGAGACTTCACAATCTGTCTACCGCTACGGAAAACTCAACGGTGGCGAGGCGGCACTGCCGGACACCAGGAATACCGGCGAATCGGGCCGATTGCAAGGCGACATTGCTCCGCTTCCGCGGAAGGCCTAATCTTGTACGGTCCCACACAGTCTCAGTCCCACACAGGAGACGGCGCATGGATCCACTCAGCAGGCGAGCATTCATCGGCAGGTCGGTGGCGGCGCTGGGCGCTGCGTCGGGGTTGCCCGCAGCCCTGGCCCGGGCCGAGTCCGCGGGAGCGGTGGCCACTCGGCCGAGTTCGCAGGAAGCGGAAAGCTCAGTCGCGAGACGGCCGCGTGCGCATGACACAGTGGTCCTGGGCAAGACCGGGATTCGGCCTTCGCGGTTGAGCATGGGCACGGGCACGCGGTCCGGCAGCGAACAGCGGGCCCTGGGCGTCGACGGGTTCGTCAAGCTGCTGCACTACGGGCTCGACCAGGGCATCTGCTGGTGGGATGCGGCTGACATGTACAAGACGCATCCGCACCTGCGGGCGGCGCTCAAGGAGATTCGCCGCGACCGTGTGGTGATCACCTCCAAGACCAGCGCCAAGGATGCCGCGGGCGTGCGGGCGGATATCGAGCGCTTCCGCAAGGAGCTGGACAGCGACTACATCGACATCGTCCTGCTGCACTGCATGACCGACGGCAAGTGGCCCGAGAAGATGCGCGGAGCCATGGACGCGCTGAGCGAGGCCAAGGAGAAGCAGCACGTGCGGGCGGTCGGCTGCTCGTGTCATACGTTCGAAGCTCTGCAGGCTGCCGCCGACGAACCGTGGGTCGAAGTGGACTTGGCCCGGATCAATCCGTTCGGCAAGATCATGGACGTGAACAAGGCCGAGGACGTGCCCAGGGTCATCGAGGTCCTCGAGACCATGTATCGCCGGGGCAAGGCCATCTACGGCATGAAGATCCTCGGCGAAGGCGCGTTCAAAGGTGAGCAGATCGACCGATCGCTTCAATTCGTGCTCAGCAAACCGTTCGTGAGCGGCTTCACCATCGGTTTCTCGAGTCGCGAGCAGATCGACGACATTGTGCGGCGCATCGAGCGCGTTGCCGTCGCATAGTACCCGCGGCTGGGCGGACGCCGTTTCTGGGTATTGTGGTGCAGGCATCCTGCCTGCATGTGCTGGAAGCGTGCACCACAAGGCGTGCACCACAAGCAGCATGCTCGTGACATGAAAAAAGCCCACGGAATGAAATCCGTGGGCTTGCGTGTTTCTGGCGGAATCGAACGTGTTCTCGAGCTGGACGAGACGGCTGTCTCGATTTTCACGGGCCGATCGCGACCATCCCCGTTTCACCGGTTCGGATCTGGATGCAATCCTCGAGATCGAGCACGAAGATCTTTCCATCGCCGACCTGCCCGTAGTCGCCACTGCGGCCCGCCCGGACGATGGCGTCCACCGCCGCTTCCACAAAGGGCTCGTTCACCGCAATTTCCAGCTTGAGCTTGGGCACCAGCCGAACCACGTGTTCCTGGGCCCGGTAGACTTCGGTGAATCCCCGCTGGCGGCCGCAGCCGCGAACGTCGCTGACCGTCATGAGGTACACATCCACGTCGGCCAGGGCCTGCTGAACCGCTTCCAGCTTTTCCGGCCGAATGATCGCCACGATGTATTTCATATTCGTGCTCCTGTGCTGACCAGTGCCAAGTTTTCTTCAGCCGCGCCGTCCAGTTCGGCCTTGACGGTCGGTGCGACCGGTTTGAACAACTCCTCGAGGTTTCGCTGCGCTTCCTTCGGATCGCCGCCGCGGAAGCGGAACTGGTTGCCGCGAATGGTCGAGACCTGGGCGTAAACGGTCTTGAACTCGGGCGGATGCGGCGTCGTGCCGTTCTGGCACAGCGCCCGCCAGTGCTTGACCATCGCATCGGGCTCGATCCCGTTGAGCACCAGCGTGAAGCGCTTGCCCGGAGCCTTGGGAGGCCGGCTGGCCGGCTTGGGCTCGCCAATGAACGCGACGTTGTCGCCCGCGCCGAGCACGTAGGCCCGCTCGCTGTGCTGCGAGAGGTCCATGCCCACGATTTCTTCCTGCTGATCGGCTCGCACGCGGGTGATGGCGTTGATGATGACCAGCAGAATCAGCGTGCCGACGCCGCAGAAGGCGTACGTGGCCAGGATGGCGATGAGCTGCTTGATGAACAGGGCGGCTCCACCTTCCAGGTCGATGCTGCTGTTGACCGCCTTGGTGGCCAACAGACCCGTGAGCAAGGCACCGACGGTTCCGCCGACGAAGTGCACGCCGACGACGTCGAGGGCGTCGTCATAGCCCAGCCGCGGCTTGAGCGAAACCGCCGCGTAGCACACGACACCACCAACCGCACCGATGAGGATAGATGCAGTCGGAGTCACGAATCCGGCCGCCGGTGTGATCGCGACCAGGCCGGCCACCGCACCGGAGGCGGCACCGAGGATGGTGGGCTTACCCGCTTTCAACCATTCTGCCAGCAACCATCCCAATGCCGCGGCCGCCGCTGCCGTGTTGGTGTTCAGGAAGGCGGTGGCCGCCAGTTCGCCCGAACCGAGGGCGCTGCCCGCGTTGAACCCGAACCAGCCGACCCACAGCAAGGCTGCGCCGATGACGGTCAGCGGCAGATTGTGCGGGGCCATCGGCTCATGTCCGTAGCCGAACCGCTTGCCGAGATAGATGGCGGTGACCAAGGCAGAGATACCGCTGGAAATGTGCACCACCGTGCCGCCCGCGAAGTCCAGCGCGCCCATGGCACCGATCCAGCCGCCGCCCCACACCCAGTGGCACAGCGGGGCGTAGATCAACGTGGACCACAGCAGCATGAACAGAGCGAACGCCGGAAACCGCATGCGTTCCGCGAACGCGCCTGAGATCAGGGCCGGTGTAATGATGGCGAACGTTCCCTGGAACATGACGAACAGGATCTGCGGGATGGTGGGAGCCAGTTCGTGCGACGTCCCTAGAATGCTCTTGCCGGCCGGGAAGCCTAGTCCGAACAGGCTGAGGTTCCCAATCCAGGAACTCTCACCCGAGAATGCCAGCGAGTAGCCGTAGAGCACCCAGGTCACGCTGATCAAAGCCGCGCAGAACAGGCTGTGCATCAGCGTGGACAGGATGTTCTTGGAGCGGACAAGCCCGCCGTAAAACAAAGCCAGGCCGGGTATGGTCATCATCAGCACCAGCGCCGCGCTGGTGAGCACCCACGCCGTGTCCCCCGTGTCCAGCGCCGGCGCCTGCGCGTCGGCCCCCAGCGCGGATGATGCGCCTGCCCATAGTAACCCGCCGATGGCCACGCCCCCTTGACTGAACCATTTACGTTTCATAAACCTCCACCTCTCAAACGGATTCGACTCGAGCGCGTCCCTGTCGCGGCGAGCCATCGCCGGGCGACAACGTCTGACGCCTCCTCCGCGCTCGTTCCCGCATCCCCGCGGGTCACGCGCCGCCGTTCAGCCACGGCGGTGGGCCGTCGCTGCAGGCGAGCATCAGTTTCGGCTGGATTCAGACCGCCTCGAGGCCGGATCCTCACCGTCGAAGGATCTGCAAGCCTCGTGCCGAACCGCAGAGTGGCCCCGACAGCCTCAAAAACGGGCATGAACGTTCGATAAACGGGCGAACCGTCCGGATTTGCTGCCCAGATCGCGAGCAGAAGTCGGTTCGATGCGCATTAACGATGCAGATGGAAGAAGTGGATGTAAATAAGCGATGCTTCTACAGGGCGCGGGGACCGCAAAGCGGCGCCGGCTGCTTTCGAGAGGCGGGCGTCTCGCGGCACCTGCCCCGGTGATCCCACCGGCGGGTGCCGGATCCTACCGGCGGGTGCCGGATCCTACCGGCGGGTGCCGGATCCTACCGGCGGGTGCCGGTCACAGTACCCCGATGCGCTGCAACTCGGGATCGTGCCGGGCCAAGGCGTCGGTCAGTTCGTCGAGCGAGTCGAAGCACACGTCCACGCCGACTTGGCGGAACTGCTTGGGGAAAGCCAGGCCGGTCTTCATGCCTACCACCCGGCAGCCGGCCTCGTTGGCGGCATAGGCGAACGGAATCGTGCCAGCCACCGCCAGCGTGCGGGTGCCCCCGGTCATCTCCCGCAATACTTCCACCCGCCGGTCGGAGTCAGCTGGCAAGACCTGCTTTTTATCGAAGTACATCCACAGGTCCAGACGATTGAGCGCGGCGTTCAAACCGTCGCGGTTCGGACACAGCGAGGCGATATGACACGTGCCCATGTTCTTGAGCACTTGTAGGTTTGCGCTCGCGCCGGGCCAGCTCTCGTCGAGTTCCATCAAGTCGGAGCTGTGGAGCCGCTGGTTACGAAGGGCGGCGTACTCGAGCACCTTGGGCGTCTTGGCGTAGGGCACCATCTGCCCGTCGGATGCGCCCGTTCGCAGCAGCCGCCAGAACTCGTCCTCGGTCGGCCCGCGAAAGCCCACCGCGGTCACCGCTTCCTTGTGCGCCGCCCAGTACCGCGGCCGCACGTTCACCAACGCCCCTTCGTATTCCACGATCGTCGTCAGGAAACCCATTCGCCGTCTCCTTGCGAAGCGCCCAACTCGCGCGCACTCCCGCGAAAGCTTGGCCCTCGCATCATTTTGGCGGGCCGGCGTCTCGCCCGCCTCGGGTGGGGCAAGAGCCCCGTTTCTGTGATTCAGGCGATCTTGTGGTGCACGCTTCCAGCATGCACAACGCAGGCAGGAAGCCTGTACCACAATGTTATGGCAGGTATGTCAAACACGTACCAGCCGGTACCTGTAGAAGGGTGGGCGAGACGCCCGCCCCCCTGGACGCAACCCCTTCGTCATTCGTCATTCGGATTTCGTCATTCTTCATTCACCCTCCAGCCCCAGCGAGCGCAGCTCGCGGTCGGGGAATGGGGGGAACGGCTGTGTGGGCAGCGTCTGGTACCAATATGCGGTCGAGCACATGTCGTCCACGCGTTCGAAGTTGCCGCCGCGGTGGTCCTTGCGGTACTCGCCGCGCTTGATGAATTCGGCCAGCTTGCCGTTGGGGTCTGCCGGCTCGTAGCTGCCGTCGTTACCAATCTGCTGGACGGTGACCTTGATCCGTTCGGAGAAGTACACCGGATCTTTCACGTGCAGGCGGTAGTAGCTGATCCACTTGCCCTCGTTGAGTGGCGAGCCCATATATTGATGGCTGAACTTGCCGAGGCCCCAGCCCGAGCCGACGTAATCCTCGCTGCCCGTGCCGCAGATGGTCGGCCACTGCTCGTCGCCGTCGATGTACATCTTCACTTCGCCTTCGCCCCACCACACGCCCATGCCGGCGAAGCGATCGATCAATCCGACGTTCGCTCCGAGAAAACGACCCTTGCCTTTGACGCCGTCGAGAATCACGTAGTCTTCGGTCAATTTCGTGTTGGCCACGCGGCGGAACTGGGCGTGGAAACGCGGCGTCTCATCGGTGACCGGATCGCCCAGCGTGTAATCGACCTGGTAGAAGAACATGCCCGCGTCCTCGCCGGTCTCGTTGCAGATGGTCAACTTGGCCCGCTTGCCGAAGGGCATGAGGAAAAAGCTGTTGAAGCCCTTGCCCTCGGGCATGCTGAACAAGGCCGACTCGAACGAGGCCGTCCTGCCGTGACACACGCCGAAGAAGTCGGTCAGCGGAGCCTCGACCGAGGGCGTCTCCTGGTTGTCCCAATAGAATCGCAGAATCAGGTTGCGCATCTTCTTGGGGCCGCTGTTGGGGACGGTGATCCAGATGTGGCGGATGGCACCGGGACCTTGAATGTCGGCGAAGGTGTAGACCTGGTCCTTCGTGAGGTTCCACAGACAGGGCAGGCCCTTGCGTCCGCCCAACTTCTTGCCGCCCGCGCCGGGGGCGCCGGTCTGGTTTTCCGCCGTGATGGCCCGGCTCTTGAGCGTCGGGCTGTACAGCGGCGTGCCGTCGAGTTGAATGTCCGCGGCCTGTGCGATGCCGGCCGTCAAAGCCAGACCGGTGCTTGCCACAACCAACAGTGTCACAAAACGCTGCATTGTTCTCCTCCAATCATCAGCGGAAGTCGTAATCTTGGTCTTCTGTTCGATTCACCTATCGCCGCGTCACCGCGTCGTTTTGTCCTCCGCCGCTTCCACCATGGCCCGCAGATTCTCCGGCGGCGTGAGCGGTGAGATCGCGCAGCCCGTCGAAAGAATGAACCGGTTCGAGCCTGCGAACGCGTCGAGGCAGGCACGGCAGGCGGCCCGGACCGCCTCCGGCGTTCCACGCAGGAGCGGACCGACCGGACCGACGTTGCCGATTACTGTCACGCGCTCGCCGCAACGCCTCCGCACGTCGCGCAAGTCCATGCGGTGATCGACCTCGATGCCGGCCGCCCCTGTTTCGACCATGCGATCCAAGCACATGCCCGCGTCGCCGCAAATGTGTAGCGTGACAGGGGTGTCGATCTCGCGGCGGATGGTGTCGAATACTTGTCTCTCGTACGGGAAAGCGAACTCCTCGTAGTACCGGGTCCCGATCAGGCTGCCGCCCGCAGCCGAGTCGCCCGTGTTGAGCACGTGCGCGCCGGCTCGGCCAAGCGCCACGGCATAGCGAGCGATTGCCCTGGCGCAATACGCCAGCAACTCGTGGGCGAACGGCGGATCATCCACCAGGTCGAGCATGAACCGATCGATCCCGCGTAACTGACAAGCCAGCGAGAAGGGCGATTGATCAAAGTTCGCGATGATCAGCGAGTCGTTACCGGCCATCCGCACGGCGTGACGCACGGCGTCGATCATCAGCGGCCAGCGCCCGGAGCGGTTCGGGTCGGGCATCGGCAGTTCGCGAATCTGGTCGACCGACTCGATCCACGTGCCGTGGCCGCGGGCGGGTTCGTGGGGTGGGTGCTCGACGCGCGGGAAGCCGATGGCTTCCGCGTTGATCCAGGTGTCGGCTGCGATGTACACGCCGTCGTAGCCGAACCGCCGGGCGCACTGCACCTGGCAGCGGGCCAGCAGTTCGGGATCATGGGCATGCTCCCGGACGCCGACGCCGCACAGGCGCGCCGCCGCCTGCCCCACGATGGGGATCACCGCCGGCCGGTCGGATGACTCACCGCGCAACGCGGCCAAGGCTCGCTCTTTTCCCGTCATGATCGCGCCCTTTGCCAGCCGATGAAAACTCCGCCACGAAGGCGGAGCGCTCGTGCGGGCCGTCGGCCGGTCACTCCGCGTCGGTGATGCGGATGATGCGGCGATAGCCGGTGATCTCGCGGCCGTCGTCGATGGTGATGTCGAAGTCGTCGCCGCGGGCGAGGGCTTCCTCAATCTCGCGGTGAGCCCGTTCCATGAGGCGGCGGAAACGCCGCGACGATTCGTTCTTGCCCTCCTCATCCAGCTCGCGAACCCACCACAGATGTTCGAGGGAGAGGAAATATCCGTACGGAATGGTGATGACCAGGTCGCGCTCGGGCGGGGGAGCGAAGATGGAAGGACGCGGATGAGCGGCGGCGTGCGCTTTGAGCGTGCGAGCGAGCTCCAACTGCTCAGGCCACGGCACGTGGTGGTCGTGATCGGACGTCCAGAACCACACGCAACGGGCTCCCATGTCGTAGGCCAGCGTCATGGCCAGCGGGGCGATCTTCGGGTCGCACTGTCCGTAGATGGCCGTTCCCCAGTACTTGCCAAACGGACGGGTTCCGCCGCGGAGGAAGGCGTAGTGATAGCGGAGCAACTGCTCGGCAGTGTGCTTGCGCGGCGTCGAGAGCCACTTACCCACTTTCTGGTCGAAGTCTTCAAGCTGATAGCGACCTTCGTGGACGATGCCCAGCGGGCCGGCCGCCATCTGGTAGAACGCGGTATCGTAGTACGTCTCCCAACTGAAGTATTCGTGACGGAGCTCCAGATCGCCGAGATTGACGTCCAGATTCCGCAGCTCCCGGGTCGGATATGCGGGGTCGTAGCGCTCGCGGGTACGGCGTTCGAACAGGGCGGCGGCGTCCGAGAAATACCACAGCGTGTTGTGGATCAGCTTGTCGCCGACGGTGATCACGGACGGTTCATCGAGATAAAGATGCGAGCCGAAGTAGTTGCTGCGGTAGAAGTCAGCCGGCCACTTCATGGGCTTCTTGCCGCCCATGGGGCGGACGTAGAAGACCGGCTCGCCGCGGACGAACAGCTCCTGTTCGGGCGACACGATGAACAAGTTGATGCCCGCCTCGATCATGACCGGATACTCATCCTTCACGAAGGGCACGTACGAGTAGTTCTGGCGTTCGGGCTTCTGCGGCAGCCGGCGGCACTCGGCGTCCCGGAAGTTCCGCGACGTACCAACCAGCAGTTCGGGGTTGAGCTCGAGCACTTTGGCGGAGTCCAGCGGTTTCCAGGGAACGTCTCGGCCGATGTGCTTGAGCGTGAGTACATGCCCGAGATAGCCGCACGTTTGCGGAACGCCGTCCGGAGAGCGGGCCCCCTTGGCCGCGACCGGCACGAAATGCCGGCTGAAATCGGTCCAGCCGGGCAACAGTGCCCGGCCGGTGTGAACGTTGCGGTACTCGAGCGTCTCGTTGGTCGCGGGAAGGTGCAGAATGTACCGGTGGAAGCTCAGCGGCTCGGCCGTGCCGCGCAACGGATCGCGATTGGTCAGCGCTTGCAGTTGAAACAGCGGCTCGGCATCCGGATCTGTTCGGGCTTCCAATTGCCACCAAACGCCCACCTGGCCGTCGATCGCCTCGTTCGGACCGTAGGTCACATCCACCACGGCGAACGGCGGCGCGGTGCGGGGCTTGCACGTCAACGACAGAAATCGGGCGTGCGTGCCCGGCGGGACGGCCGCCGCTGCCGGCAACACGATCGACGTCAGGACATACAGCGAGATGCTTACCGGTTTCATGCACATTCCTCCTCGGGCGGCGGATTGTACCAGGGACGGCACGGGGCGTCTTTCACCGATGCGCTGCGGAGCACGCCGATAACGCAGTGTCCATCCGGAGTTTTCGGACCCGACCCCTGTCTGATCCGCAAAACCCTAACTTGCGCAATTTTCGCCACTTGGGTTTCATCGTCCCCGGAGGGACGTGCCATAATCCCTGAAGTAAAAGCCTTTAACTGAAGTTGCAGCCATGATTTTCCGTTGACACCCCATATGGGCCCCCATACAATGGCCCTCGTCACGTTGAGAGGCGGGGCCCGCCAGAAGATGCGATAAAAAGCTTTTAGTCAACTGTGTCCGGGATCGGCCCGGGCCGGTAGGAGTTTCGGAAGGGCATTACCCGCTGGAACTGAACACGACCGTTCGATGCGTCCGGTTGGACGGTCGGTCCTGCCGCCGCTTGGAGCAGCGGCAGATCAGTTTCGCCCGGGGGGGCTCGGATCCGATGTACCGAGGAGGGTTCGACGATGCGTTTGTGTCTCGTGTTGGTGGCGGTGGGACTGGTCGCGGTTCCGGCCAATGCAGAACTGCTGATCGGCCATAACCCAAACGTCCGGAATGGCGGCCTAACCATCGCCCCAGGGGATCCGGACGTTGCGTGGATGAAGGTGCTGGTCAGCGGCACCGGCCAGTTCACGGATGCCACGGTGGGGAACGATCGGCCTGCCGTGCCGGATGACGGCGGCGACTGGATGGTCGGCGGAGCAGAAGGCAGTGGCATGAGTGCGAAAGGCGACTCTTACTACTACCAGCGATTCACCGTCGCTTCCGGGCAGATCCAGGCCGGCTTGAACCACATTTCGCTTTCCGGTTGGGCCAAGGCCTACGCATGGTGGTGGAGCGGCGAGGACTTCAAGTTCGTCCAGGAGGCTCACATCGAACTGTGGGTGGACGGGGTGAAAGTCTTCGACGGAGTCTCCAGCAACACCGCTCCCACCCGCAATACCTGGCTCCTGCACCAATACAAGGGGGCGCACAACGTCACGAGCGAGATCGAAGTGCGGTTGCACACCATCAAAGGCAACAGCGAAAACGGCACGGGGCCCTATGGTGCAATCTACTTCGCCTCGCATTATGACGATATCAGGCTGTACACCTGCCTTGATGGTTCCGAGGGCTGTTGCCCTGATCCGACGACGATCACGTCAGTCACGCCCAGCTCGATCACCGTTCCGCCCGATCTGGGCGTCACGACGCTGACGATTGACGGCACCAACCTCGCTGCCGTGGAGTCGCTGCAACTCGTCGGCCCGGCCGTCGTGGGTGGCACCATCACCGCACAGACCGAGACGCAGATCACGGCCACGTTCGACCTGACCGGCACGCCGTTCGGCACATACGATCTTTTGGTGGACCGCAGCGAGAGCGACAACAACGCCGGGTGTGACGATGTCATCAAGACCGCTGCGCTGACCACCGCCTGCTCCTTCCCGAATGTCACGGTGGCCACCATCGTGAATGATCGGGGCATGCACGGTAATCCCGCGCACAAGATCCGGTTGACCGGCCAAAATCTGAACTACCTCACGGTCGTTCGACTCCGCAAGTCGAACTTCCGCGACGGCGTGTCCAACATCAACGCCACCAATCTTCAGATGGTGGGCGACCAGCTGGAAGCCACGTTCGATCTGAGCAACGCCGAGGGCGGCCGTTGGGACGTGGTGTTCCGGATCGACAATGATTCCTGCGCCACATTGACGCCGAATGCCTACAACAAGGCGTTCCTCGTCTACATGCCGGAACTCACCAATGGCAGCTTTGAGGAAGGTTACAAGACACCGGACGATAAGACCGAGCTGTGCCCCATGGGGCCGCCGGACAATCCCAAGGCCAAGCACTGGGACGATTTGACCGAAGGACCGCAGTACGGCGGTGGGCACAAGCGCGACGGGCACTTCTTCGGCCCCGAGTGCGTGAACGGCCGCGTCCAGAACATCACCGGCAACCATTACGGCGGATCGGACTTCATCACCAACACGGTGAGCACCTGGAAGCTGTTCCAGACCATCGCCGCCCCCAACGTGAACGCCCAGGGCGTGACCACGCAGCCGTATAACATTCGCGCCGAGGTGGCCGCCAACGGCGGAACGGAGGCCGAGCCGGTGACGGTCAAGATGCGACTGTTGGACGGCACCGAGTCCGACATCGCCGCCGTGATCGCCGAGACGGTGTTCACCGGCAGCTTCAACAACAACGGCCTGATCAGCAGTCCTGACTACAACGTGGTGTTGCCCGTCGGCACGCAGTTTTTCACCGATCCGCCCATCCTGACGATCATGTTCGAGTTCACCACGAGCGGCGCTGGCGTGACGGGTGCAGGCTACTACGGCTTCTGGATCGACAACGTGCGAACCGGCGGCTACGTGCCTCCGTTCTGCTCCGGCCGTCATATCTGGGCCGACAACAACGGCGATACCGCGGTGGACATGCTCGACTTTGCCGATCTGCAGGCCTGCCTGACGAGTGGCGGTCTCGGTCAAGGCCAGACGCTGCCGGAGAACTGCGTCTGCTTCGATCGGGACTATAACGAGCAGATCAACGACGCGGACGTGGTCGAGTTCATCAAGTGCGCGACCGGTCCGGCGATCCCGTGGTCGGCCGAGGCGGCACCGTTGTGCACGCCGTGATTCGTGCCGGCGTAACGGCGCGATGACATCGAGCTCCAGCAAGCCGACGGTCCCCGCCCGGGCGTTGGTCCCGGGCGGGGGGCCGCCTGGCCGGTTCCGGGGAGAGCCTATGATGCGAATAAACGGCACACGGCAAACGGGCGGAGCGGTCGGTTGGCTGCTGCCGCCGTTGGTGCTGTCTCTCCTGGCCTCGACGGCCATGGCAGGCAATCCGCGGTGGATGCTGGTGTACTACCGCCAGACCGGCAACCACGTCAACGCCGGCAATCACACCATCGAGAATCACGTGTTCCGCGAGGACGGGACCAAGGCCGCCAACGTCGGCCTGACCAATCTGTCCAACCCTCACACCGCCATCTTCGGGTATACCAACGCCGACGGGTGGAATCGAGTCGACACGCTCGTCGGAACGTTGTATTACGACCTGATGATCTACCGGCCGGGCACCGCCACCGATCACACGCCCAACTTCTACTGGCATAACCCGGCCCAGAACAAGTTCTACTCGTTCGTGACGCACTGGATGTACGTCTCTGACGACGCCCGCGTCTACACCTACCCGCAAACGCCCGTGTATCACTACGACCGCGTGAGCGGCATCAACAGCCCTCAGCTCGTCGAGCCGCCCGGTGCGTCCAGCGACTCGTGGAGCTTGTCCACTTGGGCGGACTACCAGGCCCAGACGTTCGTCGTCCCGCCGGGCATCAACCGGATCGTCAGCGCCCAGGCTTACGTGATGCGTGAGTTGAACACTCACTTCCAGTACCGGGCGACTATTCGGGCCGGCGGTCCGGATGGTCCGGCGGTCGGCCCGGCGGCCATCAGCCGTTGCGTGGTGGCGATCGAGTTCTTCCCCGTTCAGGTGAACTGGCCGATCAACGCGGTCCCGGTCACGCCGGGGCAGACGTACGCCCTGCGGCTGGAGCCGATCCTCAACGCGCCCATCTGTGCTGAGTCGACGACTCCGACCGGATTCACCGCGTACGCCACCAATGCAGACAACTACGCCGGCGGCATGCTGTACAACGGCCCGACGCCGGTGCCCGGACGCGATCTGTTGGCCATTGTGGTCGGCGTCGGCTACGACATCCCGCCGGTCAATCCGGCCGTCATCTCCCTGTCGCCGCAGACGATCGAACGGGAGGTGATGTTCCGCCAAGCCCTGACGCCGGATACGGTGCGGATCACGAATGACGGCGGGGCACCCCTTAATTTCACGAACTCCACCGGTGCGGCATGGCTGAATTGCAACACGGCCAACGGCCGGCTGGAGCCCGGGGCGGGACAGAACGTCGCCATCAATTATGACGTCGCCGGGCTGGCACCCGGCACGTACACCAGTAACCTGACGGTAGTGGATCCCTTCGCCGCCAACTCTCCCCAGGTGGTGCAGGTGCGGGTAACCGTGACGCCGCCCCCGTTCGCACCGGTCGATTTCGACCAGGATCACGACGTGGATCAGGAGGACTTCGGCCGTTTCCAGGCCTGCTACACGGGGGAGGGCATCCCCCAGAACCTCCCGGAGTGTGCGGGAGCTCGCCTGGACGCGGACAACGACGTCGATCAGGCGGATTTCGAGATCTTCTTCACGCGTTGCCTGAGCGGGCCTGGCAAGCCGGCCGACACCGCCTGCAACAGTTGACGGTTGGGAAGGTCTGCAAAAAACGCCGTTTTGACGTGACTAATGGCTTTTATTTGGGCGCTAAAACGATATGATAAAGAGAGCGGCGTTCATTTCGTAACCGCTTGAAAGGAGACTGACCCATGCTGCTGGCTCCCCCCACACTTCGCAGCCGGTCGATGGTCGCCGGTTCATCCAGTTGTTCCGGACGTTCGCGGCGTTACGGCTTCACATTGATCGAAGTTCTGGTCGTGGTGGCGATCATCGCCTTGCTGATCGCGATCCTCATGCCCTCGCTGTCGGCGGCCCGGGCCTCGGCCCGCAACACGCAGTGCCTGACCAACCTCCATCAATTCAACTTGGCTTTCGAGAACTATGCCGCCAGTTGGAAAGGGGTTGTTCCTCGCGGTGCGGGACCCGGCAGGCCGCACTGGACGATGTTGGTGGCTCGGATGCTGGGCGACAAGACCAACTACACCAACCCGAACCAGCTCAGGGTCGACAAGCGACCTATCTATCATTGTCCGGAGCGCGAACGATATCAGCCCAAACCTTTTGCCGACTACGTGATCAACGCTCTCCATCCTGACCGATACGCGATGTCCGGCTGGAAGGAGTTGGAGTGGGGGCGCCAGAGCGACTACAAGCGTCCATCGGAAGTGGTCCTTATCATTGACGCCGAACGCATGGACAGGATGGAGGATCAGGACGTCCTGTCTGCATACTCGAATTACTACACGCTGAACTGGGATGATCCGAGCGTGTACAACAACCCGAACAATTTGGGGTTGGACACGATCGATGTGTGGCTTGGCGCCCATTTGCCGGAAGTGAATACGATCAATCCCAACTCTCCGGCCGCCAAACGCCGGCGAGCCGCTCTCAATATGCATCTCGACCGTTTCTCGAATGCGGGCTTCATGGACGGGCACGCCGGAGGACTGCAAGCGGCCCCCAAGCGTCCCGATCTGTCTCCGCAGATGCAGGCTACCGAGGCTTACGGCCTCTGGCTGCGGCGCTTCGGCGTGAAGTACGTCGACAGGTTGCCCAATGGCAATCAGGGCGTCAAGTATATGTCTCCAATTGACTCGATACCGTAAGACGAGGCGACGAGCGAAGCAAGAACGAATAAGGTGGTATGGGTTTCCCTGGCCGAGCCGGTGTTGCTCGGCCAGGGTTTTTCATGCCCTGCCCTGCGCACGCTGCGGACGTCAAGACCGGTGTGCCGAAAGGAATTGTGAACAGGAGAACAGAGGCAATAGAGGAAAAACTGTCCGCAGATTGACGCCATTTGGCGCAGATTTCCAGAGCGGAAGGCTTCCCCTTCCCGTCCGTGGCACTGGTGTCATCTTTGGTTCGCTTTTGCGGATGACACTTAAAGGGCACTGGCCAGGAAAGCACAATCGGCGAGCCGTTTCGGACTTGCCTCAGGTCTCAAGTCTCAAGCCTCAGGTCTACTCCCTCGGCGTCTCCGCTTCCGTGCCGTCGCGAATCGTGGCCCAGCGGATGAATTGGGCCACGTCCTGCTGCAGTCGGATGCGGCTCGAAGCGGCGTGATACATCATGTGCCCGCCGGGATAGATCCTCTCGACAATGTTGTCACGCAGCGGGCCGATGTCGAGGTGATTGACGGTGTACCACGTCGCGAAGAACGGCGTCGCCAGGTCGTGGTAGGCGCTGGCGAACATCACCTTGAGGGCGGGATTCTTGGCCATGGCCTGTCGCAATTCGTCCACGACCGTGAGGTAGCCCGTGCCTTCCTCACCATACTTCCACGGCCGAACCTTGTCGGACAACACTTCGTAGGTCAGCACACTGTCGTAGTTCAGTTCCCGCCGGACGTAGTCGTTGAACGTCGAGGTGTAAATCGGCAGGAACTGCGAGAGGCTGGGATCGTACTCGGGCCAGCCTGCTCCCGGATTCAGCTCGAAGCCGGTCATCCGCCCGTCGAAGCGGCCGACGATCCGTCGCCGCCTGCTCAGCAGGTGCTTCTGGAACGTGCCCGCGGAAATCCGGAGGTTGTTACGGAGGATGAGCTCCGCGTCGAGGCCGGTGTACCGCGACAGCGTGCGGGCGATATGTTCGCGATCGGCGGGCGGCAACGAATCGCCGCGAGCCAGTGCCACGGCATACTCGCGGATGGCCCAGTTCTCGACCTCCGGCAGGAGTTGGTCCAGTGGGGGCGGGTTATCGCCAAGTTGCCCGTGGTAGTGGGCAATGGCCGCATAGGTCGGGACGTACAACACATAGGGCAAGTCGTTGCCGTCGCCGAATCGCAGCGTCTGAAAGCTCAGTACCGACGAGATGAGGATGATGCCGTTCAGTGCGATGCCGTGCCGCTCCACCAGGAAGTCGCTCAGCCCGGCCGCCCGCGTCGTGCCGTAGCTCTCGCCGGCCAGGAACACGGGCGAACTCCAGCGGCGGTAGATGGTCAGGTACAGGCGAATGAACTCCGACACCCACCGAATGTCCTGCGTCACGCCGTAAAACTGCTCGGCTTTCTCGCCTTCGGCGGGGCGGCTGAATCCGGTACCCACCGGATCGACGAACACCAGATCGGTGTATGTGAGCCAAGTCTCGTGGTTGTCGGTCAGCCGGAAGGGCGGCGGAGGGGCGAATCCGTTTTCCGGCAGGTCGATACGTTTGGGGCCGGCCGTCCCCAGGTGGAGCCAGACCGCAGCCGCTCCTGGCCCGCCGTTGAACACGAACGTGATGGGCCGCGCCGCGGGCGAATCCTCGGCGATGGCGGGAGCCGACGCGGACACCTTCGACGATTCGCCGGCCTCAGGAATGTGGGGTTTGATCGGCCGGGACAGCCGGTCGTACGCGACGAAAAACATGCTGCCCTTGCGTTTGCCGTCCTCATCCTTCAGGAGCATGTTGGCTGCGGTCGCCCGATAAGGCAGGATGCCGTCCGGGAGTTCCAGCGTATGAAACGTGACCGCCGCTTTCTCGATCGAGCCCGACATCTGGTCCTGGGCAGGCGTAGATTCGCCGGCTTTGGCCGATGGCGCTTCGTCGGCCGGCCGCGTCGCCCGGCCCGTTGCCACAGCCGGGATGAAGAATGCCAGGAACAGTCCGAATCGAATGTGCCAATCCATGTTTCATGTCCCTCAGGTTATTTGCCAATGCGCCGCCCAATGGTAGTGCCGTTTTTTGTTCAATGGAACGCCGCCTTCGCGTCATACCCATCTTCTGTTTGTCCGACCATAGCGCGGGCATGACGCCCCCCGACTCCGGCCCACAGCTCACAGCTCAGAGCTATTCCTTGTCAGAACCGGTAGTTGTACATGATATAGAACAGATCCGGGTCCTTGGCCGGGCCGGTGTCCTGGATAAAGTGGCTCACCCACATATGCGAGTAGCCGAAGAGGATGGACAGGTGGGGATCGATCTGCCAGTTGAGCGTCAGGTCGAGCTCGTGACCGACCTCCGCGCCGACGTCGCCGGTGAGGCTGCGTCGAACGGCGGTACCCGCCGCGTTGTACAGAGCATCTTCCGTCTTGTCGAGCCAGAATGTGTGCCACGCCAATGCGGTCGTCAGGTTGTCGAGCGGCTTGGCCGAGAGCTGGACGTTCTGGGCCCAGATGTTCTGGCGGCCGACCTGGTCGAGGTAGCCGAAGAAGGCGTGGCCCAGCGGGAAGAGCTGGTTGAACGTACCATGGAAACCGTCAAAGGGGTCGTGGTCGCCGCTGGCGTAATCGAAGCCCAGGCCGATCCGCGGGGTCCACGGCACGTCGGCGAACGTGTAGCCGGTTTCCACCGACCACATCCACGCCTGAATCACGTCGCCGGCTGCCCGGCCCCACTGGCCGGCCAGTTCGGTGTCGTAGTCCCACACGTGCGGGCCCACCGGTGTCTTGCCGAAGAAACGAACGCCGTGCGTGTTGAGCGACAGATCGCCCACGTTGTCCTCGTCCGGCTCGTTGGAGTTCACGAAGTTGCCCCGATTCCGCAGGCCCAGGTAGTACAGGTCGATGCCGTGATTGGCGATGCCTTTGTACGTGGCGTACACGCCGTAGAAGTCCTGATCTTCGTCGCAGCGGTTCATGCCCTTGGGCTCGATGATCACCGGCCGCGTGTAAAAGCCGTCGATGTCCCACTCCTTGCTCGTCCAGAAGAGCTTGGCCCCGTCCCAGGTCCGCTGCACGTTGGCCCAGCCCAGCGGCGAGACCAGACGTTGCGCTCCGTAGAGCAGTTCCTGCCGGCCGATCCGCAGCGCCAGCGGGATGTCTTCACCGAGGAACCGCACGTCGAAGAACATCTGATGAATGTCCCAACGGTCCGTCGGGTTGGGAATGGGCGTGTTGTCCACGTCCTCGGCCCACGCGGTCACGCCTTCGAAGTACACGCGAACGAGCTTGCGATACTCGACGTTGACGTGAGCGTAGTAGCGATGGAGGAAGAACGTGTCCTCCGTGGGGTGCTCGGCCCCGTACCGCTTATGTGTCACCGCTTCGAGACGGCCGCGGATGTCGCCGCCCAGCCGTGCAGTCACGTCGTCGCCCAGGCGAATGTACTTGATGGGGTCGAAGAAGTCCTTGCGGTACGAGCCCTCCGGACCCGCGAGATAGCTGAAGTCATCATTGAATCGCAGCGGGGCGTACTTGGGGCCGGGTAGCGGCTTGGCTGGCGCAGCGGCGGGAGCTTCAGCTTCCGATACTTCGTCGCCGGGTTCGACGTCCTCGGCGGATGTGGCGGAATCCATCGCGACTCCGGGCGTGGCGGGCGGCACCGTGGCCGGTTGCGTGGAGGCGATGTCACGCGTCATCTCGGGTGGGGCCTCGGCGGCCCAGGCCGTGGCGAGAAAAAGCAGAATCGTGACCGCCATGAGGAGGCTCCTTTGCGTCGATCGTGGGCGGATATCCGGCACGCGGGTGCATTATAATGGAAGCCGCTATGATGCAAGCACCGGTGGCCGCTATAATGCCGCCCGGCGAACATCTCGCTCGCAGGAGAACAACATGGCACACATACGAACGACGTGGACAGTACTGACCGGTCTCTGTCTCGCTGCGACGGCGCAAGCGGCACAACCCAAAGTCAGTCCCGGTCCGAACGAGCCGGACTGGTCGGACATTCTCGCTCAGCAGTGGAACCTGGACATGGAGCGCGACCTGCGCAACCCGCTGCATGACGGGGCGGTGCCGGCCCACCTGTTCGTGCGGGCGGGCAGAGGCAAAGTGACGTTCACGCCCATCATTGCCTTGGGCCTTGAAGAGAAGACCAACGGCGGCTGGTACCGCATGCGCGACGGCAAGCCCGAGATCCACGAGGCGTGGCGCTATGCGTACAAGCAGCCCGAGGCCGAGATGAAGTCGGGCCAGTTCACGCCGCCCAAGCTCGATCTCGGCCGCGTGGAGATCGAGCCGGGCGATGAGCCGTTCGGTCTGTGGGTGAGCAACGACGCGTTCAAGGATGAACGTGTATTCACCGATCCTCGCCTGGTGGCGGCGACGAACGCACGGCTCAAGGACCAGCCCTACAAGGCGATGATCTATCCGACCGTCGATCCCAAGACCGGCCAGCCTGTGCCAAACAGTTACATCATCGGCTGGGAGTACTCCACCAACGACGATTTCCAGGACGTGGTCACGCGGATCGACAACGTGCGTCTCCTGCCCGCCTCGAAATTGCCCGGCATCACGCAAGGTGAGCCGGTCGCAAAGAAGATCGCCGGCGGCTTCAAGTTCACCGAGGGCCCGGCCTGGAACTTCAAGGACAGCTCGCTGTACTTCTCCGACATTCCCAATGCTGACATCGTGCGCTACCAGGACGGACAAACCCGCGTCGTCAACGATCAGAGCGGCGAGTCAAACGGCCTCATGTTCGACAAGCCCGGCGCGTTGATCGCTTGCGAACACGCGGGGCGGCGGGTGTCGCGAGCGGCCACGCCGGGGCAGCCCGGCCAGACCATCGTGGACCGCTACCAGGGCAAGCGGCTCAACAGCCCCAACGATCTGTGGATCGACACCGCGGGCGGGATCTACTTCACCGATCCGCGCTACGGCAACCGCGACAACATGGAGATGAAGGAGGAAGCGGTCTACTACGTCACCGCCGACGGGCAAATCTCGCGCATCATCGACGACCTCGTTCGGCCCAACGGTATCGCGCTGTCGCCCGACGGCAAGACGCTCTACGTGGTGGACAACGGAACCAGCTTGCTGTATCGCTATCCCGTCCTCGGCCCGGGCAAGCTCGGCAAGGGCGAGCGTATCGCCTATACCCCGGGGCCCGACGGTATGTCCGTCGACGAGAAGGGACGCCTTTATGTCACCGGCATCGAGGGGACGCTCGTGCTCGAGCCTGACGGCAAGTGGATCGGCGTGATCGCTTCGGCCGAGCAACCCTCCAACTGCACGTTCGGCGGCAAGGATTATCGCACGCTCTTCATCACCGCTCGTACCGGCCTGTATGCCATCGAAACGCAGACTCGCGGTTGGCACGTGCACCTGGACGGCGAGGCGCCGGCGAGCGGCCAGTAGTTGTTGGGCCGGGGGCCGGGGGGCCTGAGGCTGGTGAAGATCGGGGGTGGGCTCTTGCCGCATTCTTGTTTCGCCCTCAAAGGGCGAAAAGTCAGCAGCCGTGGACGTGAGCCCAGAAGGGCAGAGGTTTAACACGGTTTTCTAACCGACGCCTCTCAGGGGCGAGCGAGACTCTCGCATTGGAATAGACACCATAACAGCGTGCATTAATATTGGCACGCACAATCTAAGGCGGGCGAGGCGCCCGCCCCCCGGGCGGGCCCGATCAACAACGGGCCAACGGACGATTGACCCGACAACTGACCACTGGCCACGGACCACTGACTCTCCGAAGCTTCAGATCCTTTTCTTCATGATCGCCAGGCCGCATAGAGTGGCGGCCAGGGCTGAAAATGCGCCGAAGCCGCAGACGCCGGGCGTCAGCACGCCGGCGACCGTAGGGCCGGGATCCTCGGAGGCCACCTGTTCGCCGGGTAGAGGATTGACTGGCCCCGACGAGCCGCCCGTTAGCGGCGGGAGGGGAGTGGGGGGCACCGGCGTGGGATCGGGCTCGACCACGTCCGGTTCCGTGGCTTCCTGGAATCGGGTCTGAATGATGAATCCCGGCGTGTTCGCCAGAACGCCCGGCACGGTGGTCACTCTCGTGCCGCCCAGGCTGAACAGATCGGCGGTGCCGGTCAGGCCTACCTGAAAATCGCCTTCGAACGTGGGCGTGAGGATCTGGCCCACGCCGATCTGCTGCGCCTGGTTGAGGCCGAATCCGGTGACGATCTCGCCGGTGGCGTTGGTGACGTTCTGGGCGGCGGCGATACCGATGATGTCGTCGGTCAGCACGGTGCCCGGGCTCAGGCCGGTGGAGAACAGCGGCGAGATGCCGGGGCTGAAATTGAACGCGTCATTCTGGACCACGCCGACGTTGGTCAGCACGTTCAGATCGAAGCTGGCCAAGCCGCCGGTTTCGGCGAACGTCGGGTCGGCCTCCACGAGGAGCACGATCTCGTATGGAATGGCCGCACCGGGCTGGACCAGCACGGTTGGCTGAGGCCCCGGGTTCACGATCGTGCCGCCCAGCGGGACAATGTCAACGAATACGTTTTGGCCTCGCACCGCCTGGCCCAGCGCCGCGGACGAGGCAACGAGGCCGCCACACAACGCCCACTTGCACAAACGTGGATACATGTCATCACCTCTCACGTGTAATGTCGATGCATGTAGTGACTATTATTGTGCACTGTTCTAGCATGTATGCGTTCTACGCCGCCCGCTGTTGACCAACGCCCCATCGGGGGCGACGCCTGCCGGACGCCCTACGGGGGACTGACGGATCGATCCCGCCATGCCGCCAGCCCCGGAACGCCGCTATGCCGGCGGCACTGAACGCGAGCGCCAGAGCCGAACCCGTTCCGCAAGCCGAGGTCACCGCTGTGGTCAGGAGCGACGGTTCGCGGGTCTGGACGATGCTACTGGGCTGCGAGCCCGCGAACGGCGGTCCGAAGCCGGCCACGACGCCAGTTGAGGGCGAGACCTGATCGGGTTGCGTACCGCCGATGGGTGTGGATGGTGTCCCGCCGATGGTTGTGGGGGTTGTGGGTTGCGTGGGAAACACGCCCGTCGTCTGCCCCGGCTGCTGAAAGGGATCGGTCACGGGTCCGAGAATCTGGCCCAGCGCAGCAGTGGTCATCCAAGTGACCGATAAAAGGCACAGGATGGGTCGAATTAATGACTGCACGTCGGATCTCCACGGCGGGCGGGCGTCCCGCCCGCCTCACCCTGCTTCCAGGGGCATCCTGTCCGCCGCTGACCGGGTCAAGTGCCCATCTCCCGAAAGCCGGACGCGTCGTCCGATCAGAGGCGGACACGATGCCTATCCCCCGAAACGCAGACCGTAGTCCGGGGAAGAGGCGGGCAAGATGCTCGCCCTCTGAAAATGCGCGAAACGGAAACCGCACGACCTACGGCAAGCACTCGCCGTGCCGTGGGCGGCCGAAGGGCCGGCGGCCGATCGTGCTGGCGGGGGGGCGCCGGCAATTCAGGGGTTCCCGGAGGCGGCGATCACGGAAAGCATGGGACGTTTTGTCGTCTCGATGGGGCGGACAAGCGGAGGAGTGGACGAACTGTCGGAGTTCCTTGGGAGGCGGGCGTCTCGCCCGCCGCCGACGGGGCAGGATGTTTTCTTGGAAGACAAGGGCCTGACCCACTCAAGAGGCGGGCAGGATGCCCGCCTCCCGTCAGCGGTGGCGGCGAGTCATGGCCCGATCCATCTCACGCTGGTGGGCACGTTTGCGGAGGTCCTCCCGCTTGTCGTACTCCTTCTTGCCGGTGGCCAGCGCCAGTTCGACCTTCGCCAGCCCGCGGGAATTGAAGTAGACGCTCAGCGGGATCAGCGTCACGCCCTTTTGCTCCGCCTGTGGACGCAGCTTGGCCAGTTCGCGACGGTGCAGGAGGAGCCGGCGCGGTCGCAGAGGCTCATGGTTGCGGTCGGTAGCGGGGGGGTAGCGGTCGATCTGAAAGTTGTAAATCGTTGCCTCTGTTTCATTTATGCGAACAAAGGCGTCCGTGAGCTGGGCGGAACCGGCTCGCAGGCTCTTGACTTCGCTCCCCGTTAAAACGATTCCAGCCTCCACCGTCTGGAGGATGTGGTAGTTGTGCCGGGCCTTCTTGTTGAGGATCCGGCGCTCGTTGCTAGGGCTTGGCTTCTTTGCCATAAGTGATTATATTATCTGCCCTTGTAGCCGATACATACTTGCTGGAACGCCGGCGGCCGGCGTGTGGCCGCTCGGACCGAGGGATTGTACTGGCCGGGGTGTCAAGGTGCCAGAGTTTCTGCAACCCGGTCGGCCTTCTCAGGTATAATTGAACGAGCATGATCACCAGACGAGTGGAAAGCGCGACGCCGCGACTGACCCGCCGCATGGAAAAGCGGTTGGTTGCACAGGCCCGTAATGGGGACCAGGAAGCTGCGCGCATACTCGTGGACGCTCACAAGGACCGGCTGTTCGCGTTCGTGTGGCGGATCCTCCGGGACCATCACGAGTCCGAGGAAGTCTGCCAGGAAGCCTTTCTACGAGCGTTCAGTTCGCTGGATTCGTTCTCGGCCGAGTATCGATTCAGCACGTGGCTGTTTACCATCGGGTACCGGCTGTGCCTGAATCAGATTCGTCGGCGCAAGTCGCTGACGGGAGAGGTCGACTTTACCGGCATCTCCAGCGACGAGCCGGACACGGTGGACCGGGTGGCCGAGAGCGAAGCGGCCCGGCGGTTGAAGAACCAGATCTGGCGCGCGGTGGATGAGCTGTCGGCTCCGCAACGGGCGGCGATCATGCTGTTCTACCGCGAGGGGATGAGTTGCGAAACCATCGCCCAGACGTTGGGCATACCGATGGCCACGGCCAAGAGCCACCTCCATCGGGCCCGCGGGCGATTGCGAGATCTCTTAAGCGGCTTGGTGAACGACTGGACCAGCGTCCGGCCATTTAGAGAGACGGCGTCATGATCACCTGCCAACACGCAAGACACCTCTTCGACCGATACCTCGACGGCGAACTCCCCTCTTCGCTGCAGGCCGAACTTCACGCCCATCAACTCAACTGCAGTGATTGCCAGGCCGAGCTGGCCTTGGCTGAGGCTTATGGGGACGTCATCGCTTACGATCGTTGCGAGCCGACCCTCAGTGCCTCTTTCACCGACCGGGTTCTTCTGGCCTACCGCGCTCAGCAGGTGGTGGCTCCCAGGCGGAACTGGTCGCGTATGCTGATCAGCATCGCGTCGCCGCTGGCCGCTGCCGCCAGCATCGCGCTGGCTGTCTTCCTGATCGCTCCGACCGCCAGCGAGCGACCGCAGGGACTTCTTGCCGGACAGATCGCCCAGGTATCGGACCCGACCATCGAAATCGTGGGCGCTTCCGGAAAAGGCCGTAACGAAGTCAAGGCTGCTCGTATGGAACAGATGCCGGCCGGCTTCGTGGACGTGATTCTCGACCCGATCGTCAAGCAGACCCGCTCGACGCTGGACGGCACGAAACGCAGCCTCGAGCAGCTCGAGTCGCTGATCGGGCTGGGTTTCGCCGGCGCCAACGACACGCTGGCCGCCGGTTGGCGTGATCTGCAGTCGGACCGCAAGAGCCCCAGCGGCAGCTCGTCGCCCAAGATCAGCGGGCCGGACCTGTTCGCCCCCTCGCTTCCGCAGGAAGCTGCGATCGATTCGGACCTGCCTTTCGACGAGTTCGACGACACGATCGAAGCGCTGTAAGCTCCCCAGGCAGTTCGAACGTATAAGAGGATGCAGGCCGCCTTCAAGCGGTCCCGGGGAATCCCTGTCCTGTGGACCGCAGCAGTTGGGGGACTCCGTCAGTTCGCGGCGGTTCCGGCATCGGCGAGTTGACGCAGTCCTGTAAGAACTCGTTTGTCGTGTCCGCCCACGGTGGGGAGATGATGGCCAGCCTCCAGTCCCGATTTGTTGTCCGGATCGCTCGCATGGCCGCGGGGCTGGCCGCGGTGGGTGTTTCCGCGTTGATGCTGGCGGCGGCTCCCGTACACGGGCAACCGGCCGGCTCGGCGCCGGCGTCGGTTCCGGCGAGCGGGCCGGCTGCCACGCTGGCGAGTCGTCTGCCGGCCGATGCGGCCATTTACGTCGAGATTCGCGGACTCAGCCACATCCTGGGTAACCGCGCAGGCGCGGGCGTGGCCTCGACCATCATCTCCGTCGTGCAATCGGCCGCGACGACGAGCCCGGCTGACTCGGCTCAGGCGGTAGCGAAAAGCCCTGCAGCGGCGGCCACCGAAGGCGGCATGCGACATTTATTCGCCACCGCAGTCGGGCTTGAGCCGGCTTCGGCGGCGCTCGGGATGCTGTTTTCCGGCCCGGTGGCATTCTCCGCGGACGGTTGGAGCGGTCTGAGCGATGCCGTGCTTCTGGCGTGGCCGGCGAATCCGGCCGCTCTCGAAGCTGCGCTGGCAGCGCAGCGAATCGCCGAGACGGCATCCGCGCCCGTGCGTCGCTACCGTTTGGGCAACGGCCACGAACTGGCCTGCGACGGGAAGACCGCCGTCATTGGGCGAATGAAGAAAACCAGCATTTACGCCCGCACGCTGGACGTGCTGACGCGCGGTGGCGAGACGCTCGCCGATACGCCCGAGTTCCGTGACCGGACGGCCTCCGTTGCGGCCGGTGCCCAGCTCATCGCGTATGTGGGCAAGGCCCGGGCCGGCGGCGTGGAGGGGTACAATCCGCTGACTGCCTGGTGGCCTGACGACTGGCCGCAGATCAAGACCATCGCAGTCGGCCTGGCTTGGGGAACCGAGCAGGCTCACCTGAAACTGAGTGCACGGCTGGATCCTGAAGGCCGGCAACTGACCCGCGGCGAACCGCCCATCCAGATCCTGCGCCGACTTCCCCTTTCCGTGGTCGCCGCCTGGACGCATGCCGTGGATTATCTCGGCGACTATCGTCGGCTGCGGGGCCGGCTGGCGATGGAGCCCGAGGGCTTCTCCTTCGACTCGCTGGAAGTGGGGCTCGAGCCCGGCACGATCGAGAAGCGAATCCTGGGCCATCTCGTGGGCGACACCGTGCTGCTCGTGGACCAGGTGACGATCCAGACCGCCGAGGCCAAGGATTCGCGGGAGAAGATCATCCTGCCGGTGGGGGCGATCCTGGTGGAGACCGATGATCCCGACGCCGTGGCGGCAGCGCTGCCGCAGGTGGCGGGTAACCTGGTACGCCTGTTCAACTCGCAGGCGGGGCCCGAGCAGGCGATCGCCATCCGGCAGGAAGCGTTGGGCCCGGGTGGGCCGGTCATCTACTCACTGCCCATCGGCGTGCGACAGACCGGCAAGACCCGCTGCGATCTCCTGGCTGCTCTCGAACTGAGTTGGACCGTGGCCGATCGCTGGCTCATCGTGGCCACGCACTCGCAGACGGTGCGGCGGCTCGTGGAGGCTCGACGGGGTAATCATGCGCTGTTGCCGATCACCGGTCTGGATCAAGTGGTCGAGCACGTCGTGTTACGCGGGGGCCAGCCTCGACGCGTTCTGTTCGCCCAGCCTCAGGCCGGGGCGACCATGATCGCCACCTGGATCGAGCACATCTCCGCGCACCATCCCGAATTGCTGCAGGCCCAGTGGTGGGAGCGGCTGTTGCAGCGGCAGCGGGCGACCGGCAAGCAGATCGGGATTCTGGCCCGGGCCAGTGGCGGGACGGTGGAAGTGGTGGACACGCTGCCCGAGGGGCCGGCTCGCGGCAGGCTCCTGCCCGGCGATCGCGTCCTGGCCGTCGATGGTGTGAAGATCGACTCGGCCCGGCCGCTGCAGTCGCTGCGGGACGCCGTGGCCGAACGCGGACAACCCGACAAAGTGACGTTCCTGGTCCGCCGGGGCGATCAGCAGCACGAGATCGAACTGCCCATGCCGCGGGCGGGGGGCGACGGCGCGCTGCGCTCGCCGGTGGAACTGCTGAGCCGCTTCGCGGCTGCGTGCCGTTTATTTGACGCGATTAGTTATGTGCTGTGGCAGCCGCGGCCCGACGTTGTGGACGTTCGCGTGGACTTGCGGTACGCGGCCGCGCTTCGACCTGCGCCGATCGCCAGCCAGCCGGCGGCCAGCCAGCCGGCAACGAATCGTCCCGCCGCCACACAACCCAAGGTGCCCCCGACACAGCCCGCCGCCACGCAAGCGGTGCCGGCGACGGCGCCGGTACCCGCTCCGGCGGCCCCGCCGGCCACATCACCGGCGGTCACGCAACCCGCCGCCACCTCGCCCGCCGCTGGAACCGCCAGCGCTCCGCAGTAGAATGACCGCTCCGGCCGATGCCTGCGGCTCATGAATCGTCAACGGACGTCTGTGATTCGTGGACGGATGCCGTGTGTCATGGAATCATGACGCATGTCTGCGGCTGTTACGCGGCGGCCGGATCGAGCGGAGTGTGAACATGCCTGAATCGTTGAAAGGGCAAGTGGGGATCATCAGCGGCGGCCTGGGCGACATCGGGCGAGCCGTGGCGTTGGAGTTTGCCCGCCGCGGGGCGGACGTGGCTATCGGCGACGTGCTCGACGAGAAGGACGCTCGGCCCACGCTGCGGCGGATCAAGACGCTGCGCCGCAACTGCCGTTACGATCGGGTGGACGTCCGCGACGCCGATGCCGTCTACCGTTGGGTGCGCGACGTTGAGGCCGATCTGGGCCTGCCCACGTTGATCGTGCCCAACGCAGCGGTGGTACACCTCACCAATGTGCGCGAACTGACGCCTGAAGTCTGGCGGGATGAACTGTCGGTGAACCTCGACGGTGCCTTTTATCTAGCCCAGGCGGCGACGCAGCGCCTGTTGAAAAAGAAGAAGCCCGGTCGCGTCGTGTTCATCGGCAGTTGGGCGGGCCATGCTGTGCACAAGCACATTCCCACGTATTGCGTGTCGAAGGCCGGCCTGCGCATGCTCTGTCAGTGCCTGGCGGCCGAGCTCGCGCCGCACGGCATCTGCGTCAACGAACTGGCTCCGGGGTACGTGGATGCCGGGCTCAGCGGACGATTCTTCAAGGCCGACCCCGAACTGAAGCGACAGTCGCGGGCCCGCGTGCCCAATCAGCAACTTATCGATCCCGACGAAGTGGCTCGTCAGGTCGCGTACCTCTGCGAACCGGAAGCCCGCCATTACGTCGGAGCCACATTGGTGATGGACGGCGGCCTGAGTCTGTTTGGCTCGGGAGGGTGGAAGGAATAAAAGATGACGCGGCGACGCGGTGACGCGGAGACGCGGCGAGGAGAGAAGAAGGGCGCGGCAAACAAAAGAAGGATGTGGCGACGCGGCGGAAAGAGGAACCTGCAGACGGGGATATGACGGGGGGCATGCGGTATCGGCATCCCTTCACCGTCGCCGCGTCTCCGTGTCGCCGCGTCGATCTTTTTGGAGGTAGTCTGGATTCATGCGTTGGCGAACGTGCCTGGCCCTGCTGGCCGTCGGGCTCGCCATCCTGATCGGCGGGTTTGTGTATGACGTGTTGTTCGCGGGCATTCCGTACCAGGATCCCACCCCTGAACTGGCGGCCCGGTATGCCCGTCACGCCCGGATCGCTCGCAGCATCGAAGCAGCCGGCTTGGCGATTTGGGCTCTGGGGGTGGTCAACGCCGTGCTGTCCTGGACGTACGCTCGCCTGGTCAAAGAAGGAACACCGGGGCCGCAGAGCAGTTGAGCCCACGCTCGACGCGTCCTGGAGATTGTGGTGCAGGCATCTTGCCTGCACTGTGCACGCTGGAAGCGTGCACCACAACAGTGGGACAGCTCTGCCGAAAGCAGGGCAGGGAGGCTCATTTGTTCAGACGAACGGTACGGGACTTCAGCGCATCCGCTCGGATCGGAGTGGCACGGCGGGATATCACGCCGCCGGTGGGCATTTACAACCGTGCCTGGGGGGCGGCGGCACACGATACGGCTGCGGGAATCCATCGTCCGTTGACGGCTACCGCCATCGCGATCGTTCCCGCCGATCGGGTGCACGACGCCACACCGGCGGATTTGTCGAACGCGGCTCCACATGATGGCGCGCCTTTGGTGTTGGTGACCGTCGATGCCGGATGGTGGCAACTGCCCGAGGATGAGTGGTTCGTGCGTGGGGCGGTGCTGGATCGCTTCGGACTCGATGCCGCCCGGTTGATGATCGCCTTCACGCACACGCATGCGGGTCCGTCGATCTGTCGCGGCGATGCAGACAAGCCGGGCGGAGGGATGATCGCCGCCTACCTCGCAAGCGTTCGCGATGCGGTGGTTGACGCGGTTGGCGAGGCTCTGGCCGCGGCTCGTCCGGCCACGCTGAGTTGGGCGTACGGCAAGTGCAACCTGGCCGCCAACCGCGACCTGCCCGACCCGCAGGGCAACCGCCATGTCTGCGGTTACAACCCTGACAACGCTGCCGATGACACGTTGCTCGTCGGACGCATCACCGATGACGCAAGTGGGGCGATCATGGGCACGATTGTCAACTACGCGTGTCATCCGACCACGCTTGCCTGGGAAAACCAGCTCATCTCGCCCGACTACGTGGGGGCCATGCGCGAAGTGGTGGAAGCCAACACGGGCGGGGCGCCGTGCGCGTTCCTGCAGGGTGCTTCCGGCGAACTGGCCCCGCGCGAACAGTACGTGGGCGACACCGCGATCGCCGATCAGAACGGCCGGCGATTGGGCTTCGCCGTGCTGGCGACGCTGGAATCGCTGCTGCCGCCGCGCATCGCACTGGAGTACACGGGCGTGGTGGAATCGGGCGCGCCGCTGGCCACGTGGAGGCGGACGGAGGTTGAACTCCCCACGACGATTGCCGCCGAGTGCCTGCAGGTGCGCCTGCCGCTCAAGTCGCTGCCGCCGGACGATCAGATCGAGCAGGAGATCGCCGCCTGCACCGACCGCGTCATGGCCGAGCGTCTGCGCCGCAAGCTTCGGGTCCGCCGGTCCGTGGGCACAGGGGCGACCTGCGACATGCCGGCTTGGATCTGGCGGGTCGGTGATGCGCTCATCGTGGGCCAGCCCAACGAAGCGTACTCGAACTTCCAGATCGTCCTGCGCGAGCATTTTGCCGATCACGCCGTGGTGGTCATGAATCTGGTCAACGGATGCGTGGGCTACCTCTCACCGCCGGAACTTCACGATCTGGACATCTACCAGGTGTGGCAGAGCCCGTTCGATCGCACGGCGTTGGACGAACTGATCAGAACCTGCGTCGATCGCATGCGCGAGATGACTCGCCGTGCGAAGCAGAATGCACGTTGAGTAACACTAATCTTTGGGGGCTGGGGACTGGGGGCTAGGGGCTGGCGGCACGCTGGGGCGTGCACACTCAGGCGGGCAAGATGCTCGCCCCCCGAAAAACGCCCCCCCGAAAAAACGCTCGTACAACCCGCGCTCCGGCAGGCATGCCGGGGGCTGACGCTCGAGGTGATTCATGAAGGGGATGGAGTCGTTTCAAATCTCCGCCTGGGATATCGCGGCGTTCCTCGGCTATTTCGCGCTGCTGTCGCTCATCGGCTTTTGGGCCGGTCGGCGCCGCAAGGCTCAGTCGGACGACTACTTCCTGGCCGGCCGATCCCTGCCCTGGTACGTGGTGGGCTGCTCGTTCATCGCCAGCAACATCTCCAGCGAGCACTTCATCGGGATGATCGGCGCGGCCTTCATCTTCGGCATCTCCGTGGCGATGTTCGAGTGGGGCAACGTGCTGACGTTCAGCATCCTCATTTGGTTCTTTATCCCCTTCCTGCTCAGCTCGCGGGTCTTCACCACGCCGGAGTTCATGGAGAAGCGGTTCAACCTCGCCTTGCGTCAGTTCTTTGCCGTCGTGACGGTGATCGTGAACGTCGTGGCGTTTCTGGCCGCCGTCCTGTACGGCGGCGGGCTGGCGCTCGAGAAACTCTTCGGCTGGGATTTGTGGCTGGCCATCGCTTTCGTGGGGATCGCCTCGGGCGTCTGGGCGATCTACGGGGGACTCAGCTCGGTCGCGTGGATGGACGTCCTGACCGTGATCATCATGGTCGTTGGCGGATTGTTGGTCACGATCCTGGGCCTCTCGGCACTGGCCGGCGATAGCGGTTCCGTCGTCGACGGCGTTCGCATCATGGTCGAACGCAACCAGGCTCAAAGCGGCGTTTACGCCGAGGTGGTACGGCAGAATGCGCCACACATCGCTCATACCGATACGTACAACCGCTTGTCGGTCATCCAGCCGGCCACCCACGCCATCGTGCCGTGGACCGGCCTGATCTTCGTCGTGTTCACCGTGAGCATCTGGTACAACGTCATTAATCAGTTCATGATCCAGCGGGTGTTGGGAGCCAAGGACATGTACCACGCCCGCATGGGGATCGTGCTGGCCGGCTTCCTGAAGGTGATCCTTCCCGTCATTGTGGTCGTGCCCGGCCTGATCCTGTTCGCCATGCACCCCGAGATCATGAAGCTGCCCTGGGCCGAGATCAAGCCCGAAGCCGACAAGGGCTACGTCCACATGCTCCAGACGGTGATCCCGATGGGGCTGCGCGGCCTGTTCCTCGCGGCATTGTTCGGGGCTATCCAATCGACCGTGCAGGCGGTGCTCAACTCGACGGCGACGGTGTTCACCATGGACGTGTATCAGCGACTGTTGCGCCCTAGCGCCACGGAACGGCACCTCGTGGCTGTCGGGCGGATCACCACGCTGGTCGTGCTGATGGTTGCCATCACGCTGGCCCGCCTGATTCCGCTCCTGGGGACCAGTCTGTTCGAGTACATCCAGAACCTTTACGCCTTCTTCGCCCCGCCGTTCGGGGCGGTCTTTCTGCTGGGCATCCTGTTTCGGCGGGTGAACGCCGTCGGTGCAACCGCGGCGGTGGTGCTCGGATTTCTGTTCAGCATCGGCCTGAAACTGTACGTGGCCCTGGTGCCCGGCCATGCCTTGTGGCTCGAGCCGTTCATGACGCAGGCCATGGTGGTGTGGTTGTTCTCCGTCGCGGTCTGCACGGCCGTGAGCCTGGCCACTCCGCCGCCGCACCCTGCGCAGGTGACCAGCGATCTGACCATCGACTGGCGCCGGCTGAACATCTTCAGCCAACTGGGCAGCCCCTGGTACAAGAGCGTCGTCCTCTGGTGGGGGCTGTTCGTGGCAACCATCGCCGGCCTGATGCTCCTCTTTTCAGGCATCTGGCTCTAACGATGAAGGACCGGCGGGTTCGTTCTGGGCAGGGACGGGCTCCGACGCAACGCCACAAGCTCTGACGGCAGGCAACAGAGAGAACAGAGGGGCTTGCCTTCTGTTAACCGGGTCCGCGCATTTCGGGAAAAAACTTATACGGTGGGCCGGCGACGGACGCGAGGGGGGAGTCACGAACGCACAAAGGCGGGCGGGCGGCCGTAGTAGAGGGACGGGCGCTTACCCGGGCGGAGGTGGCCGTCCCGCAGGCTGGCGGGCATGGAGGCCGGGTGTGGCCGATGCGAGGCGGGCAAGATGCTCGCTCCCCGACCAGGCTCAAGGCCGGTGAGGATGTTTTTGCGCTCTTGTGGTTTGACGAGGCGGGGGGATCGTGGTACACCTTCTGTGGGAGTAAGTGCCCCCCAAACATGGGTCCCGCCGATGGTTAGGGCACTTGTCCTCCGGGCACTTGCCGCCGGGCTGCGGCGGCGCGTGACGATGAATTCCCGAGCGTTGACCAAGCAGGTTTCTCTGCGGAGTCTGTCGTGAAGCTTTACACTCTGATCCCCCTCGTGATCCTGGTGCTCGTGTTTGTCGGCGGCTATTTCCTCGCCCCTGTCGTCGAGTCGCCCGAGTCCAAGCTGGCCCGAGAGCTGGACGTGAAGCTCGAGCTGGCCCAACGCATGCTGAACGAATACAACGCGGCCACGCCGCGATTGGAGAAGGCTTTCGAAGCAGCCGCCACTCGACCTGCCGGCGAGGTCAACACCGACAAGTGGCATGCTTACGTGGAGCTGGCTGAAGGAACGCCCTTCGCTTTCGCCCAGGAGGCGTTGTCCAGCCGTGAGTTTGAACTTCAGCAGCTTACGCAACGCGTCCAGAATCTGGGCGGACAGATCACGGAGGTTTCACCCGGCGGGCCGGAAGAGGCGTATCGCACGGTCCTCGAAGAAGTGAAGGCCGGGCACACACTGCTCGACCAGGCGCTCGCCACGGTTCGCGAGGCAATCAATCTGCAGGAAGGAGTGGGGGATTCGGAGGTCAGCGGGCGGAACAATCCGAGCGCCACGCGTCTGGAGGCCATCCTGCTGCGGCACAAAGCCGATCTGCACCGGCGCGAGGCGGCGCTGGTCCGGGCCAAGGCCAATCACGAGCGCAAGCAGGTCGAGCGGATGACGCTGATCTCGCGCGACATCCAGGACGGGATCGCCGCCCAGCGGTTGTTGCTGGCCGGCGGCACTGCGCCGGGCAAGTCGGTGCGGGCCGTCGAGTTGCCCCCGTTGCCCAAGGTCGAAACGCCTGCGCCGGAGGCGAACGCACAGAAGACTCAGGCCGAGAGTTCCTCCAGCAAATGGTGGATCTTCGGGGGCGTGCGCGACCGCGTCGGTGCCCTCAAAAAGGACGCCAAGGCCGCCCCGGCAGACGCACCTCCTCCCGTGGTGTCACCATCGCCGGCAGAAGAGGCCGCTCCTGAGCCGGCCCCGGCGGAGCCCGAGGCACAGCCTGAGCCCGAGGCACAGCAAGGGCCCGCCGAAGTCGTGCCGTCGCTGCCCGAGCGCATGGCCGAGTTGCAGAAGCGTCGTAACGAAGTCGCCGCCCGGATCAGCCAGGGTGAGGCGCACGTCGCGGAGCTCGATCGGCAGCTCGCCGATTTGAAGGCTCGGCAGGCAGCCGCCGACAAGGCCGCTCGCGAGGCCGAGCTCCAGATGTTCGAGGCAGAGCGCAAAGCCGCCGAAGCCTCGGATCCGGAAGCGGTCCAAAAGCAGCTCAACGAGTATCGCAAGTTGTCCCAGGCGCATCGCGAAGCCGCGCGTCAAGCGGCCGCGTTGAAGGATGGGGCCGTTCAGAACAGCAGGTCGGCCAGTGCCGATCCGGACGAGATCATGGCGTCGCCGCTCGTGCCCATCGATGGCAACAAGCCCATGGAGCCGTTGCGGGGGATTACGGCCATCGAGTACGACCGTCAGGTGGCGGAGAAAGTGCTCGCGGCCAACAGGGAACTGCTGGCCGAGATTGATCGGCAGATCGCCGGTATGGGTGAGCGCCGGGCAGCGATCGAGGCCCAGGTAAGCGGGTTGGAGAAACTTCGACAGCAGGTTGCCGCTGAACTGGCCCAGCACGCAGAGGCCGCGGTGCGGTATGTCGTGCAGGCCGATGCTCTCGAACAGCAGGCCATCGACCTTGCCGAGAACGAGGGGCAGCGAGCGGCTCAGCAGGCGCGATCGGCGGCCGGCGACTACCAGCGGAAGTTGGCCGATTTCATTCGTCGTGAGAATCCCGCCGACGCTCCGGATCGCAAGCTGAGCGAGATGGCGTCGGATCAGTCTTCGGTCGCCAGTGCCGTCGCTTTGCAGGGCGATCTGAGCTACCTGGTGGCCCGCACGTGGGTCCAGCAGGCGGCCGATCTGGAGCTGCATCAGCAAATGCTGCAGGCGCTGGCCGAGATGGGAGTGGCGGTCAAGCTGGCTCCGGAACAGTTGCCTGAGGGCGTGGCCGCCGACGCCGTGCCCGCGGCAGCCACCAGCGCCGATGCCGCCGGCAAAGCGGTAACTGAGGCGAAGCAGAAGGCGGCCGAAGCAGGCAAGCAGGCGTTGGAACACTACCAAGAGGCGGCCGGCCAGATGAAGGACCTGTGGGCGATGCACGCGAACATCGCCGCCGTTCACAACCTGCTCGCCGACCTGCCCCGCCTGGAGGGCGATACTGAAGATCACCTGACGCTCGCTCGCCAGACGTACGCCCGGGCCATTCAGGGCCGCGAGCAACGGCCGGAGTATGCGGCGTACCGGCGAATTATGGAGAAGCTGAAAGAGTCCGGCGAGCAGGCTTCGCGGTAATGTTCTCTCGCCCTCTCACATGCCGCCGCGTTGACCCGGCGTTCCGGCGCCGCAGGACACTGCGTTCATGCATCTGCGCGTTCGCGGTGGCTTGGTTCATCGGTGCGGGCCTCGCGGTCGCCCATCCTCTCGGCAACGACAGCATCACGCACTTCAACGTGCTGTACGTCCTGCCCGACCGGCTCGAGGTGGACTTCATGCTGGATTTTGCCGAGAATCCCGCCGCGTTCCTCGAATCGAGCGAAATGGACACCAACCGGGACGGCCAGGTCTCCCGCGAAGAGCAGGAGGCGTGGCTCGGGTTGAAGGCT
>Ga0209720_1000024_pt1 | contig 158475 bp, 138 predicted proteins | sample AD_JPNMR3_MetaG_FD_184426 | JGI IMG/M metagenome (GOLD analysis project Ga0209720, IMG submission 184426) | Active sludge microbial communities of municipal wastewater-treating anaerobic digesters from Japan - AD_JPNMR3_MetaG (SPAdes) (version 2) | ecosystem: Engineered > Bioreactor >... | reverse complement strand
TTCAATCCTTGTTTTCCTGGAACTCGCTCTTCGACTCCAGCCTGGAGGGGTGAACCTCCAGTTGTGAATTCGGTTTCAATCCTTGTTTTCCTGGAACTCGCTCTTCGACGCGAGCATCAGCGATGGTGTCCGGGCCCCCTCGGGGAGTTTCAATCCTTGTTTTCCTGGAACTCGCTCTTCGACCTCAGCAGCGAGCGCGTCAGGCAGGACGTGATGAAGTTTCAATCCTTGTTTTCCTGGAACTCGCTCTTCGACTTCAACAGACTTACCAGCCCTCGCAGCCTTGTAAGTGGGTTTCAATCCTTGTTTTCCTGGAACTCGCTCTTCGACCGTGGCATGATGTGATTCACCAGATATTCTACAAGGAGTTTCAATCCTTGTTTTCCTGGAACTCGCTCTTCGACTCTCTATCTCACGCTAGCCGTATACGATTTTCTTGAAGTTTCAATCCTTGTTTTCCTGGAACTCGCTCTTCGACTCCTCCCGCCCCCTAAAGGGAGCGGGTCTCCTTGGGTTTCAATCCTTGTTTTCCTGGAACTCGCTCTTCGACCCTCTTTCCCTCTTACCCTCCGGGGTATCCAGGGGGTTTCAATCCTTGTTTTCCTGGAACTCGCTCTTCGACCTCGTGAGCTGCGCGATATCGGTCTCGAAGCTGAAGAGTTTCAATCCTTGTTTTCCTGGAACTCGCTCTTCGACAACCAGACTCCCGCAGGATTTGCATGATGTCGTCCAGTTTCAATCCTTGTTTTCCTGGAACTCGCTCTTCGACGATGGTGCGTATTGTGGAGGCGCTGAAACAAACAGAGTTTCAATCCTTGTTTTCCTGGAACTCGCTCTTCGACCACATGGGATGGTGACGCTGCTAAGGCAGAGCTTTTGTTTCAATCCTTGTTTTCCTGGAACTCGCTCTTCGACGACGGGATTCATATCCTCTGAATATTTTGTTACGAAGTTTCAATCCTTGTTTTCCTGGAACTCGCTCTTCGACATGATTGTTCGTGACGAGGATATAGAGGTTATTACGACGTTTCAATCCTTGTTTTCCTGGAACTCGCTCTTCGACCTTAGGTGCTTCGCTCTTGGTCTGGATGTTGATGGTTTCAATCCTTGTTTTCCTGGAACTCGCTCTTCGACTTCAGAAGCTGGGAGAATTCCGCGTCTTAGGGCTCCACGTTTCAATCCTTGTTTTCCTGGAACTCGCTCTTCGACTTCGAACGTCTATGCCGGACCCATCGGATCCAGAGAGTTTCAATCCTTGTTTTCCTGGAACTCGCTCTTCGACTCCAGATTCCGGTTCAGCTGGTTATTTAGAAGGTGAGTTTCAATCCTTGTTTTCCTGGAACTCGCTCTTCGACTCCCTCCAAAACAGTTGCCATCCCATTTGTACATAGTTTCAATCCTTGTTTTCCTGGAACTCGCTCTTCGACCCCGTATTCCTATATCGTCTGGAATGATCTTGTTGAGTTTCAATCCTTGTTTTCCTGGAACTCGCTCTTCGACATCATTTTCACATTCTTTCCACGTGCTCATACAATAAGTTTCAATCCTTGTTTTCCTGGAACTCGCTCTTCGACGCTAAAAGGCATCTCAAGAAGCTCTCCGGCAGGAGTTTCAATCCTTGTTTTCCTGGAACTCGCTCTTCGACTCCGCCTGTCCTTCTTGCATGTAATCTCATCTATCTGTTTCAATCCTTGTTTTCCTGGAACTCGCTCTTCGACCTTCCGCTTGTTGTCCAGCCTGGAGAGCAGCGTGTGTTTCAATCCTTGTTTTCCTGGAACTCGCTCTTCGACAATTGATCTATTGCTTCACTATATTTCATCAGTTATGTTTCAATCCTTGTTTTCCTGGAACTCGCTCTTCGACAGCGGCGATTTTTCGTTCTTTTTGGCAGATCTCCCCTTGGAGATCTCCTTTTCGAGGGGGTCTCTGGCATGAGTGGAATTTATCGAACCCTTTATAAATTCATTCCTCTCTGTAACTCCATCTCCGCAATCATCAAGCTTTCTTCGCCTGCCCTCCAGAGCCCCCACAGCCCCAAAGCCCCTTGAGACAGACTTCCCCAGACCCATCAGATCCGGAATGTGAAAGTTCGTCAGGAACTCGCATTTTATGCCGGTGACCATTACACCCTTCAAGATGCAGATCTCATCCCTCACCCTGCCAAGCTCAAGACGTATCTGCTCATCCACCGTGTATCCAAGACCTTTCGCAGCAGAGAGTATGTTCCCAACCAGGATCTTCCTCAGAATCTCTTTCCTCTCATACCAGGAAGCTGCATCCGCATAGCGCATGTAGTTCTCCTGGTTGAGGGCAAGCCAGGGAGTGACAAACCTGTACGCATGAAGCTCTCCAGCACACCCAAACCTCTCCCTCCGCAGGCATATATGCCGCTCAACAACAGAATAGCTCCGATCCCCAAGCCGGATCTCGCCGAACTTATCGTATACATCCCTGAGAACATCCGCGCCCTCGTTTATCCCCAGGATGACCGGAACACCCTGGATTATCTTGTACTGTATGAGCGGATACCTGTAGATCAGCCTGTCAGTGAAGTGATGATGCAGCAGCGTCTGATCATTGAAGCTCGTGGCAAAGAAGCCGCGCAGCTTCGCAGCATCCTCCTTAACATGCGAATCAGAGCGCAGTCTCAGCCGCAGAATCCTTAGATCCATATCACCTCAGATTATCATCGATCCCTCGCCTGCATCCTCCACCCTGAAGCCGGTCTCGGGATCGTAATAGTGAGGGAGCTCAGCCATCGATATGTAGCCAGTGCCCTGATTCTCCACGACAAGATCCGCAGCGAGTCTCCTCGGAAGGGAGATCATGTAATCGCTCAGTGCGTTTCTAAGTCTCAGGTATCTCCTTCTCCTCTCCCAGAGATCCCTCTCGGATCTGAGATCTCTGTAAGCCTGCCAGACATCAGAGGCCCTCTCATCCGTCTCCACAAAAACATCCACCCTGGGCTCATCCTCCTCTATCAGCCTGAAGCTCTCCCCGAGATCTCCAAACTCCAGGCCTGATAGCATGCTCATGCACCTCCTGGAGGTCTCATCGCTCATGCCGCTCCTCACCACCCTGAAGTACCTGCTGTTCAGCTCCAGTATCTCCCTTTCCTCTATGCATTCTCCGCACGACCTCAATATGTCAAGTGTTTTTGAGATAAGAAAACCATCGTAGATGTACCTGCACAGCTCCCTCCGCTCATCCCTGAGGATGACAACTGAGACCCGCCCCCTGCCCTTCGAGAGGTTCCTGTTGCACCTTCCCGCGACCTGATTTATCGAGTCGAGGGGCGCGAGATCCCTGAACACGATATCAGCATCGATATCAACACCCGCCTCTATGAGCTGCGTGCTCACTGTGATCTTCCTGCGCCCTCCACGCTCATCTCTGATCCTGCGTATGCGATCCCTTCTATCCCTGGGAACGACATGCGTGGAGAGGTAAAATAGCTCTGTATCCCTCAGATCAAGAGCTTTTATGGCGCTGTACACATTCCTGGCTGAGCGGATGGTGTTGAGCACGATGAGAAAATCCTTCTCCGGGTTATTGTGAATCTCCCCCTCCAGAAGAGCCTCAAATTCCTCCAGGCTCATGGGAGCATCGATCATGGGGCGCAGCTCAACCCTGTTGAGCGCTCTGAAGTACCGCTCCTTATCGCTCACAGCCTCCCTGATCTCGCCGCTCTCCTCAGAGAAGATCAGCGGCTGGGTCGCGGTGACGAGTATCAGATAGCTGTTGAACTTCTCGCAGAGCATTTTCAGAGAATCATGCAGAAGATGCCAGTACCTGTGGGGCACAGCCTGAACTTCATCCATTATTATTATTGAATTTGCAATCCTGTTGAACTTGCGAAGCCTTCTGTTTCTGTTTGAGAATATCGTGTGGAAGAGCTGCCAGAACGTCGTAACCACGATCTCAGAGTTCCATCCCTCCATCAGCAGAAGGCTCACGTCAGACTCGAATTCCTCATCCCCTTTTGTGTATGTGATGTCGGAGAGATGATGGTGCTTCAGAAGCACGCTTGAGTCAGCCCTGATGCCCGCGCTTTCCAGCACATCCTCGAAGACATCGCATGTCTGATCGATTATGCTGAGAAACGGCAGAGCGTATACTATCCTGGGCATGACCCCACGTTCGTTCATCAGCCTTCTCCTGAGCCGCAGCGCCATCGCCAGGGATGTCAGCGTCTTGCCTGTACCTGTGGGCACGTTCAGCGATATTATCCTCTCATTGAGGTCCCATCCTGAGATCCGGCTGACTGCATCATGGTATATCTCGTTCCTCATTCCATTGATGCCATCTCTCCTCTCGGAGAACCCGCGCGCCTCCCTGTACCTGTCCACAAGATCTGGAGGAATATTCACCCTGCCCAGATCCACGCCCTCCAGCCCTGCATCTGTCTTGTCCGCATCCAGAAGCGCGGAGTACAGGAGCTGGGCCACGAAGTATGGCAGAACATCATTTCTCCTGCCGAGATTCCTGACAAGCGGCTTCTCACCCCTCAAATCCTTCAGAGCATCTCTGAGGATGTGGTCCAAAAGAGAATCAAGATCTATCTCAACCACACCGCCGAGAAGGGCGTTGAATATCTGCGCGCATTCGTTTCTGTCAAGACTGGAGACCTGCTCCTCGATCACAGATAGGACCCTCTCCCTCTCAGCGTAGATCGCCGAGATCTCATCCAGCGCGTTCGTCAGATCCCCGTGATGGCGCCTCACCGCGATGAATGAGACCAGGGGGAGTGTGCCGGGCATCTCGCATCCTCTCTTCCTCAGATGCTCCCTGACAATTGCGTACGTGAAGAGCGATGAGAGAAGACCATGCTTCGTGACATCTCTCGATCTCAGAGCCCGCCTCCTTTTCTCATCAGTCTCCCTCAGGTACTCCTGGAAGAAGCCCGTCGCCTTTCCGAGATCGTGTGTCGCTCCGATGATGTATGCGACATTCTTCAGAATCTCCGCATCATCGAGGTTCCGTGCGCTCTCAGCCACTGTCCTCCTGCACATCTCCCCGACGTTTCTGAGGTGATCCACCAGAAGCTTATCGGGATGGGATCTGAGTTTAAATGAAAACGACCCTCTCCCCATTATCCAGCTCCCACGCATCTCTTGTTCTGGCCCTGATGCTCCCTCCGTTCCTCTCGTAGAGCACCTCACTGTAATCCGTGACCTCCCGTCCCTCTCCAATAACGCAGGGCATGATCTCTGAGAAATACTCCCTGCCCTCCTCAAACTCCGGCGACTCCAGAAGAGATTTCAGAGGCACAACGCTGTTTATTTCCTGTAATCCATCACCGCATCTCCTCAAACCCAGCTCGCCGACGAATTTGAAGTTGCATACTAGCTGGCTCAGGCCCAGGCATGGTGTGTACACACATCTGTGATCCTCCAGCATATCCCTGAGATCCCGTGAGAAGCGATCGTCAGAATGGCTGAGATATATCCTGAACCTGGGATCCTTCAGAAACTCAAACCTGACCTGCGTCCTGTTATGGATCCTGTGCATGCTCCTCTTTGTGTCGATCAGGTTCTCGCCAACGCGCACCTTCTTCACAGGCTCCAGGATCCTGCAACCGATGCTTGCTTTATCCCTGGAAAAGTACCTGAAGTAACTCTCCTTGCTGAGCCCTGCTATGGCCCCGATGATTCCCGATATCGCTGTCCTTGGAGGAAAAGAGTACGTGAGGGGAGAGCTGGTTGTGTAGATCTTCCTGAAGTGCGCGTAATCCCCCCACACATCGAAGACCAGTACGCTATCCCGCATCGAGAACCTCTAGAACGCAATCGGATTTACCGCTATGCCAGTTGCTTCGTTCAGCTTCTCCATGGAGAACTCGGCGCCGTCCCTGACGAACCTGAGCTGCCTGTCGAAGCAGAGCTCAAGATCCCTGATCGAGTCCTTCTCAGCTTTGAGCCTGCTCACAAGCGCTGAGACATCGAGACAGAAATCCTCGGGCCCTCTGATCGCCTCGTGCTGCACATCCGATACCAGCTTTATCATCCTGTCCAGATCCCCGATGTGGTAGTTCGCCTTGCTGTAGTTGACCTTGAGCAGCAGCCTGGGCACCTGTCCTGCCTTCGTTCTCGATATCAAGCTCTTCGTCCCGTTCCACATGCCCTCGAGGAGCAGCCTCACATCCTCCTCTGTGAGAGCAGTGTGCTTCGCAGCATTCTCGTTTATTATGCCGTAGAAGAGTATCAGTGAGTAGGGGAGAACATACTCCTCGCGGAACGTCGCCTGCGTCATGCCCTCCTTCGAGGCGAATGCTCCTGTGCCCTTTATGTGCTTCAGGGCCACCCTGTGGAGCGAGCGCCCCATCTTGAACTGAACAGGTCCTGTATAGGTAATCGAATCCCCTTTGGATGATCCCTCACCCTCATCTTTTTGCTTGTTCTGTCTCCGTTTCTCTAGCGGAATCACACCGCCGAACAGCCTCACGTCGATGCACTCACTCAGAATCCTCTCCTGATCTTCCCCGAAATCCTTGGCCCTCCTCTTGGCGTCCTGGATGTACCCGTTCTCCTCATCATAGATTATCTCCCTCACGAATATCTCGAGCCCTTTGAAATTGTGGAGGTAATCTCTTATCGTCCTCTTGAGACGCACATCGGTTACCAGGTTCACCCCTGTCTCCTCATCCATGCGCGGTTTGTTCTCGTCCATCGGATCTCCATTCGGATTCCCATCTCTTATATCGTAGATGAACAGCAGCTCAGATCTGTTCGAGACTGTGCTCATGCTGTTTCCTCCGTCTTTTCCTTCTCTTTATCCACCCTGAAGAGCTCGTGCAGGTTCATACCGAGCACGAAGTAGAAGCTCAGCTCATCATCTGTCTCCTTCCACCCGCGGCCCGAAAGAACGAAATGCTCCGCTATGATCGCCTCGAGCTCCCTGTAGTAGTTCTTCTCATACTCCTCAAGCTTGTTCTGTATCTCCGGAAGAAGCCTCTTGATCAGGGCCTCGTTCATCTTGAGCCCATGCAGCTTTGTGTAGAACGGCTTTGCATTCTTCTCCATCCACTGGATGTTCAGCAGCTTCTGCACAAGCACGCCTTCCAGAAACGTTGCCTTCTTCGCATCGCTGTCAAAGAACTCCCTGTTCGCCTCGAAGAACCTCTCAACCCTCTTATCCAGAGGAAGTGCCTCGAGCTCCTCTCTTTTGAGAACAATTCCTGACATTCTGTCTACCTCAAGATCCTTCAGAAGATTCAGCTCCTTCAGATAATGAAGAAGCATGAATCCGTTGAGCGTGTTCATCAGCGTGGATCGCCCATGCACGAAATCATCTCTGATTCTCTTCATCATGAATGAGATCAGAAGATGGCGATCCACATACCTCCCCACGAATATCCTGTTGACAATTTCCAGAAACATCTTGTCGTGTGTAACGTTTCCTGACTCCCTGGGGAAGAACCGCCTCAGAACGCCAAAATCAAATATAAGCCTGCCTTTGTCTTCGGATAGCACCATCTCATTGTATATCCCGAAGGCACCTTCAACCCTCTCCTTGGCCTCGAACAGCCTTCTCAACCTGGATGGGAGAATGCCATCGATGTGAAGGAGTATCCTGTAAGCGGAGTTATCCTTTTTATAAAACATCAGGCTGTTGCTGAAGAAGTCCTTCTGATCCTTCACCATATCCAGGATCTCATCCTCGTCGTCGGTTATGCGGTTCCTGGTCTTCCGGCTCATCTTCAGTTCTTTCTTCATACCACTCAGAATATCCAGGATCTCCTGGTAGTCATCGCCGATTATGAGCTTGGGTATGAGAAGGTACCTGAAGCCGTAGAAGCTGAAGTCAAGGCTCTCCTCAATGTACTTCTTTCCCGCATCGAGATTTATCGCACAGTTTAAGCAGACGGGCGTGTTCTTCCATGCATCAGACTGCCTGAACCCGCCTGCTATGAATCCGGGCTTGTCGAATGTGTGGAACGGCCAGGGGATGGCGTATGCGTAAACCTCATCCTTTTGCTCCTTGCAGACAGAGCAGAGCGCATCCGTTCCTCTGGACTCGCCGCCGTATTTACGGAAGAACCGATCGCAGCTATTTTTGAGGAGAACGTTTCTGAACGCCGGATAATCCGCCAGGTATTTAAGATCACCATCCTTCACAAATCCAAGGGTTATTATGCAGTTCTCTCTCTGTTTGAGATGAGATCGCTTCTCCTGTAGCTCCTTAAAGATTTTATCTTTGTTTGAGAATAACACATTCTTTATATTTTTCAGCGTGGCTCTTTCTTCCCCGCTTAGATCTGAAGAATCAATGCCATCAAACCATCTCAGAAATTTTTTCTCGAATGTTTTCTCGATATCCTTTGCGATCTTGCATGTCGGGGTGGCATCGGTGGCATTCCCCTTCTTCCCCTTGTACAGGTATCTTCTGTAATCCTTGAGCTCCTCCAGCTCCACCCCTCTGTAGGAGAAATCTCCGTCCTTCTCCTCGAGTGTGACAACAAGAGCATGGTTGTAACCGCCATTGAGATTTGGATTCTCCACAATGTAATACAGGATATCCTCACAACCGCTCTGAGCATGCTCACCAATTCTTTGCTTACCAATTCTTGCTACTGCCTCGATCACACGGATCACCATGCATCAATCACATATGTTTCTGTACGTGCAGTCCACGCACCTGGCCTTCTGTTTCGTCCCTTCCGGATAGTAACCGTACTGAACTGTTCTAAGTATCTCATTTACTATCTCAAGAGCAGCATGATAATCCTTTCGCCGGAAAATCACCTCCTCCACATGGTGGTCGCTGCGAGTATAGCATATGAATCCCCGATTCACAGGGGCTCCAAAATGTTCCATTATTAGCAGCCCGTAAAGAGCGAGCTGGTATTTGTGTGTTCTGTGAACCACATCGTTGTACTCCGCATACTTGTAATCCATCGGGGCAGCTGTCCCGTCATCCAGAAAGAGAACCTCATCCACCTCCCCCTTTATCCGGTACCTGCGGGATGTCATATAAACAGCGACCTCCTTTCTCACGCACCTGAGCCTCTTTCTCACGTAGCTGGTGTTGACCTTCTCCCGGCTCTCGTGAAGTTCCCTGCCCCTCAGAACCTTGTAGTACCTCTCCTCCCTCTGTGGGATGTTGAGACAGTGCATGAAGAATATGAACCTGGGGCAGAAGAGGTATTCGATCACATCTGAGACTGTTATGAGCACATCCTGATCGAGCGATTCCTCGATACCATCCGCCTCCTAGAAGAACTTGGTCACAGTCATTCCGCTTACCAGCTCTCTATCAAACCCGGTCCCGATCAGCTTTATCTTATCGAAGCAGTCCTCGCACATCGGAAACACATAAACCGAGTCGGTGTCCTCTATGACAGACTCGCACTCGAGGGCCAGAGAATCTGACTCGTTCCGGTTCAGATCTCCGAGAAATGCGCTCTTTTGAACGCGGTACAAACCGTAGTTCTTGCATATCTTAGCGACCCTGCTTCTCGTCCTGTCATCCGATATATCGTATATCACCCAGACAAGCATCATCCCCCTCCACGGGGCAGGTATCACACCCTGACTCAATGACATTGAGATCATCTGCATCTGTGCTCTCTTCCACAGCACCTCTGATGAGATGGTTTGCTATCCTGTGGCATTCCATCTGGATGGTGTTCCTGATCTTGACATTGCGGCCCCGGTACTCCACGGTCTCGTCCAGCGCTTTGTTGATCATATCGATCAGAGCCGCTCGCCCCTCTCTGCTCAGAACGACCCCCTGCTTGACGGGCTCGAAGAACTCATCCCTGACCATCCGCCTGGTGAACATGTGCACAACAGGCTCATCGATATGGATCCTGAACATCTCTATTATATCGAAAACGAGGGATCTCTTGTTGTATGAGTCTGTATGCAGGAACCCTGCATATGGATCAAGCCCCGCGATTATGCATGCCTTCTCCACAATCGAGTAGAGCATGCCATAGCCGTAGTTCAGCATCGCATTGAACTCATCCCTTGCCGGATCCCTGCTCCTTCCCGTGAATTTGTACTTCTCAGGCATGATCAGAGATATCGCTCCGAAGTATGCCCTGGATGCCCTCCCCTCCAGACCGAGAATATCCTGTCTTCTCGATTCGACGGTGCCGCGAAGCCTGCGCATCTCCTCGAGAGAGCTTGAGATCTCCTCGATGTACCTTGTCAGTTCATCATTTCTCTCGCTCCGTGATTTTTTAAGCCTCTTTAGAAACTCTATCTGGTTCTCAAGTTTGCATGCACACCATTCCCTTACAAGGGCCAGCGCCTCCGGACTCCCGTATATCTCAAGCTGTCTTCTCCTGATCATGGTCGTGCTTCCCAGCCTCGGGTGCCAGATCCTCGCATACGGATCGCCCCTGGAGTCAAGAAAAACAATATCTATATTATTATCTATTGCAAGCTTGATCGCGTCTGTTGTTATGTATGCAGCTGTCGCTATCAGTATGCTGCTGATCTTTTTTGCTGCCACCTCCAGGCTTCTCTCACCTCTCTTTACTACAAAACACTCTCCGCTCTTCCGTATGTATGACCCGTATGAGTTCACAACGAGCTGCATCCAGATCGGCCCTTCAGTAAATTATATTACAAATTATTTTTCTGTGTTTCCATCTGCACCTCGAATGTAAGGCCCACTCTGCACATTATTCATATCATAAACCTTCATAACATTTAAGAAAACATCTCAAATATCTATAAATCTTTTTCTCAGCGATTTCCATCAGGAGGCTTCGATGATGAATGCCCCTGTGACAGAAGATGATGTCTTTGAGGCTATAGATAAGCACAACGTGAGATTTGTCAGGATATGGTTCACCGATATCCTGGGCATCCCGAAGAGCTTTGCCATCAACACCAACCAGCTTGATGGCGCGTTCTCAGAGGGTATGGGCTTTGACGGCTCCTCTGTGAGGGGTTTCGCCAGGATATATGAGTCTGATCTGATCGCCAGGCCGGATCCATCCACATTCAGAATCGTCCCGTGGCGCCAGCAGGATAACGCTGTGGCGAGGATGTTCTGCGACATTTTGAATCCAGATGGCACCCCGTACGAGGGCGATCCGAGATATGTTCTCAAGAGAAACCTCTCCCGTCTGGCGGAGAAGGGCTACCAGTTCATGGTTGGACCTGAGCTGGAGTTCTTCTACTTCAAGAACGATTGCTCAACAGAGATTCTCGATACAGGAGGATACTTCGATCTCACGACGCTTGATGTCGCATCCGATCTCAGGAGAGATACAATCCTGGCGCTGGATGCGATGGGCATCGATGTGGAGTACAGCCATCACGAGGTCGCGCCATCGCAGCACGAGATCGATTTGAGGTATGCTGATGCACTGACGATGGCTGACAACGTGATAACATACAAGATAACAGTCAAGGAGATCGCAAGAAAGCACGGATGCTACGCGACATTCATGCCGAAGCCGATCTTCGGGGTGAACGGAAGCGGGATGCACGTCCACCAGTCGCTCTTCCAGGGGAAGAGGAACGTGATGTTCGACGCTGCTGATGAGTATCATCTCTCGGATGAGGCGAAGTGGTACATCGCAGGCCTGCTCAGGCATGCGCCTGAGATAACAGCGGTGACCAACCAGTGGGTCAACTCCTACAAGAGGCTGGTGCCCGGATACGAGGCTCCTGTCTACATCAGCTGGGCGAGGAGGAACAGGTCCGCGCTCGTTAGGGTCCCGATGTACAAGCCTGGAAAGGAGGCGGCCACAAGGATCGAGTACAGGAGCCCGGATCCTGCAGCCAATCCATACCTTGCATTCTCAGTGATGCTCGTCGCCGGCCTGGCAGGCATCGCAAACAAGTACGAGCTCCCACCGCCACAGGAGCGCGACATATACCATATGAGCGAGGAGGAGAGGAGAGCCGCGGGCATAAACTCCCTTCCGGGAAGCCTCAACGAGGCGATCCAGCTCGCTGAGCGGAGCTACATCGTCCGCGAGGCTCTGGGCGATCACGTCTTCGAGAACTTCATAGCGATCAAGAAGGCGGAGTGGGACGAGTACCGGACGAATGTGAGCCAGTGGGAGCTGGAGAGGTACCTGCCTCTCCTTTAATATTCGGCACACCCTTCGGCACAACCCTGTTGATGCGGCGGCTCGATGAGCCCGTAAAATCGATTGGCGCTGGTGGGCTTCACACCATCCAGCGCTCCAATCATTGCCACAGAGTGCTTTTCCTTTCTGAGTGCCTGGTCTCAGAGATCCTCTCAATCTGCTTCTGCAAACCCGCATCATCCATCGTTTCTTCTGTATTGAATGTGATGATGCCGCAATGGGGAATGATTGATATACTGTGAGCGAATCTACCACGCTACGGCGTGGCAGATCACGCAGCATCAAAATCATCAGGGTAGTAACATGGCATTCTGGCAACCTAAGTTGGAGCTCATGGAGAGGTCTGAGCTGGAGGAACTCCAGCTCCGCCGGCTGAGAAGGACCGTGGAGCAGGTTTACAGGAACGTTCCATTCTATCACAGAAAGATGACAGAGATGGGCATCACTCCGCATGATATTAACAGCTTGAGGGATGTCGAGAAGCTCCCCATGACCCGCAAGACGGACCTGAGGGATAACTATCCGTTCGGGCTCTTCGCTGTTCCAAGAGAGGAGATCGTGAGGGTGCACGCGTCCTCAGGAACCACAGGAAAGCCCACAGTCGTCGGATACACAAAGAAAGACATAGAGACATGGTCTGATCTCATGGCCAGGGACTTCGTCATGGTCGGTGTGACCAGGAACGACATATTCCAGAACGCGGTGAATTACGGTTTCTTCACCGGTGGGCTCGGCGTGCACTACGGCATAGAGCGGATGGGCGCGATGGCGGTCCCGTCCGGCACGGGCAACACCGAGAGGCAGCTCGAGATCATGGCGGATTTTGGGGTGACAGTGATACACTGCACTCCATCTTATGCCTTATACCTGGCGGAGACAGCGAAGGCTAAGGGAATCATGGACAGACTGAAGCTCAGGATAGGCTGCTTCGGGGCCGAGCCATGGTCGGATGAGGCGCGCCAGGAGCTTGAGGAGGCGTTCGGCATAAAGGCCTACGACTCGTACGGACTCTCAGAGATGTTCGGGCCGGGCGTCGCCTTCGAGTGCCAGGAGCAGAACGGGCTGCACATCTGGGAGGATCATTTCCTTGTGGAGATTCTTGATGGAGATGGAAACCCCTGCGCCCCAGGCGAGCGCGGCGAGCTTGTGCTCACATCCCTGACCAAGGAGGCCATGCCGCTGATAAGGTACAGGACGGGGGATGTGACGTATCTCCTGGAGGACGGCTGCAGCTGCGGGCGTACGAGCCGGAAGCTCCACAGGTTTCTGGGGAGAGCGGATGATATGCTCGTCGTGAGGGGCATAAACGTCTTCCCGAGCCAGATAGAGGATGTGCTTCTCTCGATACCCGAGATCGGGGATTATTTCCAGGTGATAGTCGACAGGAAGCATCACGGTCTGGATGAGATCACGATCCAGGTTGAGATGAAGGACGAGGCATTCACAGGGGAGCTCGCAGATCTCGCACGTCTCCAGAAGAAGGTCGAGGAGAGGCTCAAGGCCGTGCTCAACATCCGGAGCAAGGTGGAGCTCGTCGAGAAGGGGACGATTCTGAGAACAGCAGGCAAATCGAAGAAGGTGGTGGACCTCAGAAAGATCTGAAATGCCTCGCATCAATTTTTAAGAATCTGGCCGGCCACTCCTCTCCGCGGCCAGTGTGCCGGCATCCAGAAAGCGCGTTTGTTGTGCAGCCCTCACCCGCGAGGAGTTCTGAGTCATATCGACTTTGGTATCTCTGTGAGAAGCGCGTATATCACAAAGCCTATCATGCCGATCAGGAAAATTCCTGTGATCGATACCTTCCCTATCATCATGAACTCCTCCCTGCTCGGCTTCCTCGCGAGCTTCAGGACACGTATATACTCGCCCAGGTCCATGGATGGGGCTTCGATGCCGATATCATCGAGCATCTCTGTGAGATCGCTCTTTGTGTCCCTGCGCTTCTTCTCAGTTTTCTTCTCGGATATGCCAACACCCAGCTTCCCCTTCAGCTGGTCCATCTTCGTCTCTGCTGCCTTCATTCCCTGTGGCGAACGCAGCACGATCTAAAAAAGGTTTCGGAGGCGAGGATGAGTTCCCGGAAGAATGGATTGAAGGCAACAGCCCTCTTCTAGATCCTGATCTTTCCCCATGATCACGCCAAAGCCGTACCGCAGGATTCATTACTGATACAATCGCACAGCCCAGACATGAGAGCATCCCGATCTGTTGCCATGCTGCTCATCGTGCTTTCAGCGATCACCTTCTCGCAGAGTGCATCACCGGAGCCTGTGGTCAGGGATCTCGGCCCCTTCCGGGTATCCTTCGATCTGAACACGAGCATTCCATACACGGTTGTCGTTGACGAGCCTGTGAGGAGCATCCTGAAGGGCAGAAGCTACATAACATATGGTCTCGGCGTGAAGGGCGAGGAGAGCTCCATCTGGATATTTGTCACAGACTACGGTAAGATCCTGGAGGTACCGCTTGACAACGACTGGAAGCTTGTTAACGATTTTCTCACAGAGCAGGGATGCAGCCGGATTAACATCACTGAAACTGTTATCGATGGGACCGTGGGAGCTCTCGGCGGCGGCATCCTCCCGTCAGGCATGGTTATATTCTGCGCGAGCTACGCGCCCGAGGGTGTCTTCGTCCAGGGAAAGCATCTGGTCACAACGAACTGCAGGCTTTACTCTACATTCCCGGCGGATGAGACCGTGAGCCTGCTTGATAGCATCCATGTTGAGAGGAAGGTCTAACGCCGGAGAAGATAGGAGAGGCAGCGTAAGATGCATGCCGCACAGACCGGATACAATATCTCCTGATGCGGCAACTGATCTCCCTATTTTGTTGAAGTGCAAGGCAGCGGGCAGCATGCTTTCACAGCTGCGTACTTATTCATTCACCAAGAATGCATGGCAGGACCGGTGCTTCTCTGGGCGAGTTATCATATGGATAAGAGCGGACGCTCTTATGTATTCAGCAACTTGAATGACATCAAGCTTGTTGCTGAATGCACTCATTCGCTCGCAACGAGCGGATAGCAGGACTGGTGCCTCTTCGGGCAAGTTATCTGATGGATAAGAGCGAACAGATGATACCTGCAAAAGATTTAATTTGTTCTGATGCTCAGCGTGTGATGCATGTCTGCATCCGTTGACAGGCGCATCCTGATTGCGACCTCTGCGTTTGCGTTTCTCATAGCAGCACATCTGATTCTGATAGCAGCATTTCGAGATGCAGATATGTTTCTCCTGCTGGAAGATGCTCTCTTTGTGATATCATCAGCCATCGCAGCATTCTGTTTTCTTTACGCATTCAAACGCTCCACAGGCAGAGCCAGAACCGCCTGGCTGGCGATGTTTGTCGCGATGATCCTCAACACCGCAGGAGAACTCGCATGGCTTGTGATTGAGGTGTTCCTCAGGACAGAACCCTTTCCATCAATTGCTGACATCGGATACCTGGCGTTCTACCCGTTCTTTGCAGCTGGCATCTTCCTTCTTCCGTCTGTGCCGCTGTCAGCAAACGAGAGGTCCAGGCTGCTGCTGGATGAATGCATAGCTCTGATCTCATCCCTTCTGATCCTCTGGATCTACATCCTGCCTGAGCTGTATGAGGATGATCTGCTGGCCACGTTCGTATCGATCGCCTATGTGCTCATGGATCTTCTCTTGATCATAGCGCTGATGGACATACTCTTCAGAGAGCATGCTGCACCCGAGGACTGGCCAGCGTTCCTCCTCGTACTCGGAATGGGCATCATGATAATAACAGATCTGGGCTATGCCTATCAGGAAGTCCAGGGTATATACGTCTCAGGGAGCCTGGTCGACACCGGCTGGCTTGTCGCTTACATGCTCATCGGCATCGCACCTCTCCTCTGGGTTCGCCCTCCTTCAGTGAGCCCAATCAGCCTCAAGAGGATCTCTTACTATGTCCCTGTCGTCTGGCTCGGCCTTGCGCTCATCCTCGCGCTCATCAGGGGGCATGGCTCAGTATCGAATGCAGCAGCTCTGGCAGCATCCATCTCCGGTATAATCGGCCTGATGCTGCTGCGTGAGAGGCAGTCTGTGAGGACGATGGGCGATATGCTCAGAGTCCTGAGGGAAGAGGCTGAGCGGCGGGCCGCCGCAGAGAAGAACCTCGCGGAGACCAAAAACCTCCTGGAGAGCATACTGGTCCAGGCGCAGTGCGGCATCATTGTTGTCGATGCTGATGGAAAAATACTGTTCAGCAACGATGTGGCCAGGCGGATGCTGGGGATAGCTCCGGGAGAGGTTGTTGAGCTGAGATCATACGGACAGGAGGGTGGGATTGAGTGGGATCTCTGCATCTTGAGGGCTCTCAGGGGTGCGATCACAGATTGTAGAGAGGAGCGAGTGATCGTTGATGGCAAACCTATCGATCTCTTGCTCAACTCGGCGCCCCTGAGGGACAGCTCCGGAGGGATTGTGGGCGCGGTGGTCTCCTTCATGGATATCAGCGATAGAAAGAGGCTGGAGGATGAGCTCAGGAGGAACACAACAGAGCTCGAGAGGATCGTTGAGGAGAGAACGAGAGAGATCGAGAGGAAGAACGCTGAGATGGAGCAGTTCGTCTACACCGTCTCTCATGATCTCAGATCGCCTCTTATAACGATACTCGGATTTCTCGGGTACCTAAGGGAGGATCTCAGGGCGGGCCAGAGTGATAAGGTCGAGAGCGATATACAGTTCATAGAGAACTCCGTGCTCAAAATGGACAGGCTCCTCACCAACACCCTGGAGCTGAGCCGGGTCGGGAGGGTGATCAATCCGCCAGAGGATGTGCCGTTCTCTGATATCGTGAAGGAAGTGCTCTCAGAGATGAACCCGAAGCTCAACGGCGTTGATGTCGTAATTGCAGATGATATGCCTGTCGTGCACGTCGACAGGATGCGTGTGGGGGAGATGCTCGCGAACCTGATAGACAACAGCATAAAGTACACAAAGAATGCGGGCCATCCGAGGATAGAGATAGGGTGGCGGCCTGAGAACGCGGTCTTCTTCGTGAAAGATAACGGCACCGGCATAGACCCGAAGTACCATGACAGGGTCTTCGAGCTATTCTACAGGATAGACCGCAGCACTCCAGGCACCGGAGCAGGCCTCGCGATAGCAAAGAAGATCGTCGAGGTTCACGGCGGGAGGATCTGGATAGAGTCTGAGGTCGGGAAGGGATGCACCGTGTGCTTCACCCTTCCTCTAAGCCAGAAGTCGAGTTCAGAGGAAAAACCGGATCAATCCGGCGATCTGCACCGCTGAACGTTGGAGTAACCTCAAATGAGATCTAATAACTCCTCAGCAACTTTCCTGGGGTTGCTGCTCTCGTACACAGACCTTCCCACAATCGCGTAATCAGCGCCCGCATCAATCGCATCTTTTAGAGAGCCGCCCTGAGCTCCGACTCCTGGAGAGATTATCGTGAGCCCTCCTGCAACTCTCCTGAGCGCTTTTATCCGCTCAGGCCTGGTGGCAGGCGCCACTATTCCCGATGCCCCTACGTCGAGAGCGAGCATGACCATGCGCTCCGCTACAGGAGCCATGAACTCCAGAGCTCCCGGATGGCTCATCTCCGTCACCGCGTACAGCTCGCCGTTATACCTCTTGGCCACATCCACGCAGGCCTCCAGGCTGTCCCTTCCTGTGAAAACGTGCGCTATGACACCCTGAGCGCCCGCGCTGAAGAGGCGATTACATATCAGATGGTTTGTGTTCGGGATATCCGCGATCTTGAGGTCCGCGATGATTGGCGCGATATTCGACAGCTCTTTTATGACGGAGAGACCCGCTGAGAGAATCAGAGGGTACCCGACCTTGATCGCATCGAAGATCCCCTCTGTCTCAGAGGCTATGCTGTGAGCCTTATCCCTGGATTCAACATCCAGCGCGAGAATTAGTCTGCTGTTCTTCCTCATGATACCTCCAGAGCGTTTCGTTGTACGGAAGACCTGAGCAAACAACCGCACTCCCTTGATCCCTTTCGCTTTTCTATGGCACCTGATCGATGACCTTACATTCCGTTCAGTATTCTTTCAGCGGCCTCTCTCAGGTCTCCCACGACCTCGGGGCCGCTTCTGTTCCCCTTTCTGTCGAGGAAGAGAGCATCCAGGCCGGCCTCGATCGGCGCCTCGTAGTCGTAAACGTAATGATCCCCGATGTGGAGCACCTCCAGAGGCTTTCTTCCAAGAGCTCTGCAGACCAGGATGTATGAGCGGGGTGATTTCTTGACATCCCTGAAATCCGAGGTCACGGAGAATACCCTGCTGAACCTGTCCATCAGCCCGTCGAGCTCCATCTCGATGAACTCCCTCGCTGCATTTGATGTCACTATGAGTTCATATCCGGAATCCCTCAGAGAATCGAGAACCTCCTCCACCTCTGGGTATACCTCTATCTCGGATCTGTGCATCTCGAGGAGCTCGTGCTTATCGATCTTGAGATCGAACTTCTCCAGCCAGTAACCGAGGTCATACCACTCGAGCCTGTCGCTTCCGATCTTAAGATACTCTCCGATGACGATCTCCTTTGCAGCGTCAACCTCCACTCCATGCCGTTCCGCGTAAAGCTCCGGGATCCCCTCCATCCACACCCTGTCAACGTACCTCGGGCTCACCAGGGTCCCGTCCATATCGAAGGATATCACTTCTGGCATCTATCTTACCTGCACGATCGCATATCGAATTGTGCTTGGGATGTTTTCATAGCGAACATTCCTATAAACCCATTCCTCTGGCGGATTGCCTTCCAGAGCGATGCATCTCCGGACTCCGACAACTATTTCAGCATATCTCTCCAAGAGGGGTTGGTGATTTTCGATGCCTGAGTTTGCCACACCGTTTGCGGGCATGGCCAGCGATAGGAAGCTCACAAAGCAGGAGCTTGTGAGGGCGATAAGGTATGTCATCGCAGCTGAGTACGAGGCGATCCAGCTCTACACGCAGCTCGCGGAGTCAACAGACGACGAACGCGCAAAGGCTGTGCTGATCGACATCGCTGATGAGGAGGTTGTGCACGCCGGCGAGTTCCTGAGGCTTCTCGAGGAGCTCGAGCCGCGCGAGGAGGAGCTGTATAAAGAGGGATACGAGGAGGTCGAGGAGATACTGGCGAAGCTCAGAAAGTGATCTCATTTAAGGCCGCTGGGTTCGTGCCGGGCTCTGATCCGAGCTCAGAGCCCGCTACGCATCTGATCGGCTGCCGGGATCGGGCGTTGAGATAGATGCTCCTTGATGATGGTGTTTATGCGCGTCATGAAAAGAAGCCTTCGCGGTGATGAGGGCGAGATCTCGCTCGTTGCTGAGAGCCTTGACGATCTCTGGCACCTGAAGCATCTCGTATCTCCTGGAGATCTGGTCTTCGCCACAACCCAGCGGAAGATCTCAGGCGCGACGGACAAGCTCCGGCCGGAGAAGGCAGAGCGGAGGACTGTGCGCCTTGGAATCGCGGTTGAGGCTGTGGAGTTCCACACATACTCCAACTGGCTCAGGATCCATGGAGTGATAAAGTCCGGAGTTGATGTGGGGTCGTACCACACGCTCAATATCGAGGCCGGATCGGAGCTCTCTATAATAAAGAGATGGCGCCCTGACGAGCTCCAGAGGATCGAGGAGGCTGTGGCAGAGTCGAGCCGCCCGCGGGTCGTCCTGGCTCTCGTCGAGGAGGGCGAGGCCACAATAGGCGTCCTCCGGCAGTTCGGCGTCCAGACCGTCGCTGAGATCCACGGCGGGAGCGGGAAGGGCGCTGGATCCAGCGGGAGAGATGATTTCCTCAAAGAGGTCGCGGATCAGATTGCAAACTCAGCGGCCGACGACGCCTATGTTATCCTGGCAGGCCCTGGCTTCACGAAGGAGGATCTCAGGAAGGTGATAGAGGCCAGGTACCCTGATCTCCTCAGGCGGCTCACGATGGATGATGCATCATCCACAGGAAGGTCTGGATTCCAGGAGGTTCTGAGAAGAGGAACGGTTGACAGGATCGTTGAGGCGAGCAGGATATCGCGCGAGACCAGGCTGATGGACGATCTGATGAAGGAGATAGCGACAGATGGGAGAGCAGCATACGGCATAAAAGAGGTCAGGGAGGCCGCGAACTACGGCGCGATCGAGACCCTGATGATCACGGACAATCTCGTGCGGAGGGGCGAGATGGAGGGGCTGATAAGAGATGTCACTGGAGGGCGCGGCAGGGTTGTGATATTCAGCTCGGAGTTCGAGCCTGGAGAGAGGCTTGAGGCCCTGGGCGGGGTCGCTGCGCTGCTGCGCTTCAGGATTCCAGGAGCATCGTGAGTGCAAATCTGGGGTTCGGATATGCTGCGAGGTTCGATTATACTTGCTGCATTTGGCAAAGTTCGAGGTGCAATCTGGCATCCATCTCTGATCATGCATCTCAGTGCGAGATCTTCGGATGTCCTGTGCTCTGCTGGGGCGCTTCCGGCGTCGTTTCAATCAACAGATTAAAATAGGAGATTCACAGAAAAGATAACAGTTTCAGTCTGTATCGAATTTGGATGGAGGGAAAGATTTGAAGAGAGTAATTATACTGCTGCTTGCAGTTATGGTTTTTATCGGGCTCTCGGCTGGGGCAGGTCTCTCGAATGACTTGAGACCTCCTGGTTATGAGTTAAAAAAAGACGCTGAGGGCAAGGAGTATCCTAGATACCCCTACGAGGTCGCAGAGAAGAACGTGACCTTCAACTTCGAGCAGGACGTCCAGGGCAGCGGCTACTTCATGACATACAGGTACGCCAAGGCCGGCGCGCTCGCATTCAAGGACTACGTCCACGGCTCGGGCTCCATAGACAACGAGTTCGTGATGTTCACACAGGAGCTTGACAAGAATACGCACCCGATAGATGCCGACTGGGTCGATGAGAACGTCTCGTGCATCTCCGTGAAGGAGGACAACGTGATGGTCTACTCGCCGTACCAGTTCGCGATCGGCGCAGGCTACTACGCTGTGAACCCGCTCGTCTTCGACTCGCTGCTCAAGGAGAAGACCTGGATAAAGAACTACCGCGCTGGAACCTCGATGCACCATGAGGTCGAGTACGCTCACGGCATAGACAAGGAGCTCGAGGTCCTTGCGAAGGAGAAGTACTTCCACCAGTATGATCCGGTGTACGAGGGAGTGGGCTACACACAGATGAAGATCAATGAGCATGTCGACAACGGCAAGGTCCACTTCGGAGTGCTCCAGGCCTCTTCCGACTACACCGCCAGTGCGACTGCACCGGCATACCCGGGCACCGCACTGACAGGCAGCGCGCTGAGCGATATAAGGGCGTACAAGAACCCGGCGATAGAGATCGATGAGGACTACTTCGGCACATACGATATAACCAAGAACATGACACTGAACGTGCCGTACAAGCTCACCCAGAAGAGCGAGGACTGGCTCCCGTGCTGCTCTGGCGGCTGGGCTGATATTCCACCAGGTCTGAGGAAGGGCTTCGGCTCGAGCGCTGAGGGCATATTCGACTGCTCCTGCCTCGCGAAGGCAAGGGCCGGAATGTACGGGCCGACTGATGTGACCCCACCGTTCAAGGCGTGGGCTTAGATAGGGGCCACTCCCTATCCTTTCTGTTTTATTCTGAGAAACAGTTTGCTGTTTCTCTTCAGGCGTCAGCACAAGGCTTTTTGCTCCTCCACTCAATTCAACGCAGATGCGCTTCGAGGAATGGGAGAGGATATACGAGAGGATCCTGGACGACTTTGGCTTCTCCAGATCCAGGGATGAGGAGGCGGCGCGCGTTCTCTCCTCTCTTCTCGATTCCATCGATCAGATCACGCTGGACGAGCTCCAGGAGATCATTCGCGGCAGGGATGTGGTGGTGTGCGGCAACGCTCCCCGCCTGAGAGATGAGATCGGAGGAATAACTCCCTCGGATGTTGTCTTGGCAGCAGACGGCGCCACATCAGTGCTTCTTGAGCATGATGTGATCCCTGACATCATAGTGACAGATCTGGATGGATGCATGCCGGACATCATCGATGCCAATCGCAGGGGATCTGCGGTCGTGGTGCATGCGCACGGGGATAACATCGATAAGCTGAAGGAGCACGTGCCGCATCTCAGGCGTGTCCTGGGAACGACACAGGCATCGCCGCTGGAGAACGTCCACAACTTCGGAGGGTTCACAGACGGCGACAGGGCCGTGTTTCTCGCACTCGAGTTCATGCCCAAAAGCATCAGACTGATCGGGTTCGATTTTGATGATGAGAACGTCACGCCCAGAAAGTCCAAGAAGCTCAGATGGGCGAAGGTGCTCCTTGAGATCGCGCTCGGACCCAGCTGGACCGATCCTCAGCGATTGCGGACTGCTTTTATACCCGGAGCCAATCTTTCGAAGGGTGAGATTCCATTGATTCTCAGAACGCATTATTCCGGTGAGATACGTCCGGAGATGGACGGATCAGAGGTCACGCTGGCAGGACACGTCCACGAGATCAGGGATCTTGGTGGAATATGCTTTCTCGTTCTCAGAGACAGAGAGGGGCTCGCGCAGGTGACAGTTCTCACGAAGAGGGCTGACAGAAATCTGGTCGAGACTGTGCGCGGCGTGAGCAGGGAGAGTGTGGTTCTGGTTCGCGGCAGGGTCAAGGCAGAGCCGAAGGCGCCGAACGGCTTCGAGATCCTCCCCGAGGCTGTGGAGGTGTTATCGAGAGCGGATTCGCCCCTGCCCCTCGATCCCACGGGCAAGGTGGGCGCCGAGCTTGACACCAGGCTGGATGCGAGGTTTCTTGATCTGAGAAGGCCCACGTCGATGGCCGTCTTCAAGATCGAATCCGCTGTTATGAGAAGCCTGAGGAACACATTCTACGAGAACGGATTCATCGAGGTCTGCACGCCCAAGATCGTGGCGACCGCGACTGAGGGAGGCACTGCCCTGTTCCCGATAAGCTACTTCGAGAGGGAGGCGTTCCTGAACCAGAGCCCGCAATTATACAAACAGATGCTGATGGCTACGGGCCTCGACAGGGTCTTCGAGATAGGGCCGATATTCAGGGCGGAGGAGCATGACACAAGGAGACACCTGAACGAGGCGATATCTGTGGATGTTGAGGTCAGCTACGCAGATCACGAGGATGTGATGTCGCTCCTGGAGAACGCTGTCTCCTCGGCTTACAGATACGTCTCGGAGAGCTGCGAGAGGGAGCTTCGTATACTCGGAGTGGAGCTTGATGTCCCGAAGACACCGTTCCGGAGGATCACATACACAGAGGCGCTCGAGATGGCCAGCGACTCCGGAAAGAAAAGCATGGAATGGGGCGATGATATAGATACAGAGACAGAGCATTACCTCGGATCTGTGATTGGAGAGCATTACTTCCTGACAGACTGGCCGAGCTCTGTGAAGCCGTACTACACACAGCCGTATGATGATAAACCTGAGATCTGCAAGGGTTTCGACCTCATGCATCCGACGATGGAACTCGCGAGCGGTGCGCAGCGTGTGCATGATTACGATCTCCTCGTCAGCAGAATAAAGGAGAAGGGGCTGAACCCGGAGAGCTTCGAGTTCTACCTCAAACCCTTCAGGTACGGAATGCCGCCCCATGCTGGCTGGGGCCTGGGGCTGGCGCGTCTCGTCCAGACGATGCTCGGGCTTGAGAACATCAGGGATGCGGTGCTCTTCCCAAGGGACCGGAGGAGACTGGTCCCCTGATCAGAGCTCTCTCCTCTTTTCCGGCCATGAGCGAATGGCATCTCAAAGCCGCGGCGCCTCTGAGGCATTGCAGGTGGAAATGAATGTGCTGCGTTTTTGGGCCATCTCACTCCTCTATCCCACCGTCCTGCGTGTCTGACTGCCTCGCCGAGAATCCCGGTGGTGTCCGTGTTGTCTCCGGCCGGGCGCGACCCGGTTCTACGGCATCTCGATGCATCTCTTCCAGCGGCCGGCATGTCGAACCGGCGAAAATATAAATAGATCCCGGAAGCCCAGTATCTCCATTTAACACAGGAGACCACCAGATGTCCAATGCGGTCAGCGTGCCTGTCCCGCTCAGCATGAACCGTGGGCGGCAGGAGGTATCTTGTTTGTTCAAGATAGAGTCGAGGAACCTATCGCTCTGGTACGGGAATAAGCAGGCTCTGAAGAACATAACCCTGGGGATTCCTGAGAACAGGATAACAGCTCTCATAGGCCCATCTGGATGCGGAAAATCTACGTTTATCAGGTGCATCAACAGGATGAACGATCTCATAGCAGGCGTCAGGATCGAGGGAGAGATCCTGTACGATGGAAAGAACATCTACGATAAGGACATGGATGTCGTCTCTCTCAGAAAGAAGATAGGCATGGTCTTTCAGAAACCAAATCCCTTCCCGATGTCGATCTACGATAACGTCGCATACGGCCCTAGGATTCACGGCTATAAAAATATAGACAGAATAGTGGAGCAGAGCCTGAAGGATGCCGCGCTCTGGGAGGAGGTGGAGGACAGGCTCGATCAGCCTGCCATGGGCCTGAGCGGTGGGCAGCAGCAGAGACTCTGCATAGCAAGGGCGCTGGCCATGAGACCTGAGGTCCTGCTCTTCGACGAGCCATGCAGCGCGCTCGATCCAATATCGACAGCACGCATAGAGGGGCTTATGGAATCGCTGAGGGGCAAATACACACAGATCATAGTGACGCACAACATGCAGCAGGCTGCGAGGGTCTCTGATTACACCGCATACTTCTACATGGGGGAGATGATAGAGTTCGGGGAGACGAAGCAGATCTTCGAGAATCCCAGGGAGAGGAGCACAGAGGATTACATCACTGGAAGGTTTGGTTAGCTTTGGGGTGGGGGTTTTGAGTCCGTACAGGGAGAGGTACCACAGAGATTTGAATGCGCTCAGGGCGATGACGCGGGAGCTCTCAGATCTCGTCTCCTCCTCGATAGAGAGATCTGTGGAGGCGCTCTGCAGGAACGATGCCCTCCTGGCGAGGGAGGTCGTTCAGGGCGACTACGCGGTCGACGATCTGAGCGTGAAGCTGGAGAGCAAGTGCATGGAGCTTCTGGCACTTCAGCAGCCCATGGCGAAGGACCTGAGGATGATAATCGGCATACTTAAGATCGGGATAGATCTCGAGCGCGCAGGAGATCTCGCCGTGGACATAGCTATGGCCGTGATCCAGACAAAGGACAGGGATCATATAGAGAAGCCAGATGGCCTCTCGAGGATGGCACGCATTGCGGTCGAGATGATATCAGGGGCGATGGAGGCTCTCGAGAGGGGTGATCCAGAGATGGCGAGGAACGTGACTAGGCATGATTACGAGATCGATTCTCTCTACGTAAAGGTGCGTGACGCGCTGATGAGGATGACGGCTGAGAACATGAGCCTAATGGACCAGACGATTCCAATGCTCATGGTGAACAGACACCTCGAGAGGATCGGGGATCACATCTGCAACATCTGCGAGTCCATAGTTTATATGATCGAAGGGAAGAGAGAGCATCTGAACTGATTAACATGGAGACACGAAAGGTTCAGAGGACCGGGAAATCGACGTTCATAGTCTCGCTCCCCAAGGGCTGGGCGGTGAGAAATGGCATAAAGCCCGGATCCATAGTTTACATCACACAGGGGGAGAGCGGGGATCTCATACTATCACCTGAGCGGACAAGCCAGAATCTGAAGGTGAAGCTGGACATCGGGGATAAGTCGGGAGAGGCGCTGATCAGGGACATCATAGGATGCTATCTGTCAGGGTACAGAACGATCGAGGTTGTCTCCACCCACATGACGCCGGAGCAGAAGAGGGACATACACCAGATCGTGAGCAAGTTGATCGGTCCCGAGATACTGGAGGAGACCGGTAACAAGGTTCTGATCCAGGATCTTTTGAACTCTGAGGAGCTCCAGTCTGACAGGGCTCTCAGGCGGCTCAGGACCGTCGTGAGATCTATGATACAGGATGCGATCGACTCTCTGATAGGGATGAAGAAGAGCCTCGCACAGGATGTCATACAGCGCGACGATGATGTGGATCGGCTCAATCTTCTTGTATCGCGCCAGTTCACCGAGATGCTCAGGACCGGCGCGCTCTCTCAGAGCTCTCTCGATGTCATCACGGCCTTCAACTATGCGCTCGCTGCATCCAACCTGGAGAGGATCGCAGACCACGCACACACCATAGCAGGTCTGGCGATCGAGCACAGCATGCCAGTTCCTGAGGAGATGGCAGTTGAGCTCTCGAGGATCTCCGCGATCATTGGCGGTCTCATAGATGAGGCCATATCAGCACTGCTAAACAGAAACACAGAGACAGCGAACTCGATAATAGAGCGGACGAAGGAGATACGCAGGGAGGCGATGAGAAACCTGGAACCCATCATATCCAGCTCATCGGCAGAGGTGAACCAGGAGGAGATCATGATGAGAATGGTGGTATCAAGCAGCATCGCGAGATTCCTGGATCACATAAAGAACATCGGTGAATTCACAATAAACATGACGCACGCCCAGCTTCACAACTCCTGATCTGGCCTGGAATTTTATCAGGCTGCGATACCCTGAGCAGGGTTGGCGCGGATGGTGGCATCCTCCCACAGCCATTCAGCTGGCAGGTTGTCACAGGTATATCTTAACTGAATACACGCCTCCCTCCAGCTTCCTCTCAGTCCGGAGGTTGAGCCGCTCGAACATCCTCAGAACCGCCTGGTTCTCCACCAGAACCTCGGCGTTCAGATAGAACAGACCCTGTTTTCTCGCCAGGTACACCAGATACGAGAGGATCTCCATGCCCACGCCCTTCCTCTGATAGTCATCTCTCACGACTATAGCCACCTCTGCGGTATGCGTCCCCTCTGCGATGCTGTACTGGCCGAGACCGACGACCACCTCCCGCTCATCCTCCTCAACCACGGCGAGGATCACCATCTCCCTGGTGTAATCTATAACAACGAAATCCTGAAGCTGCTTGTGGCTCATGCCCTTGCGTGCTGATGCGAAACGCTGGTACATCGTCTCGTCTGATAGGGAGTAGAAGAAATCCTTCAGTAGCGGCTCGTCTGTTATCTTCACAGGCCTGAGAAGTATGTTGATCCCGGTCTTCGTCGTCCTGTACGTCTCCAGGTGCGCCGGGTACTCGCCCTTCTCGCCTGGTATGAACTCCTGGTCAGCATAGATGAGCGAGAGCCGCTTCGCCTCCTCTAAAAGCCACGGCCGGAACTTCGGGTGCGCCAGGGCGATGAGATCCATCGCGCGCTCCCTGACGTTCTTGCCGTGGAGGTATGCGATCCCGTACTCTGTGACGACATAATGGAGATCGCCTCTCGTCAGCGTGACCCCTGCGCCCTCCCTGAGCATCGGAACTATTCTGGATATTCTCCCGTTCTCAGCGGTCGATGGCAAAGCGAGAATCGCCTTGCCCCCGGGCGAGAGGACAGCGCCGCGCATGAAGTCCGCCTGTCCCCCAATGCCGCTGTGGAAGAATGTTCCAAGAGACTCGGCCGTCGCCTGGCCTGTGAGATCCACCTCCATAGCGCTGTTGATCGATACCATGTTCCGGTTCTTCGCTATGATGAGGGGGTTGTTCGTGTAATCGATGGTCTTGAACTCTATTGCGGGATTATCATGGATGAACTCGTACGTCTTCCGCGTGCCCATGCAGAACGAGGCTATGGTCTTGTATCTGTCTATTGTCTTCATTGAGTTGTCGACCGCCCCGACCTTCATGAGCTCTACGAACCCATCTGTCAGAAGCGATGTGTGAATGCCGAGATGCTTCTTGTGCTTCAGGTTCGCCAGGACGGCGTTCGGTATCATCCCGTAGCCGGCCTCGATCGTGGATCCGTCCTCGACTATCCTCGCCACATACCTTCCGATCTGCTGCGCCAGCTCTGTCGGCACGCTCTCCACGTACTCGAGAAGGGGCTCGTCATGGGGTATCACAAAGCTCACATCGTCCATGTGGATGAAGCCGTCTCCCTGGACCCTGGGCATGTTCGAGTTTATCTGCGCTATGACGACTGATGCCCTCTCCACAGCTGCCTTCACGATATCAACGCTTATCCCAAGGTTCAGGTAACCGTGCCGGTCCGGGGGTGTTGTCTGTATTAGCGCGACATCTATTGGTATGCGCCCCCTGTATATCAGATCGGGTATCGCTGAGAAGAATATTGGGGTGTAATCCGCTAGCTCTTTGTTCACAGCATCGCGCGTGCTTCTACCTATGAAGAATGTGTTCAGCCTGAAGTTCTCCCTGAACTTGATGTCTGTGTATGGAGCGGCGCCCAGAGTCCATACATGGAGTATCTCGGTGTCGAAGAACGCCTTCGGATGCTCCCTCACGTAGTCTGCGAGCGCCTGGACCAGAAACTGCGGCTCGCCGCAGCCTGTGCCTATGAAGATCCTGTCGCCTGCGTGTATGTGGCTAAACGCCCTCTCCAGCGAGGCGAACTTTTCGGGCCACTGCGCCCTCAGATCCTTGTAGTCGTACTGCATGATCTCCATAAGCTTCCCACAGGCTCAGTTAAAGGCTGACTTAATTAATTTTACCTGCGGAGGGTTTATGCGTCATCTAAGTAGATCTATCTCCATGGATCTGGATCTGCTTGTGCTGGCCGCAGAGCTTCCTGATGGTGTTCTGATCAGATTCCGGCCGTTCTCGGAGGGAGATGCTGACATGATAAGGGATGTCTACCAGCACAGGCACTACGATCTCCTGGATATACGCCCGGGTGAGGTGGTATTCGATGTCGGTGCGCATATCGGATCGTTCGCTCTGAGGGCAGCCAGAATGGCGGGAGAGGATGGGCTTGTGGTCGCGGTGGAGCCGGAGCGGAGCAACTACGAGCTTCTCAAGAGGAATGCTGAGGGTACGGAGAACATCGTTCCACTGCGCATGGCCCTCTCCGATTTTAAAGGCACCGGCAGGCTCTCTCTCGCAGAGGGGACAGTTGCTCACTCCCTGGTCTTCCGGAGAAGCGCATCCTGGGAAGAGGTTCCTGTCAGCACCATGAACGGTCTCATCGAGGATCTCGGGATCAGGCCGGATGTGGTCAAGATCGACGCTGAGGGCGCTGCGCTGAGGATCCTGAGCTGTGCCGAAAGCATGCGCTGCAGGAAGATCGCGATCGCAGCGTACCATTTCCCGGGTGAGGACCTCCAGGTCGCAGGCATGTTGAGATCAATGGGTTTCGTGCCGAAGATCGTCCATGTCAGAGCGAGCATCTACAGAAGTCCGTTCGCTCCAAGAGTGCCAGTCGTCACAGGCGAGATGAGCGGAAGAGTCTGAGATCAGTTTGTGGCTCGAATCACCGAATGGATTTTCAGAAACGCTCTTGTCCATCTGACGACGCTCGAGAAGAGGCACTCGCTCTTGTCCATTTGATGACTTGTCTGAAGGGGCAGGGGTCATGCTGTGCGTTCGTTTCGACTTACCTTCGACTGCGTCGAAGGCGTTTCGACTTCGTCGAAACCTTTCGATGTAGTCGAAAGTGTGGCAATGAATGCTTTCAGCGACCGCATTGCATGCTCTGCAAGTTGCTACGCACATAAGAGCGTCTGCATTTACCGGTACAAATGATCACAAATCCTGCGAGATCACCTGCCGCTTATCCTTGGTCTGTTTCATGCAAAAGATGCAACCGCCATCTTTTTATACATGCTATTTGTTAGCATGTACCACGTTAACACTGGGAGATCATTATGAGCGAGATTGGCAAACGCGTTCGTCTGGAAAGAATCATGGACAGGGACAGCGGGAACACCGTGATAATACCTCTTGATCACGGGATATCCGTCGGCCCGATACAGGGGCTTGCGAACCTGCCTGAGATGGTCGATAAGGTTGCGAAGGGCGGGGCAAATGCGGTGCTCCAGCAGAAGGGGATGGTCAGACACGGGCATCGCGGCTACGGCAGGGATATAGGTTTGATCGTGCACATGTCAGCCTCCACCTCCCTCGGCCCTGATCCGAACAACAAGGTCCAGGTCGCCATGGTGGAGGAGGCGATAAAGCTCGGAGCGGATGCGGTGAGCGTCCACATAAATATCGGCTCCGAGACCGAGGCGGAGCAGCTTCACTTCCTCGGGATGGTCTCTGAGAGGTGCGACTTCTGGGGCATGCCGCTGGTCGCGATGATGTACCCCCGCGGCAAGGATATAACAAACCCGAACGCACCGGACGTCGTGGCGCACGCAGCCAGGGCAGGCGCCGAGCTCGGGGCTGACATCATAAAGACGAACTACACAGGATCGCCGGATAGCTTCAGGGATGTCGTGGCTGGCTGTCCTGTGCCTGTGGTCATAGCAGGCGGCCCGAAGACAGCGACAGACCTTGAGTTCCTCCAGATGATCGAGGGCGCGATGAAGGCGGGCGCGAGGGGCGTCGCCATAGGCAGAAACGTCTTCCAGCACAGGGATCCGACCCGCATGACCAGGGCGATATGCGCCATAGTGCATCATGGAAGAAGCGCAGAGGAGGCGGCGGGGATACTGAGCGAGATCTGACGCGCGGCTGATGGTACGGATCTAGCCCTTCATCTAGGCTTCTGATGGGGTCGGGAGCCGGTCGAAGGTGCGGGGATATCACAGAGTCGTATGCCCCGTCCGGTGCATTTGGAATCTGCGGGGCTTCCCTGGCGAGATCCCCTGTGGAGATCTCTTTTCACTCGAAGATATGCACCTCGACCCGCTCCCCCTCATCCAGCCCCTCAAGATCCTCAGGCACCAGAACAAATCCATCCGCCCGCGCGACAGAGCTCAGTATGCCGGCCCCGCTGACCATGACCGGATCGGCGATCCCATTTTTCAGCGAGACCCTTGCGAATGTGATGTAACCTGGCCTGGACGGTATCTTTCTTGAGAGCCTAGCCTCTCTTCTCTGAAGATCATCTCTGAGATGCGCGAGCCTCTTCACCGCGGGCCTCACGAGCAGGTAGAGCGATGCCAGAGCAGCTACAGGGTATCCCGGGAGGCACACAACCGGGGTGCCATTCACGGATCCGAGGGCCGTGGGCCTGCCAGGGCTCAGCCTGATCCCGTGAACCATCAGCTCCCCCATCTCCTCCAGCACGCCCGGCGCATAATCTCTATCACCGACAGATGTTCCGCCTGAGATCAGTATCAGGTCAGAGCCCAGACATCTCTTTATGACTTCTTTTATCGCACCCCTCTCATCCGGTATCACTCCGGAGAGCTGCGGCTCACCGCCCCAGAGCTTCACGTAGCTGCATATCATGATGCTGTTGATCTCTCTCGCCTCGCCCGGCGCGGGGACGCAGCTCCTGTGGACGAGCTCATCTCCGGTTGGGATGACAGCGACACGCGGTCTGGTGAAGACCTCCACACTGTCAATGCCGACAGCCCCGAGAAGCGCAAGGTCTGGCGGCCTGAGCCTGTGCTCCCGGCTCAGCACGAGATCCCCTGATCTCACATCCTCTCCGATCCTCGAGACGTTTCTGTATGGCGTGAGCTCGGCCGTGATCTCCAGGACGTTACCGCGCAAAAACGAATCCTCGAGCATCACAACCGCATCGAAACCCTCGGGGAGAGCGGCGCCGGTCCTGACCCTCACGTACTCCGTGATCCGGACGGGGGAGATCGGAGACGCCCCCCTGGTCTCGTGGGATCTGACCGCATATCCGTCCATGGCAGCCCTGTTGAAGGATGGCAGATCCTCTGGCGAGAGTGCGTCAGATGCGAGAACCCTTCCGCACGCATCCTCGATCGGGATCTTCTCTCTCTCCTCCAAAGGATCGCACAGATCGAGGAGCCTATCAAGGGCGTAATCGACAGAGGACAGCTTTCTGAACATGTTTCACCGGCTTTTATGCATCTCTGCTGCATTTACATCTGAAGGCTGGCTCTCTGTTGGCACATCCAGCTCCAGCATTTTCAGTACGCTCTTCGTGTCGAGATGTCTCTCCACAGCCTCTGCCAGGGCATCGAATCCGGTATCGCGCGAGATCTCCTGGCGCCTCAGCCCCCTCCGCTCGTAGAGGTAATCGAGAAATGCGTTCCTGAAGTTCTCGTTCTCAAAGAGGCCGTGGAGGTATGTGCCCATCACCAGTCCGCCCTCTGCAACAGCGCCATCGTCCCCGAATGCGCTCCTCTCCCTTGATTCAGTGATCCCCATGTGTATCTCGTATCCCTTTACAAGCTCCCCCTTTATCCTCCCCAGTATAGGCCCATCTCCCGTGACCTCCTTTGTCACCTGAACAGTTCTCTTTTCATATGCATCAAAGCGCGTCACCGCATCGATGAGCCCCAGCCCCGGGATGGATCCGCAGATATCCTCTATTCCGCAGTCGATGATCTCTCTTCCGAGAATCTGATACCCTCCACAGATTCCGATTATCGGGACGTTCTTTAAAGAGAGGATTCTGCGATCCATCCCGTATCTCCTCATCTCGGCAAGATCTGAGACCGTGTTCTTTGTGCCCGGTATTATCACCGCATCCGGGTTTCCGAGATCGTCCTTCAGATCTACGTAGCGGACCCTTGCGTATCGCTCCAGCGGCTCGAAGTCTGTGAAGTTCGATATCCTGGGGAGCCTTATGATCGCTATCTCCGGCATATTCTCTTTTTGTGAGATCTTCTTGTCCGAGAGCGATACCGAATCCTCGGAGGGTATCTCGAGATCCAGGTAGGGGAGAATCCCGAGCACAGGGATCCCTGTCATCTCCTCCAGCATTCTTATACCCGGGTGAAGTATCGTGGGATCCCCGCGGAACTTGTTTATGACCATCCCCTTCACCAGATCCCTGATCTCGGGTGGGAGAAGTTTCACAGTCCCGTAGAGGCTCGCGAAGACCCCACCCCTCTCGATATCCCCCACGAGTATGATGGGTGCTCTGAGCCTGGATGCGACGTATATGTTCGCGATATCTCTATCGAAGAGGTTTATCTCAGCCGCCCCGCCTGCCCCCTCGACGATGATGTAATCGTAATCCCTGCTCAGCTCCTCGATCGCTGAATCGACGATTCCCTTCAGGCTGTCTATATCCTTGTAGTAATCTGCAGCCGACCTGTCCGCCACCGGTCTCCCCATTATTATGACCTGAGATGTCCGGTCTCCCTTTGGCTTGAGCAGTATGGGGTTCATGAGAACAGACGGCTCCACGCCGGCAGCCCATGCCTGCACAGCCTGGGCTATCCCCATCTCTCCTCCTGAGGATGTCACCCACGAGTTCAGGCTCATGTTCTGGGACTTGAATGGGGCGACGCGAAGCCCGCGGTTTTTGAGCATTCTGCATAAAGCGGTGACCAGTATGCTCTTCCCGGAGTGTGATGTTGTTCCGAGAATGATCAGGTACTTCGTCATTCGTCATACCTCTAGATGCGATTGTATTTGTCGCTTTACCCATGGGCATTAAACGAGAGCATGGATCCGACGATCGCATTTTTAGCCTGATGCATTGCTCCCGGCGAGGATCACCGCTCAACGATCCCCTCCAGCTCTCTCCTTACCCTCTCGAACTCTGAATCCAGAGCTCTCAGCCTCTCCTCCACACCATCGAGCCTCGCTTCACGCACAAGCTCCTCTATATCCGCGCAGATCCTGGAGAGGCGGAGCGCCCCTATGCTCGAGCTTGCTGACTTCATGCTGTGGGCTGCTCTATATAGCGCATGTGGATCATTTTTTTCAAGGGCCTCGTGCATCGATGCGATCCTCGAGGGGGCGTTGCTGAGGAATATCTCTCCCAGCTCTGCGACCACATCCGGCTCGCCTGGCTCCTGGAGCTCCCTGAGCCTGGAGAGGGTCATGGGATCCAGAACACCCTTCACATTCTCGATCGCCGCCTTCAGCTTCTCCATCGTCACAGGCTTGCTTATGTAATCGTCCATTCCAGATGCTATGCACCTCTCACGATCACCCTCAAGTGCATAGGCTGTTATCGCCACGATACGCGGCCCTTCATATCCCTTAATCTCCCGTATCCTCCGGGCCGCCTCCAGGCCGTCCATCTCAGGCATCTGCACATCCATGAGCACGAGATCGTAATCGCGATGCTCGAGGGCTCTGAGAACCTCAAGCCCGTTACGCGCTGTATCCGCCCTGTAGCCGAGATGCGAGAGCATCATGAGCACCACCTTCAGGTTCACAGGATTGTCCTCAGCGACAAGGATCCTCAGGTCGCTCTCCCCGACATCATGAGGTGCGACCGGATCCTCCGGTTCCCCGGCTACTGCGATCATCGCTGAGATCATCTGCGAGTGCTTCACAGGCTTCGGGATCGCCGGCGTATCTTGCGAGAGGCTGGGCTTCAGCAGATCCGTGATCGCGAGAACCCGTGCGCCTGGCAGGGCAGATTTTATCCTCATGATATCGCTGCCGTCAGCAGATTCCGCGAGCACAAAATCGAAGCCCTCCCTGAGAAGAGAGCTGTCGAGGAGGGGCGCATCCACGACATCGATCCTGTAAGAGCGGAGCAGCGTTTTGAGCACGCTCCTGGCGGTATCGTTTCTGTAGATCAGCAGGGCGCGCCTTCCCTTCAGCAGATCGCTCCTCTCCTGTGGTTGCTCTGAGACCCTTGCTTTTATCGTGAAGTGGAATGTCGAGCCAGCTCCAGGGGTGCTCTCAGCCCAGATCCTGCCGCCCATCATCTCGACGAGATGTTTGCTGATTGCGAGACCCAGACCCGTTCCGCCATACCTCCTTGTGATCGAGGAATCAACCTGGCTGAATGTGTGGAAGAGGCGGTCCATCCTCTCCGCAGGGATCCCTATGCCGGTATCCCTGACGGAGAAGTGGAGCTCTGACAGCCCTTCATCCATATTCCGGCAGCTCACCCTCAGGAAGACCTCGCCCTTCTCGGTGAACTTGATCGCGTTCTCCAGAAGGTTGACCAGCACCTGTCTGAGCCTTGTGGCATCCCCAATAACCAGCTCCGGCACATCCTCGTCTATGAGATAGATCAGCTCGATCTGCTTCTCGCCTGCTTTTACAGAGAGGATATCCATGCATGTCTCGACGCACTCCATGATGCTGAACGGGCTCGAATCAAGCTCGAGCTTCCCATCCTCGATCTTCGAGAGATCCAGTATGTCAGCGAGCATCTCCAGGAGCGCACTTCCGCTGCTCTGTATCGCGCTGACGTACGACCTCTGCTCCGGGGTGACGTTTGTTCGCAGGAGGAGACCTGACATGCCTATTATCGCGTTCAGGGGGGTCCTGATCTCATGGCTCATGTTCGCAAGGAACTCAGCCTTCGATCTTGCAGCCTCCTCAGCAGCCTCCTTCGCTTTTCTGAGATCCTCAGCCGCTTTTATGTCCTGGGTCACGTCCTCGAAGATGCCCAGCCTCCCGAAGTACCTCCCGGATCTGTCCATGACGTCTGTCGCGAAGACCTTTATCACCCTCTCATTTGTTCTGATCTCGATCTCGGCCTCGTCGCTGCGGCCATAGATCTCCCTGAGCGCCTCTCCTGCTTCTGGATGCATCGAGCCTATCCGCGAGAAGAGATCGCTGCCATCAATCCTTCCTGACCTGAGATCATCCTCGAGATCCTCAACGCCCAGAAGCTCGCAGAACCTGTGGTTGAGGAAAAGACTCCTCTCTGTCGCTCTGTCGAGCACATAGAATCCGAAGGGTATGCTCTCCGTCATGGATCTCATCAGGAGCTCGCTCCGCCTGAGACGCTCCTCGGCGAGCCTCCTCTCGGTCGTATCCCTCTGTATCGATACCCAGTGGGTGACCTCGCCCCTGTGATCCCTGACCGGGAAGATGTTCAGCTCGACCCAGAACCTGGAGCCGTCCTTCCTGTAGTTCACGAGTTCCAGGCTCACAGGCTGCTCCTTCCTGACCGCCTCCAGGATCTCCACAGTCTTAGATCTATCAGTCTCCGGCCCCTCAAGGAAATCTGGATACCTTCCAAGCACCACCTCTCTCTCGTATCCTGTCATCCTGGTGAATGCATCGTTCACGTAAACTATCTTGGGCATCCCATCAGATGGATCGGGCGCGGCTATGACGATCGCGTCGTTGCTGTTGACCACTGCGGACTCGAGGAGCCGCATCCGCTCTATGGCATCATTCTTCGCCACCGCCTCTCCTATGGTGCTGGCAGAGGCGACCAGGATCGAGACCTCTGCATCGGTCCACACTCTTTCGCAGGTTGTATCATCGAATCCGACGATGCCCCAGAACCTCCCACCGACAGTGATCGGGACTATGAGGATGGATAGAGCACCATACGGCTCCAGGATCTCCCTCACCGGAGATGGAAGATCGCGCACAATGCCCTTTATGACCCTGCCAGAGCTCAGAACCTCGTACCATCCGGGGAAGAACCTGCTGTACGAGAGGCTCCTGAAGATCTGATTGTCCATCCAGCTCCTGATTCCATCCCTGCACCACTCGAACCTCAGACAGAGCTGTGGCTCATCCCCCACATGGTTCTCGAAGACGTAGACGCGGTCCACCTGTGAGATCAGCCCCAGAATCTGCATCGCCTCGTTGATCGACGACTCGTAATCCTCTCCAGAGAAAAGACTGCTTATCGCAAGAGCCGATCCCGCAAGAAGATTGTCTCTTCTGAGCAGTTCCATCTCAGCAAGCCTGCTCTCGGTGATGTCCCTCATCGACTCGATCGCGCCCACGACCCTCCCATCTCTGTCCCTGAGCGGAGATGCCTTGACCCAGAGATACGCACCCCGTCCGCTGTAGAGCGATGGCACATGGACGTGGGCATAGAGTGTGTCTCCCCTCTTTTCAAGATTCTCATAAAGGGATGCGATATGATCATCATATCTCATGACGAGATCTATGAGCATCGGCCTCCTGCATCCGTGGAACGGCAGAGCATAGGCAAAATCTCCCCTCCCGAGGATCTCGCCCTTCGATATCCCTGTCATCTCCTCCATAGCCCTGTTCCAGGCCACCACCCTGCCATCGGCATCCACAACAAGAGTCGCATCCGGAAGGAACTCTATTATCTCCAGAAGCCTCTGGTTCATCGATTCGAGACGTTCCTTCGCGCTTCTGAGCTCCGTTATATCATTCCCAATACACAGGATCTCCATCTCCCCGCTCTCAGAGACGATGGGCTTGTTCGTCCATGCGATCCAGACGCGCTCTCCGTTCTTTTTCATGTTCTCATTCACATTCGTCCTGTAGTCCTCAGGCGCTTTGAGTATCTCTGCGATCATCCCCCTGAGGTCCCTTCCAGTTGACTCGATATCAGGGACGAGTGTACCCATAACGCACTTCCCCAGGATCTCGCTCTCCGAGTAGCCGAAGAACCGCTGTGCGAACTCGTTGATGAACCTCACATTCCCTCTTCTGTCCAGCCTCAGGATTATGCTGTTCGCGTTCTCGACGAGCTCCCTGTACCTCTCCTCGCTCCTGCGGAGGTTCTCCTCAGCCTCACTTCTCGCTATCGCACCGCCTATGCTGGCCACCCCAAGCATGAGTATGGATATCTCGTTCCAGCTCCAGGATCGCTCCCGCTCGCAGTCCTCGAACCCCATGAACCCCCAGAGCCTGTCCGCTATTGTGATGGGGAATATCAGAACTGATCGCACGCCGCGGCATTTCAGCAGATCTCGCTCCTGCGGAGGCATCTCGTCCACTATTCCATGAACAGGCCTGTCGTTCAGGAAACGCTCGCTCCAGCGCGGGAGCTCATCATAGCGAATCCTCTCATCCAGGCTCACGTGAACACTGTTCCTCTCCCACCTGAACCTGAGCACAGCCTCATCCCCGGACTCGGTGTTCTGATAGATGTAAACACGATCGACATCCGCTGCGGATCCGAGGAACTCGAGCGCGTTAATCAAACTTTTCTCAAATCCATCCACTGTCAGGAGCTGGTTTGCAGCCATGGCGACGCCGGCGAGGAGCACATCTCTCTTCTGGATGTAATCCTCCATCTCAGGGGGGGAGAGGAAGACGCACAGCGTCCCATCGCCCTCGATCGGGCTGAACCTCCCTCTCATCTGGATGCTCGAGCCGTCGATGGATCTGTACGCCTGGACGCTCTCGGTCTCCTGTCTCATCGCCTGCCTGAGTATCTCATCGATCTCCTCCCTGTCCTGCTCCATTATGTCGTAGAGTGTGAGAGACTGGATCTCCTCCGGAGGGTACCCCAGCAGCTCCTGGAAGGCTGCGTTAGCATCGAGGATCCTTCTGCTCTCAGCCTCCACAAAAAAGACAGCCTCTCTGGATCTTTCGAGCGCGGTCCGGTACCACCGCTCCTCTCTCCTCTCCTCAAAAGAACCTGAGAGGTCGGAGATGACCATCAGCCCACTGGAGCCGTCGGCATCCCTGAGGGGGATAACAGAGAGGGGCATCTCGGAACTGGAGCTGCCTATCCGCGCCCTGATCCTCGAGGGAGAACCGGATACAACTGCGGAGGCCAGGGAGTCGCCGCATGACACCCCCAGAAGCTCATAGATGGATCTGCATCTCGAGATTCTCCCTGACAGCATTTCAGCGGTCCTGCTCAGGTATCTGAGACGGCCTTCATCATCAAATACATATACTGCTGGTTGATCAGCATCCATACCATTCCCTCATGAATTCGACCTGGAGACGGAGATCTCAGGGGATCCAGCGATGCCACTCAGCCGGAGCCAGGATGGCTCTAACCGGAGATGCCTCGGCGCCCTCGATCTTAAGCGGCATGCAGAGGAGCGTGTGCACGCCGGCTGGAACGCCTTCCAGATACAACCCCTCCAGGATCAGCATGTCATTTGATAGCAGAAGCCTGTGCACAGCATCCTCCTCTGGGCTGTCCACTGAGAGCGCATCTGTTCCGATTAGTTTTAATCTGAGATCCACACATGCTCTGGCGGCGCTCTCCGAGATGTGTCCCGCGAGAGATCCTGTTCTGAATATTACGCCCTCTGCGAGGGGGTTCAGGCCCGATAGATTCTCAGGAGAGACAACAGTCCCGGAGTCGATGAGATCCACCATCATGATCAAACTCTCGATCGGTATCTCATGAACAGATCTGCCGCCTCTGATGAAATGTGAGGGTGCGTCGATGTGCGTGCCTGCGTGGGCGCTGAGATGGAGAGCGGAGAGCGTGTACGGATCCCCCCATTCCAGGCTTTTCAGCACCTCTCTTGAGAACCCCAGATCTCCTGGGTATACGGGCAGACTGCTGTTTATCGCATGTGTCACATCGTAAATTAGATGAGAGAGCATCTATCCCATCATCCCCATGCCGCCAGCTCCGCCCATGTTGATGCCAGGTGGAATCACACCGGCCGCAGGAGGCACGAGATGCGCCAGGGAGTGAACATCTGTGTACCTGCTCTGGGCGCCCGTGGCCTGCGCCTCAGATGGTTCCGCGGATGTTGTGTTGCCGGATGTGATTGCAGCAGGCTGTGATGCGCCAACCTCTGACTGCGCCTCCTTGACGGGCGTGTATCCAGAGGTATCTGGATTTATCAGGATCGCCTCGAACTCTCCGCTCTCAGCATTTCCGGTGCTGTCGGATCTGTAGAATGTTCCGCGCATCTCCTCGTCCGAGCATCTCCCGATCAGCCTTATTTCAGCGATACCGCCATCTCTCAAGAACGTGATCGTCAGCTCCAGAGTGCTGTTGTTCATCGAGCCCATAACAGCGCCGTTCCAGGCCTCCTCAGAGGAGCTGGCGGAACCGAAGAGCTGGCCCTCGAACTGATGGAGAAGCATGGTCACGGCATTCTGGCCGAGCGATACTCTCCATATACCCTCGAGGACAGGCTGATCTGTGGTTGCGTTCTGAGCCAGCCCTTCGCCTGTGCAGAAAAACATGAGTACGAGCAGAAGGGCTGCATGATACCAGTGGCATCTGAGCATGGATACCAGGTATGTCTGCTAATATTAATATTTGCCATCGCAGAGCCGGGGTTGCAGGCCGGCTTGGGCAGAGTCTCATCAGTACATCTGCAGGGCAATCACGTCGTCCTCGCGCTCCGGCTATGCGGAATGTATCTTTATATAAAGAGTCTTATATCATTTACGGTCACGGTATAGAAAGGATACTGTGTATCCACGTATATGCGATCTCCCTGGTCATAGATCGCCCAGCCACCACTGTTTATGTTTCCGTTCAGGTTCATGAAGCACAGCAGCCCTGGCAGGACAGGCGCGGGCTTGTCGTTGTCAGGATCCGAATCTCTGACCCTGCTTCCCGCCTGGAGCGTCATATAGCCTGTTATGCGCACATCTCCTGCATCGATCCTGCCGTACTCTGGCCCGACGTCAAGGTAAACAGGGTCCACGATGCTGTATGCTCCGTCGCCATCAACATCGAAGTAGACAAGCTGCGCGCCGGGCATGCCATTGATGCCGAATGGTTTGAGCTTGTACCCGTAATCCTGATCGCCGAGCCTGACCTGGCTTCCGGCAGGATACGATCCGAAAGGCGTCAGCCTCACATCGTTTTCGTTGACCACATCATCTGAGGGATCCACATCGATATAAACAGGGTCCGATATATCGAAGATCCCACGCATGTTTGCATCCGAGTAAGCGAACACAGGCGCGGATGAGAACGCGCTGAGTGCTCTCGACTCATCAGCATCGTATGGCAGGACCTTGGAGCCGTAGCTCTCGTCCGCAGCAGCTGAGCCGATCGCCATGAGCACAGCCATGAGAATGAGAAATCTCGTCTTTATACCCCCTTCACATGAAATATCATCATTACTTGATTTAAATTTTATCGTCATCTCTGATAGAGATGCTTCATCCATCCATTTCATGATGCCTGGAGGAGAGCCGGTTCAGAGATGCGATACGCTTTTAGGCTTGTGAGCACTCTGCGGCCTGAAATGCCTGGATCTTCCAATGGCTGTACATATACGTCTTAAATCATGTTGTGTGTTGGATAACTTTTTCATATTTTCGTCTCTAGATGTCGATTCCGGTCTATTCCCCATCCATTCCTGGAATCTTCTTCTGCTTACCGATTTTCAGGACTTGTCCAACACAGCAAAATCATGCGAAAAGATCTCCGCCCGCCGGGTGCAACCCCTTAGCGTCGTGAATCGAATGGTGAAGTGATCGCGGATCTCTGTGCATCAAACAGGCCTGGATCCCATGGATGTGGGAATTCCGGGTTCACCGCAGCATGCGCAGCGCCTCCTCCAGAGATCTGTTCTCTACAGTTATGGCGTATATCGCGTTGCACATCCTGATCGCATCCTCCAGCCTCTTCTGGTGTATGTTCCTGCCGGTGGCGTTTCCGGATGCGCCTGAGATGTGGATCTGCTCATGGAGTCTCCGGAGGAACGTCTCAGGATCATCACTTGATCCGCCGGCGCATACCACCTTTGTTCTGCCGGCGGCCAGCACAGCCTCCCTGAATGCCAGAGCTGGATTCTCAGCCCTGGGATAGTTCACCTTAACAAAATCGCTTCCCAGAGCGGCTGCAACCCCGCACGCTCCAGCGATCAGATGCGGGTCGTGCTCGTCCTTCACAGCCTTGCCCCTGGGGTACATCCAGAGAACAACAACAAGCCCGTGCCTGTGGGCCTTGTGTACCACCTGGGCTGCCTCTCTAAGCATCACAACCTCGTGCTCGCTCCCCGGGTACACCGTGTAGCCGACGCCCAGTATCCTGAGTCCACTCTCCCTCCTGAACTCCATGACCTGCTGGACATCGATCCACGCCCTGCTCAGGGGATCTGCCTGTGATGTCTTTACAAGATTCGTCTTGGAGTTCAGCTTGACCAGATAAGGAACATCTGGATAATCCATGCCGTATCTGGCGATCAGGCCGAGCTGCGTCGCAAAAACGCCGATCCTGCCCCGGCTCGCTATCCTGAAGAGATGCTCCGGATCCGCATCGTCCTCTGCAATCCCCGGACCGTAGAAGTCATCGTTCAGATGCTCGACCTTCTGATCGCCCGCAAACAGCATCAGCCTTCCTGAGCCCTTTGTGATCTCCGTGTAGTTCCTGATGTACTCATCCCGGGCATTTCTCGGAACATCAAGCGGCACATTCAGATCCATTCACATAACCCCAGTTGACTTGCAACAATCTGTTTCAACCTCCTCCCCCTTAATCTTTTGCTGCACTGAAGTAGGATGTGTCTGAATAAGAGCTGACTTCAGAAATCTGTGGCTTGCTGCTTTTGATGGAGAAGGTGCTCGATACCTATCCGGACAGGTTCCTGGAGCAGGGCGTATCCGGTTAAGTGTCTCCAGCATGCAAAAGCTGTAAGGCCCAAATTTCTGGCACAATCTCCTGCTCGGACAGGTCCCTCCCAGATGATGACGTTTGCGATCATAAGGGTTAATAACACCGACCACAGACTGCGAGCTTATGGCGAACTGGCATGCGCTGCCGCCTGAAGAGGCTCTGAAGTTCCTGAACTCCAAACCTGAGGGACTCTCGGACGGCGAGGCAGCAACCCGTCTTGAGAGGTTCGGGCCGAACGATCTCGCCCGGATATCCGGGCCAGGCCCGGTCAGGATCCTCCTGCGACAGTTCGAGAACTACATGGTTCTTGTATTACTGGCTGCAGCAGCGATATCCTGGCTCTCAGGGGAGAGATCTAATGCGGTCGTCGTTCTCGGAATTATCCTGTTCATAGCCATCCTGGGATTCGTACAGGAGTACAGAGCCGAGAGGGCGATGGAGGCGCTCAGAAAGATGGTCGCCCCTGAGGCAAGGGTCTTCAGGAGCGGCAGGCTGATCACGGTCCCGGCGAGAAACCTCGTGCCCGGGGATGTTATCTACATCGAGGCTGGCGATGTAGTCCCAGCGGATGCGAGGATACTAGATGCAGCTGCCCTGGAGACCGTGGAGTCATCGCTGACCGGGGAGTCCAATCCGGTGAGAAAGAGCCCTGAACCTGTGGAGGAGAACGCGCCTCTGGCGGAACGGAGCAGCATGCTCTTCATGGGCACCATGGTCACCTACGGCAACGGAAGGGCTGTTGTGACGTCCACCGGCTCCAGCACGGAGCTCGGAAGGATCTCGGGGATGATCCAGGAGACCCCTGCAGAGCCTCCGCTCAAGATCCGTCTGCAGCAACTCTCAAAAAGCCTCGCGGTTCTGGTCTTCATCGCAGCCCTGGTGGTCTTCTCGGTCCAGGTCTACAGGGGCTATCCTGTTCTTGACACGCTTCTCATCGCAGCTGCTCTCGCGGTCGCCGGCATACCTGAGGCCCTCCCGTTCGTTGTGACGCTCGCTCTGGCATATGGAACGCAGAGCATGGCCAGAAGGAATGCGATAGTGAGGAGGCTCCCCGCGGTCGAAACCCTCGGGTCCACGACAGTGATATGCACAGACAAGACCGGCACCCTGACCAGGGGAGAGATGAGTGTGAGAGAGGTCTGGTGCGGGCGCAGGGTCGAGGTGACTGGCTCAGGATATGTGCCAGAGGGTGTGTTCAAGATTGATGGCTCTGAGATCGATCCTGGATCTGTTGATGCTTTGAAGGAGACGATAATCACAGGCGCTCTCTGCAACAACTCTGAGATTATATTTGAGGACGGATGGCGGATCGCTGGCGATCCGACGGAAGGGGCCCTCATAGTGCTCGCCAGGAAGGCAGGTCTGGATATACGCGAGAGGTGCAGGGAGGTCACCGAGTACCCATTCGCATCCGACACCAGAAGAATGACCACGGTGCATGAATGCGACAGCGGTCTCAGAGTCTCGATGAAGGGCGCGGTCGAGGTTGTCCTGGAGAGATGCGCATACACGATGGACTCCAGCGGTCTTAAACCTCTTACAGACGTGGACAGGAGGAGGATTCTGGAGATCGCGGACGAGATGGCGGGCAGGGCTCTGCGGGTTCTGGCAGCCGCGTTCAAACAGATCGAATCCGGAGATCTGGGCAGGGATGTCCTGGAGCGGGATATGATCTTCACAGGACTCTTCGGAATGATGGATCCGCCGCGTGAGGAGGTCTTCGGAGCGATAGATGTGTGCAAGAAAGCAGGCATAAGACCGGTGATGATCACGGGAGATCACAAGCGCACCGCTGAGGCGATCGCAAGGGAGCTGCACATGCTCAACGGGGAAGTTCTTGATGGCTCTGAGCTCGACAGCATGAGCGATCAGGAGCTCAGCGATCGGATAGAGAGAATCTCTGTGTTCTCAAGGGCAACGGCGGAGCACAAGATGAGGATAATAAAGGCGCTGAAGGAGCACGGCCATATTGTTGCAATGACCGGTGATGGTGTGAATGATGCTCCTGCTTTGAGGTCTGCGGATATCGGGATCGCGATGGGCCGGGCCGGAACCGACGTGAGCAAGGAGGCCTCGGACGTGGTTCTGGCGGATGACAACTTCGCCACAATAGTTGCAGCTGTCGAGGAGGGGCGGAGGATCTATGAGAACATAAGGAAGGCGTCATCATACATGTTGGCGGTGACGTTCGCAGAGGTGGCTGTAATTCTGATTGCAGTGCTTTTCGGCCTTCCTGCTCCGCTCCTAGCGCTCCAGATACTCTGGATCAATGTGGTGGCAGAGGACTTTCCGGCGATAGGCCTTGCTGTGGAACCCGCCAGGTCCGGGCTGATGAACGAGCGCCCGAGAAACCCGAAGGAGCCGATCCTGTCGAGGGATGTTCTCAGATACACCCTCGGCACGTCGGCTGCGATGCTCATCGGAACGCTGGGGCTGTTTCTCATCAGCATCGATGATGGTCTCGGCTACGCGAGAACTGTGGCATTCGCATCTCTCGGCATATGCGCTATATACAATGCGTACAGCAGCAGATCTTTCCATCATTCTCTGCTGCAGATGAACCCGCTGGGGAACAGAAAGCTGCTCGCCGGGATCGTGGCCTCGCTCGCATCCGTCTTGATGGTCATCTACATTCCGGTGTTTCAGAGGGCATTCGAGACGCTGCCGCTGACTCTGGACTCCTGGCTGCAGGTCTGGCTGGTCTCGACGATAGTGATTGTCATAGCAGAGGTGCTGAAGAGGTCGATGATGTGGCATCATGCTGCACGCTGATTCCTGAAAGTCTGTCCGGCTATTCCGATCTACAGCTTTGAGGCATAAATGCGCATGCTCTTACATATTCCTTGAAGGGCATGCAGGCCGGTTGCTGAATGCATTCACTCGCTCGCCAGGTAAGTCGAAACGAGCGCATAGCAGGACCGGTGCCCCTGCGGACAAGTTATCAGATGGATAAGGGCGGATGCGCGATTAGAGAAAGCCCTGGCATTCCAGCTCCCAGTACTCAGCTTTGATCTCGTTCTGCGCTACATCCAGCTCGACTGACATTCCAGCTCACCAGTACAGTTCAGCTCTGCTGATGCAGTCCCTTCTGAGGGGGTCAAGCGATCCCCTCACAGGTAGCGCGCGCAGGATCTCTTTTATGTACCAGGCCTTGGCACGCATCAGCCCTGATGCATCCAGAGCGTCCAGCTCTGATAGCAGAGCATCTGTTGTTCTCCGGGCCATGCTGATCGAGCTCTTAAGGTTATCATCTTCCATATCGTCCAGGTCTGAGAACTTTATGGCAGTCCCCAGATCGATGATTGCATCTGTGAGCTGAACGAATCTTGAATTATCGTTGCTGCATATGCCTCCGTGCGTCTCTGCGTATCCGCACTCCGAGCATCTCTCATCCGCGTACTCGATGCAGAACGGGCACATCTCCGGCCTGAGGGGGAGATAGGCCAGCTCCAGGAGCGCAAGCGCCCTGGCGAGCCTGTGGCTCCCCCCAGATCTCAAAAGGCTCTGCTCGACCGCTCCCAGCACCCTCAGAAACTCCAGGGCTCTCGACCTGATCGCGCCCCTCGCCCTGAGCACAGATTCATCCGATATCCTGGCTGCTGCCATCTCACAGGACGATCTCGTTTCTGGTTCTGGTGCAGTACGCTCTGAACCTGTCAGACGGCTTGTCCTGGAGGTATACATAGTCGTACTTCATCTCGGATTTGTGCTCCTCGTACTCCTCACGTGCATCCTCAATGCAGCTCCTGCATGCGAAGAGCGGCACAGAGACGCAGAACGCTGTGTTCAGCCGGCCATATCCCCTGGCGGCCTGTGTGGAGACTGTGAGATATCCGGGGCATTCTGTGCACATCCTCAGCGTCTCCTCCTGCCCCTCTGTTATCATGTCTGTATCGTAGAATATCCTCTTTCGCCGGGAGTAAAACCTGCCGTGCTCCTGCCTCGCCTTTGCCACAAGGTCATCCCTGCTATCCCAGATGGTGAGAAGGTGGTTCACGGTGGACTCTATCGATCTCCTCATCTCAGACGTCAGGACAAACCTCCCAGGAACGTAGTCCGGCTCTCTCACATTTGAGTAATCGAGCCCGGCCATCGCCTGGATGATTCCTGTGTTGACGTAGGGCAGCGCGCTCTCTATGGCGTAGCCCCCCTCGAGGACTGCCATATCTGGAGCGAGCATCTCGTTCAGCCTGGCGTAGCCCTGGGCTGTGAACCTCATGTTGGCGAGAGGATCTGTGTAGTGGTTGTCCTGGCCTGCTGAGTTGAAGACGAGCTGCGGATCGAACTCCTCCAGGACTGGGAGGACAAGGTTCTCCAGGACGTACAGTATTCCCTCATCCGTCGTCCCGGGTGGCAGCGGAACGTTCAGCGTTCGTCCCAAAGCGAGCGGCCCGCCCATCTCGCTGGTGAATCCCGAGCCGGGGTAGAGAGTCCGGCCGTCCTGGTGGAAGCTTATGAAGAGCACATCGGGATCGTGCCAGAATATGTCCTGAGTCCCGTCTCCGTGATGCACATCTGTGTCGACTATGGCGATGCGCCTCACGCCGTACTTCCTGCGTATGTACTCGACCATTATGGCCTCGTTGTTGATGTTGCAGAACCCCCGGTTCCCATGGACCACTCTCATCGAGTGGTGGCCAGGAGGGCGCACAAGAGCGAAGCCATTTCTTATCTCCCCCCTCATCAGAGCATCCGCCAGGACGAGGGTGCTGCCTGCTGCTATCAGATGCGCCTCCGTCACCTGTGACTGTACATCTGGAACGCAGAAGTGGACCCTGGCGACATCCTTCAGCTCAGCCAGACGCGGCCTGTACTCGACGATCTCCGGGAAGTCCATCAACCCCTCCTCAAATATCTGGTCTCTGGTGTAGAGCAGCCGCTCCTCGCGTTCTGGATGCGTGGGGGATATGGCCCAGTCGAATGCCGGGAAGAATATCAGGCCTGTCTTTCTCACAGAGGAGGTCCTGGCAGGCCTCACTGGAGGCTCGGTTCTCCTCCCGGGCGCATCGATTTTTGAGACCTCCTGTTTCGAATGAACATCAGCTGCCATGCTCTCCCCTCCAGGATGAGATGATTCCTGCCGGGATCTCCATCCTGACGTCGATAAGCTTTCCAACAGTCGACCAACCCCGGACCATATTGAAGACCTCACTGTCCACCACCTCCGCCTCGTCAGCATAATCCTGGATCCCGAAGCGCTCTGCCCGCTCTCTAAGAAGCTGTCTTGCCATCTCCTGAGCCCCCTCGAGGCTGAGGTTTCTGCCCTTCGCCTCGCCCAGCGTGCCATCCTCCTCAACTGTGTACATGCCCCTCTCGGTATCTATCCTCAGGCTCAGCGTCATCGTGGGCCTGGCGACCGCAGCGCCTATCGCGTTGGCCACAGGTGCGTGCTCAGGGATGATGGCCACCGCGTTGAGCCTCTTTGCAACCAGCGGCACCAGCGGCGGTGAAGCCCCTCCGACTCCGACAACATTCTGCGGTCTGGCCTTCGTCCTCTGGAGCAACTCCCAGATCCTGTACGCAGGCTCCTGCTCCCACTCCAGAAACATCATGTTCACGGTATCAACTATCCTATCGACAACAGTATCAACTATCATTCTGGCCGCGTCCTCTGTGCTGCATCCAAGTTTGCTGGCGATTATGCCAGTGCCCTTCCGGGCAAGGGTCATGTCCCCAAGGTTCGTGAGGCCGAGAACCATGAGGGCATCGGTAGGTGTCGGCTCCGGCCCGCCCAGTGCGAATGCAGGCCCTGCCCTGTCCGGCCCCACAGTGATCTTTCCATCTGAGACCCTGACGACGCTGTCTCCGCCGACACCTATGGAGCGCACAGCAAAAGCCCTCACGTGTGTCAGCATATCCTCTATCTTCGCGCCCTTCGATGAGAGGAGCGGCTTTCCGGAGAGTATCAGCGCAAGATCTGTTGTTGTACCGCCTATATCGACGACGACTGATGTCTGCCCCACCGGGGTCAGTGCCATTACCCCCATCACGCTCGCAGCCGGCCCTGAGAATATCGTCTCAACAGGCCTGTCCAGTGATTTGTCCAGGGGGAGCGTTCCGCCATCTGCCTTCAGAATGTATATCGGAGCCTTTATTCCACGCTCACGCATTGCGCGCTCCGCCTGCTCCGCGAATCTTCTGTAGTGATCGCGGGTCGCGAGGGTCAGCATGGTGGTGGCAGCTCTTCGCGGGAAGTTCAGCCGGCCGGAGACCCTGTGCCCCATCTCGACCTCGATCGCGGGGGCGGCCTTCGAGAACACCTCCCTCACGTGCATCTCGTGCTCGTGGTTCCTCTGGCAGAACTTTCCCACGACTGCGACCTTTCTGTACCCTTGGTCGGCAAGGCTCTGCGCAGTCGCTCTTATCTGATCGTCCCTGAGCGGCGCGATCTCTCTTCCCCTGTAATCCACCGCGCCCTCAAGGATCACAGGCTCTGTCCTGAACCTGTAGTCCTTCGGGTTGACCCCAGGCCCGGGTATCAGAACCAGGCCGACCCTGTCCGCCTTTCCCTCTGCAATGAGGTTTGTGATCAGCGTGGTGCTGAGCACCACCCTCTCGATCCTCTCAACGTCAACACCCTCGATGAGCCTGTCCATTGTCCTGAGCAGGCTGCCGAGGATCTCATGATGGTCAGTCGGGCCGATGGCGGTCTTCACAACTTTATTGCCGTCCACCAGCGCCGCGTTGGTTGTTGTTCCACCGACGTCTATTCCTGCAAACATCGTATCGCCTTTTTCCACGGCCCGCTAACGCGTTTGATCTATATCGGCCTTTTGGTGCACTGCGTCACCCCGAACATGCGGGGAGCGAATGTCAGCGAGGATCGGCGTGCGCGAAGCTGTCTGACGCACACCGCCCATGCTTGAACCTTTTTGAGCTGCATGCCCATAGAGCGACTTTCTGTGGTGGAGAGGCAGCTGGACTCCCCGCGGCTCAACAGCCTGTGCGCTCGACCAGCAACTATATTGAGCTTCATGAATGACGATCTATTGATGTCGGATACTCTCATCACATTTCGAAATTTCGAGCTCCCGCGGGTTGAGGTTGTGGAGAGGAAGTGCACAGGGCATCCGGACACACTTGCAGACGGGATCTCAGAGTCCATATCGAGGGAGCTCTGCAGGATCTACATGGAGGAGTTCGGCGAGATCATGCATCACAACGTGGACAAGGTGTTGATCATAGGAGGGAGGGCAGAGCCGCGGTTCGGGGGTGGCCGGATACTTGAGCCGCCTGCCATCGTGGTCGGCGGCCGGGCCACGTCTGTGAGATCCTCCATGAGTGAGGTCATAAGAGATGCGGCGACCAGATATCTGAGAGAGACTGTAAGACACCTGGACGAGTTCGTGGTGGAGCCCAGGACTCGGGAGGGCTCTCCTGAGCTGAGAAGCCTTATAGGAAAGGGCGCCAACGATACCTCCATCGGATCCGGCTTCGCGCCTCTGCGACCGCTCGAGTCGCTGGTGCTCGAGATCGATCGCATGATCGAGGGGATGAAGGGGGTCGGTGAGGACAGAAAGATCATGGCAGTCAGGTTTGATGATAGGGTCAAGGTGGTCGTGGCCGCAGCTGCCATCTCAAGGTACATCTTCTCCATGGATGATTACGTGGAGATGAAATTCCGCATAAAGGAGACGATCCAGAGCGTTTACGATGTGGATGTCGATGTCAACGCCGCAGATCATGAATCCAACATCTTCCTCACAGTGACAGGAACGTCTGCCGAGATGGGGGATGATGGCGCCACAGGGAGGGGAAATCGCGCGAACGGGCTGATCACTCCACTGAGACCCATGACCATGGAGGCGGTCGCGGGCAAGAACCCTGTGAACCACGTCGGCAAGATATACAATGTGATAGCCCAGCGTGCAGCCGAGGAGATCTCGAAACTTGATGGTGTCCAGGAGGCGTATGTCACGCTGGTGAGCAGGATCGGCTCCCCACTCGATCAGCCGCTAATGAAGGCACTGAGCATCGCCGGCTCGGAGGGGGCAGGATACGAGGCCGAGTCCATACTGGATGACTTGCTGGGAAGAGCTGACAGGCTCGTCGACGATTTCGTATCCGGCAGGATCAGGATATTCTGATCGTGTAACGCCCCACCACCGGGGCCCCTTTAAATTGGTCATCTTGGAGCAGAGGGGCAGCGGAAACTCCGGTCTTCAGGCTGAAGCTGATAATGGCGCAAATAACAAATCTGAACCGGCACCACATCTCAGTAGGTCTACAGGATCTAACTGCTGGAACAAGAGCTGGAGGTGAGCTCCCTGGCCACCTCCGCAGCCCTTCTCAGAGCCCTTATGGCGTCCTCTCTCTTCAGATCCGCCCGTCTGGTATCAAGAAATCTCCTGAACCGTAGAAGCGTCTCCTCCGGAACCCTGCCGGCTGCATCATTCATCAGATTCTCGTAGCTCCTGGACGGGAAGTACCTGGCTCTGGCAATATCCAGCAGATCAGCAGCGCTATTCTCATCTATAAATCCCTCATCCACAGCCAGCCTGAGGTTGTGGCGTATGTTGACCAGAGGCTCTGAAAGGGGTGCCAGCGTGACGGGATCGAAGACCAGGGCGACCTCATCATCCGCAACGATCTCCCCGCTCCTGTATGCCCTGTATATCTCGCCGACGCCCTCCATGCCGTAGACATCCATCTCAGCTGCCCGCAGAGCTCCCATGCTGGAGGCGCCGATCACCTTAACGCCCATCTGCAGCGCCTCGAGGATCTCCTTGTGCGCCACAGAGGAGTCCTGGAAGAAGACGCCATCTATCAGGCATATTATGTCCGCACCATCTCTTGCAGCCGCGAGAACGTCTCCGCGCCTGGCCGGCGGCCTGTAATCCGCATCGAGAATTGAGCGCGCCTCATCATGAGGCATGCTTGGCCCCAGAAAGACGACGATCCTTGGCATCCCTGCACCGCTTGCCAACCCTCTCCGGATCCACAGCCGATATCTCGAGCCCGGGCACTATCACCCTGACCACTGGCACCATTATCTCAGGAGCCGTGAGATCCACAACTATCGCCCTCTCAAATCCGGCTGCCTGAAGCCTGTCGAGCATGTATCTTATGTCATCAAGAAAATCATCGGTGTCGTAAGAGTTCAAGGAGCTGAAATCCTCCTCGCGCTCGTGCTCGAACCAGTGCCTGTTCAGGCGCTTCAGCCTATCATAACCCATCATCCGCCTGAAGTCTGCGCTCACCGTATCCTCCCGGGCGCCATGTATCTGTGTGAGACGGCTCTGCGCGACCTCTGTGAGCGCTCTCAGAAGCGCCACCTCAGGATCGGTATGCGTGCCCATTCCAGCTGTCAAAAGCGCGGGATCTCTCAGCTTCACATCATCTGAGATCGCTGCGAATGTCATCACATCCACATCGCTCGTTATGTCCCTAACGTAAACCTGGACCTCTGCACGCTGGAACATCTCAAGAAGCTCCCCTGCGAGGCCGTCGCCGTTGTATCGGAGCAGCGGCCCCATGCTCCTGGCGTGCTCCGCTATCGACCACGCATCCCTCTCGATGACCTCTGCGAGCCCATGGAAGATCGCCTCCTCAAGCTGGTTCCCAGATGCGAGGCCTGTGGTGTTTGTCCTGAACAAACGCGTGTATCTCGAGGGCAGTGGATGGAATACAGCATTCGCCGGAACCAGAATCTCCTCATCTCCCATTAGATCGTACCCCATCACCCAGGGGATCTCAGCATCTGGATCGACGCCTCCTGGAAGTATGAGCTCCGCCGGATTCAGCGCGTTATCCCTGAGCTCTGAGAACCTGGCAATCCTGAGATCCGAACTGCGAAGCTCTGCAGAGTACCTCTCGATGCCCTCCATTATGGCAGAGACCTTCGCCTCGACTGGCGTTGCGCCCTTCCCATTGTAAACGGATATCGCGCCCTTCTCTGCTGTCGGTCTTATCGAGGTGAATACAGGTATGCCTATCCGGTCGAGGTTTGTGATATCTGCAACCCTTGTTATCCCGGCTGCAGGCATCTTTTTTTCTACAATCTCGAGCGTCTCCTCTGGAGGCAGAGCACGGTGTGTGTCCTTCTTGTATCTCTTCAGGCAGGATCTCAGTCGCAACTCACCATCTCCTGGCCGATGAAGGCTTCAGGATCCTCTCCGCGTCCCCCTTTAGAAGCATGTTGGTCAGGGCGCTCAGAGAGCAGAGTGTGCCGCGCCCCTCGATCTCCTCTCCCGCGAGCCTTGCAACTATGTAGCCCTCAGCCGAGACCTCGACCTCCGCGCCGATCTCTGTGAGCCGTTGCAGAATGATGTTTCCCGTGGCGCCCATGGACTTGTCCATCCAGCAGTGCTTGAACGGGCAGAGGTTGCAGTAGAGCTTGAACTGCTCTGCGCTCGCCTGCGGCACGAGCCCTGCGACGATCTCGGCCTTCACGGTGGCGTATGCCATGCAGCATCCGAGAACTCTGCTGGCCAGAACCTCGTCCCCCTTGGCCAGGGTGACACGGACATGGCCATGCTCTATCTCGTACCTGTTCTCGAGACCGAGATCGAGCTTCTTCTTCCCTGTATTCGGCTTCCCCTCAAGCGTTTTTTTAATTGGATCTGCGATCTCCGGAGTGATCGCGGCGGCGATTGTGACCGCGCATGTCGGGCAGTAGGATGGGGGAGATGATGCGATCACATCTCCCTTTGAGTCAAAGAAGGTTGCCACGACGCCCAGCCCCTCGCGCCTGATCACCGTCCTGCCGCCCATCTCCTTCACCATGTTCAGCGCCAGGACTGCTGGGGTCACGACCCTGCCGTAGCCGAAGAGCGCTGCAACCTTCTCGACGACATCCTGGGTGCTGGTTCCATCTCTTCTGAGACGATCCTCAATGTCAGCGGGGACTATGCCCGCATCCAGCTCTGCTGCTAGGACCGCAGGAGACCAGACGATGCCGAAACCCTCCCCGATCACCTCACCCCTGTCATCTGTTATCCTGGCGAGTATCCCTGAAGGACGCTCGTATGCGAGGATGGATCCCCCTGTGGCGCACACCTCCTCAGCTATGGCGTGGCAGGTGCCGCAGGCCCCCTCTCTGGGGTTGATCCTCCTCGCAACACGCTCCGCAAGCTCGTCCCTGTACATACAGATTAAGATGGGCAGAATCCTCCTATTAACTTTATGGGAGTGTTTGAGGGTTGTCTGATAAGCGTGCTCAGGCATTTCGCACGTCCCGAATCATTACGGAAACTGCATTTGGTGCGGGCCGCATGGGTGACCTTCTGCCACGATGTGTCATGAGCGCTTTTATGCAAATACCAGGCTGCTGCAGCGCGTATCTGTTTTGAACTCAGAGCAGATCTGTATACTGCCATCTCAGCATCGGTACTGAAAAAGTCCAAGTACTATTAGCTCAATGGCATCAGTGTGTATGTAGTTGCAGATGCCTCTGTGTTCATACTTGGAAAGCCGCTGAAGGGAGAGGTGATCACGGTTCCTGCGGTGGAGCAGGAGCTCAAGGACATCCGATCGAGGATCAAGCTGCAGATCTCAGATGTGAGGATCGAACCACCCACAAAGGAGACCCTGAAAAGGGCGACAGATGCAGCAAGGGAAACGGGTGATCTCTCCAGACTTTCAAAGACAGATCTGGAGGTCCTTGCGAAGGCCATCGAGTATGATGCAGCGCTTGCCACAGACGACTATGCTCTCCAGAACGTCGCTGCACATCTGGGGCTCAGGGTCGAGCCGGTAGTCCAGCGTGGGATAAGGCGATTCATAAAGCGCACACAGAGATGCCCTGGATGCGGCAGAGCCTTTGAGGGAGATCTCTGTCCTGTATGCGGAACACCTCCGAAAATAAGAAAGAAGGGATGATCATGAAGAGTATAGAGGATCTCATAAAGAAAGCCACAGAGCTCAAGTCTGAGGGTCTTTCAGAGGGCCAGATATCCGAGGAGCTGAACGTCTCCAGGGAGACCGTCACCTGGCTTCTCACGCATGCCGAGCGCGCCACACTCCCCGGGCCGAAGGACATCTCGGTGGACTGGTCGATGATAGGAAGGAGCGCCTACAGGCTGAGCCACATAGCCCAGGCGCTCTCAGAGATGATATTCGATCTCCTCGACGAAAAGGAGCTTGACATCGACATGGTCGTGGGCGTGGCGCTGAGCGGTGTGCCCCTCGCGAGCATGGTCGCGAACCACATGGGCGTGGGGCTCGCGGTCTACATGCCCACAAAGCAGATGGCATCGCAGGATGTCAAGCCCCATGGGAACCTGAGCACGAACTTCGCCGACGTCAATGGCAGGGAGTGCGTCATCGTGGATGATGTGATAACATCAGGCAGGACCCTGGAGGAGGCGGTCGCATACCTGGATGATCACGGCGCCAAGACGAATGTCATAGCAGTTCTCATCGACAAGAGGGGCGTGGACAGCATTGCAGGCGTGCCGGTCTGCTCCCTGCTCAAGGTCATCAGGGTCAACTAACGATCAGGGAGATAAAAATATTTTTTTTTTCTCTTGTGCCGCCTGCGAGAGAGCGAGGCGTTTTCTGCACCCTCAAGAAATGTATGGAGGAGATCTGGATTTTCAGAGTTCTGTCCCAGAGCTGCACGTTCCATGTATGCGAGGCTGACCGTGCGGCAGAAGGGCAGTGAGATTCGCAGGGGATTCAGATGCTGGGGAGATGACTCGCATGTGACCTGGCCGCCCTGGGTCTCACGAACTCTTACGCTCTTATCCATTTGATGGCTTGTCTGAAGGAGCAGGGGTCGTGCTGTGCGTTGGTTTTGACTTACCTTCGAATGCGCCGAAGAGTTCCGGCGAAGTCGAAACTGTCGAAACCCTTCGACGCAGTCGAAGGCGTGGCAACGAATTCTTCCAGCGAGCACATTGCATGCTCTACAAGTTGCTCCGCACAAGAGCGAACTCTTATAACTCCCTCATGCCATTTGCCGTACGTGCGCTCAGTCAGTCTCATCATACCCACCCTGAACGAGGCGGAGACGATCGGCGAATGCATAATGAGATCGCGCGCTGTTCTTGAAAGAAGCGCCTCTGAGTGGGAGATAATCGTTGTCGACAGCTCGGATGATGAAACCCCCAGGATAGCGGAGAGCCACGGGGCAAGGGTGGTTCGATCCGATGCCCTTGGATACGGAAGGGCGTACCTCAAGGGCTTCGAGGTGGCATCCGGAGATTACATCGTGCTCATGGATGGAGATCTGACATACGCCCCTGAGGATATACCCAGGCTCCTGGAGCTCCTCGACGACGGCGCGGACCTGGCGATGGGGAGCAGGCTTCGCGGCAGAATACATCCAGGGGCGATGCCGGCACTTCACAGATACATTGGGAATCCGCTTCTCACCTGGATACTCAACCACCTTTACTCGATCAGGGTCTCGGATGCGCACTGCGGTCTCAGGGCGATGAGGAGGGAGGCCCTGAAGAAGATGCGGCTGAGAACCGCTGGCATGGAGTTCGCCTCGGAGATGCTGGTCGAGGCATCCCGGCGGGGTCTGAGGATCGCGGAGGCGCCGATCGATTACTACCCGAGGCGAAGGGGCGGATCGAAGCTCCGCTCGTTCTCCGATGGCTGGCGCCACCTGAGATTCATGATGCTCTACCAGCCGATCCCGTTTCTCATGGCGCCCGGCGCTCTAGTCATGGCTCTGGGAATTATGCTCACCGCCGGGGTTCTCCTTGTATCCCGCTCCTCTGAGCTCAGGATGCACTCTCTCATCCTAGGGATCATGATGCTCTTCATCGGCTACCAGACGTTTCTTGCGGGCGTTCACTTCAGCATATTCGGCGCCATGCACGGGATCGCGAACACCTGGCTGGCGGAGAGGCTGCTGAGCTATCATTCCCTGGAGAAGGAGATTCTTCTGGGAATGGCTTTCATAATCGCAGGCATTGCCATTGGTGGCAAGGTGCTCATGAGCTGGATCAGCGCCGGCTTCGGATCGCTTGCGGAGGTTCAGAGCGCGATGATCGCGATGATCCTCTCAATGATCGGGATCCAGACGATATTCTCAGGCATGCTCATAAGCCTCTTCCTGCTCATGGACGGCAGGGAGTGATAGAGCGTGCATTTGAGGGCAGATCACGATGAGAATAGCGTATGTTTATGACGCAGTTTACCCCTGGATCAAGGGAGGGGTTGAGCGAAGGGTTTACGAGCTCTCTCAGAGGCTCGCCCGGAGGGGGCACGAGGTCCACTGCTACGGATCCAGATGGTGGAGGGGTGAGAGAGAGATCAGGCTGGGCGGTGTGTGGCATCACGGAGTCTGCCCTCCTCATCCTTTATACATCAAAGATAAAAGGTCGGTGAAACAGGCCCTTCTCTTCTCTCTTGGCCTTCTGAGATACCTTGAAGGTGGATACGATGTGATCGACTGCCAGGAGTTCCCGTATCTCTCATGCTTCTCAGCGAGAGTTCGCTCAGGAGGTGCATCATTCTTCATAACGTGGCACGAGATCTGGGGTGATTACTGGATCGAGTACATGGGGAGGTCGGGTTATCTTGGAATGGCCGTTGAGAGGGCTGCTGCGATGCTGACCGGCAACAACATAGCGGTCTCCGAGATGACAGGGAGAGAGCTGATGAATTTCGGGGTCAGAAGCACTGTGGTTCCGAACGGAATCGATTTCAGGCACATACAGTCGATCAGGCCCGCGGATTCGGAGCACGATCTTGTGTTCGCAGGAAGGCTGGTCTCCCACAAGAATCTTCACATGCTGCTGGAGGCCATCGCTCTACTTTCAGATGTGAACCTCCTGATAATCGGTGAGGGGCCAGAGGCGCCGCGGCTTCATGCCCTCGCCAGATCGCTTGGTTTGAATGACAGGGTGAGGTTCAGCGGCTTTCTCAAATACGAGGACACGATCGCTCTGATCAAGTCATCCAGGGCTTTTGTCCTCCCCTCGACCAGGGAGGGGTTCGGGATGGTCGCGCTGGAGGCGATGGCATGCGGGGTTCCTGTTATCACGGTCCGCCATAGGATGAACGCTGCATGCGACCTTCTAACCCCTGAGACAGGAGTGATCGCGGAGCCCTCTCCGTATTCGCTTGCGGATGCGATCCGGGTTGCGCTCGATCTCTCCAAAGCAGCAGGCTCGAGGTGCAGGGAGATCGCCAGGCGATACGACTGGGATGTGATATGCGGAGAGATCGAGAGGGTGTATGCTGAGCGTGTCTGAGCCATACCGCATGGCTTCCTGGAATGATTCAGGAGAATGCCGCAACAGGCATTCATGCTCATTGAGGTCACCAGGAGAGTGACTCGATGATAATCATCAGGGCATCAGGCGAGAAATGTATCTGCGATTTCACATTCGATTTCTACTGGCAGCACAGGGGCTCGCGTTTCGATCCGGATGCTAATATCGATGGATGGAGCTACAGATCTCTGGTGGATGCGCTCAGGCGCGGCGAGAGCGTGAGGATTATTGGGGATGCAGGGAGCAGGCTCTGCTCCAGCATGGGCGTGGATCTGATGAGGCTGGGCGGGAGCGGTGGCGCTTTGGATGTGGGAGATGTGATCGTGGATGGGGATGTGGGCCCGAGAATGGGCATCTCGATGATCAGAGGCGCGATCTACGTCAGCGGCAGGGTCGAGGAGCCGCTTGGCAATGTCATTGAGTTGGAGAGCGATCTCTCCGGGTACAGAAAGTTTGTATCCATAACAGAACTTCTGGAGAAGGGATATTCCCCGATGCATCCGAATGAGTTTTCTGATGGCGTTCTGAGGATATCAGATGGTATAACAAGAGAGACGATAGGGGCGAGGAACGTATCTCCCGGGAGGATCGAGCTCTTCGGGAATGCGGGAATGAGCGCCGGGATTCTCATGCGCTCTGGAGTTCTCGAGATCCATGGCAGCTCGGGCAGAAACACAGGGGTTCTGCTGAGTGGGGGGACTCTGGTGGTGCATGGCGACACAGAGGATTTCACGGCGACGGAGATGAGATCAGGGGAGATCTTCGTGAAGGGGAATGCAGGAGGTTTTGCATGCTCCAGGATGCGTGGGGGGCGCGTGTTTGCGAGGGAGTGCAGGCCGGTGCCTCCAGCCAGGCCATCCACCCCAACTTCAGAGGATATCCGGCGGATATCAAAGATCTTCGGCATCAGCAGCATTCACGCGATGATGTACCGGAAGATCACCACCGTGTAGAATGTTCTCCTGACTGGGATACAGCCATCAGGGCAGCTCCCAGATTTTCCGGAACGAGTCGCGCCTGAGTTGCTCCACATGCTCACAGCATCCCGTGTTCAGAGGTGTTGGGGAGCAGCTAATTTTATAATCCACCTCTCTCATAGGGTGATACCATGAGCGAGATGCGTGAGCTTGTCATAAACGAGGAGGATATCCGCGACTTTCTTCTGGAGCGGCTCAGGCTTGAGGGAAAGAGCGCAGAAGCACTTGATAAGCTGAGCCTGCCGTTCCTGTTCGCGTCGGGCAGCGAGCTCCTGCGCACATACATCCTGAACGCATCAGGTTTTGCATCAACGCTCCCCGACAAGTACAAGATACCACAGAGAGGGTATGTGTGGTACATGTTCTCGCAGGCCGTCAGGGAGATTGAGGTGCGTCCAAAGGAGATACTGATCAGATACGAGCTCCAGGACAGCTACATGCTCCCGTTCAGGCAGTTCTACCTCTAATGCAGCCTTCCTTTCAGTTTTCCGGCCAGCGCCAGCCGGCCCAGCCTGAGCTCCGCCTCCCTCAGGAGGGGCGATGGCTCCTGGGATTCCAGCGGTGTTCCCGGCAGAGGCATGAACCTGTGGGCTCTGACCCTGCCTCCCATTCTCACTATCTGCTCTGCCAGTTCGACTGTGAGCATCTGATCCTCCTCGCTCTCCCCGGGAAGGCAGAGTATCAGATCGACATTCGGCACCACCTCATGATCGATGCAGAGCTCGCATGCCATCTCGATATCATGCACACAATGACCCCTGTTGATCGATCTCAAAACCCTGTCGCTTCCTGACTGCCCACCTATGCTGAGCGTTCGGTTCGTGCAGTACGTGGTTATGAGCTCGAGCGATCTCTCCGAGACGAAATCCGGCCGCACCTCTGATGGAAACGTGCCGAAGTAGATCGGCCTTCCGAGCTCTGAGAGGGTTTTGAGGAGCAGCTCGACCTTCTCCAGTCTGGGTCTGAGACCGTCTGAACCGTATGCGAGCGCGTTCGGAGACGTGAACCTCAGATCCATGTGCATCCTCGCATGGCTGAGAATCGATGGTATGGAGCGGTGACGCATGACGCTCCCGCAGAGCCTGGGCGTCTGGCAGTATGCGCATCCCCATGGACAGCCCCTGGTTATCTCTATCGGCGCGAGAAGGGGGCGTGAGAAAGAGGGGTATCGATCCAGATCCACGAAATCCCTGCGCTCTGTCACGGCGAGCTCCCCGTCCTTCATGTATGCTATTCCCTTTACAGACGCCGGATCGCGGCCTGAGCGGAGAGCATCGATGAGCTCCGGGAGCGTCTCCTCGCCCTCGCCAATGACGACGTAATCAAAGTGCCTGAGGACCTCCTCAGGTCTTGCAGATGGGTGAGGCCCACCTGCGATGAATATGGATCTCATACCTGAACTGCGGGCTGAATCAACCTCTCTGTAAACCTCCTCAGCCTGCGGAGTCGCAATGCTGTAGAGCATTATTCCGGGTCTGGGCGCATCCGCAAGCCTGGCGCCGCTCACAAGCGGGAGCAGAGCTGCTATCGTGTACCTGTTCTTTCTGCTCCACCTGAACCATATGTCCAGCCCGGACATGGCCTTCCGTCACTCCATAAACAGAGGAACGTGCCTGAACTCCCTCACATCCACAAGCCCTCTGTCCGTGATCCTGAGCTCGGGTATGACCGGCAGAGCCATGAAGGAGAGCGTCATGAATGGATCCTCAAGCTCTGATCCAAGGGAGTGAGCTGCTGAGATAACATCCTCCACATCCTCTACCACATCCTCCAGGCATCGCTCAGATAACAGACCCGCGATCGGCAGGGACAAAGAAGCAAGTGCTTTCCCATCGACGGCAACCCACCCACCGCCCATGGATATCAGGGATTCCACAGCTCTGAGCATGTTCTCATCGTCAGCTCCAACGACTGTGATGTTATGGGAGTCGTGTGAGACAGAGCTCGCGATCGCGCCTCTCTTCAGTCCAAACCCGCTCACCAGGCCCAGTCCCAGATTGCCTGTGGCCCTGTGCCTCTCAACCACAGCTATCTTGAGGATGTCATTCACCGTATCTGAGACGACCTTTCCATCCCTCACAGCAGAGCGCGCCGCAATCATCTCTGTCAGAATCTGGTTCGGCACAACTCTGATCACCCTCGCGATCCTGCCCGCTGCAGGGATTCTGAATGACTCGCGCCTTATGGGCATCCGAACATTCATGCTGCTCTGCAGCGGCAGCCTCTTCGATTCAAAACTCGCTGTGAGCTTACCGTCCCTGGCCACCTCCCTGCCCTCGAAGATCACGCGCCTCACATTAAAATCATGGTCCATAACAGCGATGTCAGCCCTGTATCCTGGGGCGACAGCACCTGTCCTGCGAAGCCCGAAGTGGCGCGCGGGGTTGATCGTGGCCATCTGTATCGCAGCAACCGGATCGATGCCGGCATCTGTGATTCTTCTTATCATCCGGTCGATGTGCCTCTCCATGAGATCTCTTGGATCGAGATCGTCTGTGCAGAGCATGATGTTTGGAGTGTTGTAATCCCTGATGATCCTCACAAGGTCATCGAGATTCCTCGCCGCGCTGCCCTCCCTGATCATTATGCATATGCCTGAGCGGAGCTGCTCCATCGCCTCATCTGCTCCTGTGCACTCGTGGTTGTTCTCTATTAGCGCGGCAGCATACGCGTGGAGATCCCCGCCCCTCAGCCCTGGCGCATGGCCGCAGATGGTCTTGTTCTTCGAGGCAGCGACCTCCAGCTTAGCGAGCACGGACCCGTCTCCGTGTACGACTCCGGGATAGTTCATCATCTCCCCCAGACCCACGACCCTGGGATCCTCGAGGAGGCTGGCGATCTCGCTAACGCCCAGAGCAGCGCCTGACGTCTCCAATGGGGTCGCGGGCACGCATGATGGTGCTGTCACAAAAAACCTCATCGGGATGCCCTCTGCGCTTCTGAGCAGATATGATATCCCCTCCACGCCCATGACGTTCGCGATCTCATGCGGATCTGCTATCACCGCGAGCGTCCCGCGCGGTACGACAGCCCTCGCGTACTCTGATGGCATCACCATGGAGCTCTCCATGTGCACATGAGCATCTATGAAACCCGGCGCTATCAGCATATCTTCAACAGAGATCACTCTCCTGGCGCTCGAGCAGTCGAAACCTGCCACGTATCCGCCGTAAATCGAGACGTCGGCCCTGTGTATCTCTCCCGAGAAGACGTTGACCAGCTCCCCGCCCTCCAGGAGGAGATCTGCCTCAAGCTCACCCCTCGCTGCAGCTATCAGATCCCTGATCCTCAAGGAATCACCTGCATAACATCATGCAGCCTGCAATATAGCTCTGCCCTGCAGGAGCTCGATCTCTCAGAGCCGGATGAATTTTAGGAGGCACATCCAGGTTGTTGAAAAAGGTTCACGCTCTTACCCATCTGACGACGCTCCAAAACATCTCTCTCCCACCGCTCCTGGCGAGCGAATGAGTGCATTCATCAAACGGCCTGCATGGCTTCCAAGTTGCTGAATAAAGAGCGAAGGTTCATACGGTCCTCCGGACACGAACCCTAAAAATCGCCAGGGCGTGCTCACTGCGTGAGCCCGACCCGCCATCTGAGAAGCCTGTCCTCGATTATGCCCCTGAACGCCTTGTCGATGAAGAGGCCGAGCATGCCCAGAACGATCATGTATAGCAGGACGTGATCCATCTTGTGCAGGTAGTAGTAAGACCATATCCTGTATCCGAGGCCGCTCGTGCTGACGCCGAACATCTCTGCCGCAACGAGACACATCCAGGCTATTCCCATCGCGATTCTTATTCCTGCAGCTATGGATGGGAGCGCGTATGGAAGCGCCACATACCGTATCAGATCCCTGTCCCTCGTCGCTCCCAGGACCATCGCCGATTCCACATAAACCCTGGGCAGGTTCCTGAACCCGACGTATGTGTTTATCAGTATCGGGAAGACGGCGCCGATGAAGACTATGAACCCCGCCGACTCATGTGTGAGCCCGAACCAGACGATAGCGAATGGTATCCAGGCCAGGGGTGGTATCGGCCTGACCACCTCTATTATGGGATCAACGATCCTGTCCACAGACCTGGACCAGCCCATGCCCATGCCAAGAGGCATTGCTATGATCATGCCGGCGAATATCCCGAGGAAGAAGTGCAGCAGGCTCACTGGCAGGTCCCGAAAGAATATGTCCCCCCAGCTGGAGCCGAAGGCGCTCACCACGTCAGTAAAGCTTGGAAGCACAAGCGAGTCGTTCACGAGCATGGCAGAGATCTGCCATACAGCCAGCATTCCGATGAGGGGGAGGGGCTGAGCCCACTCCCTTCTGAGTTTACCAGATTCTCTACTTATCTCACTCACCCCACGCCTTATCGTAGAAGCTCACATCGAAGAGCTCCTCTTCGGATGGCATTCTGCTTATGTACTTCAGCTCGTAGTTGACCCTGGCATACTCCATGGTGGACGGGATCTGCAGATGGGGATCGCTTATCCATCTACCATCCCAGTGCTCCATCGAATACTCCACAACGCTGAGATCCTGCTTCGTCCTGTTGGCATATATCCTCGCTGCCTCATCAGGATGAGCATGCACATACTCTGTGGCCTTGATGTGCGTCTTCACTATCTGCTCAACAAGCTCCGGATGCTCCCTGATGAGCTTACCGCTGACGACCAGGCTGCAGCAGGCATGGTTCGGCCACATCTCTCCAGAGTAGACAGCGACCCGTCCCCTGTTGGCCATCTCTATCACCGACGGCGATGGCTCGGGCAGCAGCGAGCCGTCGACCTGGCCGGCGAACATCGCTGTCACAGCATCACCCGGGCCCATCGGAAGTATCTTTACTTCTGATGGATCGATGCCGTTCTCCTTCAGCCACTTTTTGAGAACAGTATCCTGGATCGAGCCTGGCGGGAATGTCGCTATGCTCATGCCCTTCAGCGACTCGGGGCCTTTGTACTCCTTATCCGGGGCAAGCACAAGAGCAGAGCCGTTGGTGTTGACTCCTGCGACTATCTTCGCATCAAGACCTCCCGCGATCGCAGATATCGGCGGTGCAGTCCCAACATAGGCGACATCCAGGCTGCCGGCAAGCATCGCCTGCATCTCCGGCGGTCCTGAGGGGAACTCGTACTCCTCGACTGCTGTGACCCCAAAAGGCCTGAGATCCTCAAGCCACCAGCCCTTCTCCATCGCGACCATCTCCGCTATCTGATGGGTGCTCGGCTGGTAGCCGATTCTGAGTGTTATGTTCTCGGATGGTGTTTTTGTTATGCAGCCCAGCGAGGCCACAACCACCAATCCGACGATCAGGAAGACAAGCATGTGCCTCAATATCCTCACCGCTTTCTCAGGGGATCGCTCGCTATAAAGTGTTTTCCATAAATTGGAAAAAGTTTTCCTGAAACAGAGAAAACATTGACATATTTATACAAAAATGACGCACAGGGCTGCGGAGCACCTCCATACACATAAACGAAAAACGCATCTCTCGGGAAGGTGGGGTATCAGGGCGGCTCAGATCAGAGCGAGAGGATCATGCTCACGAGATGATCCACAGTGGAATCGTTCACATCATGCACATCACACATCTTGTTTGGTACATCTATACCGCCGATGGCTATCTTCGGGTAGTGGCTGCTCTTGAACCCCTCGAGTATGACAAAATCGATACCTCGGTTTTGCATCTCCTCGAGGGCAGACTCGAGGCTCCCCTCAGGGGTCACCACGATCTGGCCCAGGCCGATGCCGATGACGACATCTGCACCGGCCATGAGATGCCTGTGCGTGTCGCCCTGGTCGACATGATGCCCTGGCATGTGCTTCACCGTCCCCACACGGCCGTACCTCTTGAGGGCTTTTACCAGAGCCTCGATCAGTGTGGTCTTCCCAGACTTGTGGTGACCCACAACAGCCACTACCTTCAAGCCATCACCAGATATTCCACACATCTCGCTCTCGTATCGAGAGACACATCTGAGAGACACCTTTGAAGTCTAGAGCAGAAGCTCCCTGATGAACCGCATGTAGCTCACGAGGTCCTCGACACTTACGTTCTCATCGATGCCATGCGCATTGCTCTCGAGCTGCCTTCCGACACCGTAGACTGCTGCAGGGATCTTTGTGACCTCTGTCGCATACGCCTGGTCAAGGCTCCCCTGTGCTCCCGATAGATGCGGCTCTGATCCGGTGGCCCTCCTCACCGCCTCCTTAACCTCAAGAACCCAGGGGTGCTCTGGATCCATCCTCATGGGAGGATACCCAGGCCACATTCTCATGTCGATGTCGGGGCCGAAGCGTTTGACGATCCCCTCAAGCTCATTCATGGCATCCTCCATCCTCTCCTCCGGAATCACCCTCCTGTCACCGCGGAAGACGCACCTGTCAGGCACGATGTTCTCCTTTATGCCTCCATGTATCACGTTTATGTTCAGGATCGGCATCATGTTCTCTATCCCTTTGTCCCTCAGCACAGAGCTTGCGGGAAGCGATGATCTCTTCTTTTCGACCTCTCGCTTGTGCATGAGTATTGCATCGATCACAGGAAGCGACTTCTCGATCGCGTTATCTCCGAGAAAGCTGGATCCACTGTGAACCGCTCTTCCCTTCACCGTGACCTCCCAGGTGATTATGCCGTTCGATCCGATGACCACATCATCGGAGAATCCGTCCATGCAGAGCATCTTGTCTCCCCGGACCATTCCGGAATCCGCAAGATAGCACAGCCCTGAGTAGCCTCCAACCTCCTCATCGGTCGTCAGAAGCAGGCGGAGGTTGTACTTCGGCTTTCTCTCAGCCAGAATGCCTCTGAGGGCAGCGATAAGCGCTGCGACAGCCCCCTTTGAGTCTGAGACACCTCTGCCGTATGCTCTGCCGTTTCTGATCGTGAGCGAGAAAGGATCTGTGGACCATCCGTCACCTGGAGGCACGACATCGAGGTGCGTGTATATCACCAGCCACTCTGGCCTGCCGAGATCCATATCTGCGATCAGATTGACCCTGTCCCCCGAGAGCCTGGGATCGGAGCATCTGGACTCGAAGACCTCTGCAGGCATCACGAGCTTTTTCGTCGCAAACCCCATCTCATTGAGCAGCGGAACAAGGTAATCCACTATCTCATTGTAGAAGCTTCCGGGTGGTGCAACCGTCCTGAAGGCTATGAGATCTCTGAGGAGATCCAGCATGTATCCAGAGTCGAATATCTCGTCAGCTCCGCTCATGTGTGCTCCTATGCCAACGCGGTTTAAAGTTTTAACCCGGGATGACGTGACAACCGGTTCACACAGAAATTCATTTTTGTATTATTTTGCAGCTTCATGAATGACTCCATTCAGCGGTGTCATATTACCGAAAGCAATACATCCTCGCAAATGCAACGGGCGCTTCAGCAGGTATTAGCATGGTTGTCTGCCAAGAAGATAGCGATACGGAACGGATACAGAGCTGTGCTCTTGTCGTCTCAGTGATCGGATCGTTCCTCACAGCCTTCACATCATCAGCCGTGAACATCGCGCTGCCGGCCATAGGCAGCGAGTTCTCCATGGATGCGGTGATGCTCGGCTGGATCTCAACAGCGTTTCTTCTGGCAGCTGCCGTGTTCCTGGTGCCGTTCGGGCGTCTGGCCGATATATACGGGAGGAGAATGATTTTCGGCTGCGGGATCGCGCTCTTCACCCTGGCGTCGATACTCGCGCCGGCTTCGCGATCCGCCAGCATGATCGTGGCCGCAAGATTCGTGCAGGGAATTGGAGCTGCGATGATCTTCGGCACTGCGGTCGCTATACTGACTTCCGTCTTCCCACTGAGAAAGCGCGGCAGGGTCATCGGGATCAATGCAGCTTCTGTTTACCTGGGATTGTCACTTGGCCCCGTTCTCGGCGGGATTCTCACCCAGTACCTCGGCTGGAGAAGTCTGTTCACAGCAACGGTTCCGCTCGGTGTCCTCGCTCTGGCACTCCTGATGCTGAAGCTGAGGGAGGAGTGGGCAGATGCGAGGGGCGAGCGGTTCGATCTTACCGGATCTCTGGTCTACGGCATCTCCATCATCGCCCTCGTCTACGGCATGTCGCATCTCCCCTCCAGCGCCGGCCGTTTCGTGACAGTCGCGGGCCTGGCCGGGCTGATCCTGTTTCTGTACGTGGAAACAAGAGCTGAGAGCCCTGTCCTCGAGGTCGATCTCTTCCTATCCAATCGCGTCTTCACCTTCTCAAACCTCGCTGCACTCATAAACTACAGCGCGACCTTCGCGACAGGATTCCTGCTGAGCCTCTACCTCCAATACATAAAGGGTCTGGACCCCATGAGTGCGGGCCTGGTGCTCCTGGCACAGCCGCTGATGATGACGATCTTCTCCCCCTTTGCCGGCAGGCTCTCCGACAGGATTGAGCCGAGGCTTGTTGCCTCTGCCGGCATGGCCTTCACGCTGCTTGGCGTCGTGCCGTTTGTGTTTCTTGATGAGCTAACGCCGGTGTGGTTCATCGGCGCTGTGCTCCTCCTTCTGGGATTTGGTCTTGCTCTCTTCACGCCACCAAATACAAACGCTATAATGAGCTCTGTTGAGAGAAAGTACTACGGGATAGCATCTGCGACCCTAGGAACAATGCGTCTTCTGGGCCAGATGCTGAGCATGAGCCTGGCGATGGTGATCTTCGCCATCTTCATTGGCAGAGTCGAGATAACCCCTGATACCTATTCCAGTCTCATAGAGAGCAGCAGGGTGGCTTTTGCGATATTCTCCCTGCTATGCTTCATCGGCATATTCGCGTCGCTGGCGAGGGGAGAGCTTCGCAGCGGCGCTGCGGTACGTGGAAGAGAAAAATAGATCTGTGAACCCTGGTGGCATCCGCCAGGTTCAAATCATTGAGATCTGACGGGCTGTGGATGAGAGTTCGCAGAAGCTTTGCGGCGGCCGAGCCGTGCCAGCACGGAGGCAGGGTTCGTGAGGTATCCAGAATCCTCGGCAGGGAGATTCTGGATTTCAGCGCAAGCATCAACCCCCTCGGCTCTCCTCCCCTGGAGGATCTCGTGCTGCGCGAGCTGAAAAACATATGTCATTATCCGGACATCACATACAGCGATTTCAGGGAGGCTGCAGCATCTTTTGTCGGGGTGGATCCTGGGAATATAGTCCCTGGAAACGGCTCATCAGAGATAATAAGAATATTCTCAGAGGTCTGTATAGATGATGGCGGGGTTGCGCTCATACCCTCTCCCACCTTCGGCGAGTACGAGGCCCAGTCGAGGCTTGCAGGCGCACAGATCATTAAAACAGATCTTGGTGTGGAGACTCCAAGGGATCTCGAGTCGGTATTCGATGAACCGCTTTTGAGGGGTGCAAAAGCAGCGTTCTTCTGCAACCCGAACAACCCCACGGGAATTCTCACAGACAGAGAGAGTCTCATGAGGCTTGCAGAACGCTGTGAGGACTGCGGGGTTTTTCTCCTCGTTGATGAGGCTTTCATAGAGCTCTCCGATCCTGATCAGAGCCTGGCAGATCTCGCGCCGGATATGGAGGGGTTGGTCGTCATGAGATCCCTCACGAAATCATTCGGTGTGCCGGGACTGCGTCTGGGGTTTGCTGTCACGAACAGAGAGCTTGCGGATATCATGAACAGGGCGCGGATACCATGGTCGATAAGCTCGATAGCATCTGCTGCTGCTGTTCATTTACTGAAGAACGTGGAGTTTCTTGAGAGGAGCAGGCAGACTGTCGTTAAAGAGCTTGGCTGGCTGACCGCGGCTCTCACAGGCATCGGGTTGAGACCGCTTAGGAGCAGCACGAACTTCATGCTTGTTGATGTGAGGGGCACAGGCATGGATTCGGGAGAGCTTGTAGAGAGGATGCTGCATGAGGGTATTCTCATAAGGGACTGCAGATCCTTCGGCCTGGACGGATACGTGAGGGTCGCTGTGCGCAGGAGAGATGAGAACGAGAGGCTGGTCCTCGCCTTCAAGAAGGTCCTGGAGAGAACATGAGGGAGAGCTGCGATCGCTACCCATGCCACTTCGAGGGGCAGGACTGCACATTCTGCTTCTGCCCATTCTACCCGTGCCTCGATGAGAGCCTTGGATGCATGGTCGATGGGGTATGGAGATGTGATGGCTGTACACTCCTTCACAGATCTGATGTTGCAGCCGGGGTTGTTGAGGATCTGCTCCGTGGAGAGGAACTGGAGGCTGTCTGGAGGAGGATCAGGTCAAAGGTGTGATAGCTATGATCGAGCCGTCTCCACTTTCAGTTCTGATCCTGGCGATCCTGATCGATATCATCCTGGGGGAGCCGCCAGCTGCGCTTCATCCTGTGGTCATGATCGGAAGGGCGGTGGATCGCCTCAGGCAGATGGTGCCGCGGAGGAAGATCTCAGGGCTTGTGATCTCGGTGGTTGTGATCTCAGGAGCCGTGCTCGCTGGCTCTGCTCTTATCCGTCTCGCATACGTTACCGGAGCTCTTGCAGGAGTCTCTCTAATGGGAGATATCCTGGCTCTTATCGTCTCCGCATACCTTTTGAAATCCACATTCGCCTTCAGGAGTCTGATCTCCACATCCGGAGAGATAGGCGGTCTCATCGATGAGGATCTCGATTCAGCAAAGCGACTTCTTCCCGCTCTGGTGAGCAGAAATCCTCTCGATCTCACACACGCGCAGGCCAGGTCCGCAGTCATAGAGTCGCTCTCTGAGAACTACGTCGATACGATCATCTCACCTCTTTTCTACTACGTTCTCTTCTCGTATCTAGGCCTCGGGGTGGAGGCAGCGCTTGCGTTCAAGGCTGTAAGCACAATGGACAGCATGCTGGGCTACAGGACTGAGGAGCTCCGCGAGATCGGGTATGTTCCCGCCCGGCTTGACGACATCCTGAACTGGATCCCGGCCAGGCTGAGCCTGCCGCTGATCATGATCGCCTCGCCAGGGAGGTCCATGGATATCCTCAGGGCATGCATGCGATACCGTTCCGTCACCCCCAGCCCGAACTCCGGCTGGCCGATGGCAGCAGCCGCGGGCGCCCTGGGCACGAGGATGGAGAAGCCGGGGGTCTACACGATACTGGATGAGGGAAGGGAGCCGGAGCGCGAGGATATACCCGCGGCGATTTCGCTCATCGGAAGGGCGATGGCTCTGGCTGCTGTGTTATCAGCACTGCTGCTCATTCCGCTGAGATGATATTCCATAGCCACAACTGAAACGGTCTAAAACATCTTCGCTCTTATCAATCTGATGACTTTCCCGAAGAGGACGTATTTGCTCAATGTCGTGAGCGTATTTTATCTGCTGGTCAGGTGAAGACGCTACATCGGGCATGGTCTTTTATCCAGAAATCTGCCAGGAGGGTAATTTACCTCAACGTATTGAGCATGTTCAAGAGGACCAGTCATGCTGTGTGCTCCCTCGAGCGTGAACGGCTTGCTTTGAGCACACCTTGCGCAACCTCCAAGTTGCTAAACACATAAGAGCGAACATCTTATCCAGCCACCCCGGAACTGATCGCATTGAATCTGCTCCGGAAAGATCATCTGCCCCGTGCATGCTGCAGTATGTGCTCAAGCTCCTGCAGGATGAGCTCGATCCCGAGGGACGCAGCAGCGGGAGATCCAGGTATGGCAAATACCGGTACGCCGCTGATCAGACCGGCTGATGCCCTTGTGAGCATCGCCCGTGTGCCGACCTGCTCCAGGCTCTTCAGCCTGAATATCTCCCCGAAACCTGGAATGCCCTTCTCAACAAGCGGCTCGATCGCCTCTATTGTGAGGTCAGCCGGTGCCAGGCCGGTTCCCCCGCAGAATATCACAGCATCGCTGTTCCGCTCGATGCTCTCGAGCAGCGCCAGGCGCACGGGCATGATCCCATCTGGAATCAGCCTGTATCTGAAATCATGCCCTGATGCAGTTATCCTCTCGACTATCCTTTTTCCGGAAACATCCTCAGCATCATCAGGCCTGGATACAGAGCCGTACCGTGTGAAGCGCGAGGTGCTGACTGTGATCGAATCGATGATCATCAGATAGAGGCTGATAAGAAAACATAAAGCCGTTTCGATACGCTCGATTGGGTCGTGTGCTTGAATCACTGAATGGAATCTCAGGAATCAGCGCTCGCTTCCTTAGATCACAAATCCTGCGATGTCACCTGCTGCCGGTGTTCAGTGATCTGAGCGACAAGATGCTGGTCATGGCCGGATCGCTGGAATAAATTCAGCACCCCGCCCATATCTGGTTGTGGAAACGCAGATATATGATAACTGCACATCGAGCCGCATGCTCAGCCAGATGGAGCAGGCCATTGATGGATTCGATAAGATGAGCGCTGATAAGAGGGCGGCCATGCGTGGGATCCTGCAGAGATACGTGGAGGGAAGCATGGGAATCGACGAGGCGTATTACGAGCTTCTGGATGCAGGTCTGATACCGATGCCGAGCCGGTGTGCGATGAAGCCGAAGATCGCGTCTGGGGGCGATGAGGCCAGGCTGAAGGATCTGATACGGACCAGGATCCTGCGTTGACTTATGAGGATTCCCAAAACCCAGCCTTTTGGTATCGCTCTTATTCATCTGATGACTTTCCCGAATGAGCATGGGTCATGCTATGCGTTCGGTTCGACTTGCTTTCAGAGACCACATTGATCTGCAAGTTGCTACGCACATAAGAGCGTTTGGTATAAAGTTTTACTCACGATGTTCGCAAATGGTAACACGCTGACAGGTTACTACACACATAAGAGTGTTTGGTATAAAGCTTCTCTGACAAACGCATGCATCACCATTCGCAGATCCCCGAACAGGAGGTTAATGGGAATCCTCTTATGCGTATGAAATGTGATGATCCTCCCGTACAGGAGAGACAGCCCTCTGTTACTTCAGGGGATGCCTGAAGCGTGACCAGTGGTCTTTAAAAATTTTTGAGTTGACGCCGGAGGGATATGCTCCTTACGAGCTCCTCTCCAGTGCCCTCAGCTTCGTCTCTATTGATATCTCCTTATCCAGCCTGTAGTCTATTGTCACAGTGGTTATCACCCTCTGCACCTCCATGTCTGTCAGTATCTTGTTCGCCCTCTCGACGATCATGCAGACCTGCTCGATCGACTCCGCCTCTATTGCTGTGGACATCGCCCCCGGCACGAATTTTATGCCCGAACTTTTCAGCATCTCATGCACCGCACGGATGTACCTGCCGGCGCTTGTGCCCGCGCCCATGGGTATCACGCTGAACTCAGCAACTATCATGATAATATATGAGATGTGATCGTATAGAAATGTTTTTAGGAGCTGGCTGATGGGATTGTGGCGATGGGCCCGACGCGATTCGAACGCGTGATCCCCGCCGTGTAAGGGCGATGTCATGACCCCTAGACCACGGGCCCTACCGCCACCTCTTATACATTTTGGTATTAGATGTTATCGCTCGCTCTTCGGACGGATGTACATGCCGGTCATCGTTGTATCCAGCACATCCACCGGAGGCGATCTGGTCAGAAGGCTCACAACCACCATGGCTGCAATCGATAGAATGAATCCATAGAAGCTGAAGTGGACTGGAAGAGGTGATACGAACCAGTGGTACCATCCTGCCACAAGCGCCCCTATGAGACCCAGAGACATGGATGCGAGCGCGCCCTCCCGTGTCGCCCTCCTCCAGTAGAGGCCGGCAAGTATCGGCACAACGAACGTGGCGAGCATTATGCCTATTCCCATCCATATCAGGAAGGCCAAAAGCTCCGGCGGCTTCCTCCAGGCCAGGATCAGCGTCAGTATCACGGAGAAGACTATCGCTATTCTGCTCACCAGGGTTATGCTTCTATCTGAGGCTTTTTTATTGAAGAACATCTTATAGATGTCCCATCCGACGTAGCTGCCTATTGTGAGCATGAGCCTGTCGGTGGTGGACATCACTGCGGAGAGCACGATCACAGCTACCAGCGGGCCTGCTATGTTGGGGAAGATGTGCATCGCCGCGACAACAAATGCATAATCCTGTGCGTTGGATACGTTTGTCGGGAGTGCTATCATCCCCTCCTCTACCATCACCCTCGATGCGAAACCTGAGATCTTGACGAGGTACATCACAATCAGGTACAGAACGAAGGCAGCAAGCGGCGACCACTTGAAGAATTTCTGGCTCCTGGCCGAGAGGACGTTGTTTATGACATGTGGAGCGCTCGCAAGCCCGAATGTGAGCAGGAAGAAGAACGATACCAGGTACATCGGCGTCATGAAGGCGTATTTCGCATACGGTGGATGCATCTGCGGGTACCAGATCCTCACGTAGTTCGGGTCAATGCCTGCAAGGACGTTGTTGACATGTGTGAGGCCGCCTGCTGACTGGATGATGAATGGCGAGACCGCGAGAACTCCTATTATTATTAGCAACCCCTGTACAAGCGAGACCCAGGCGATTGCGTAGAGGCCGCCCATGATCGTGTATATCATCACTATTATTGCTCCGATCAGCAGCGCATCCGTGTATGAGATCTTGAGCATCCAGCTCAGCACCATGCTTATGGCGACGTACTGCCCCACCAGATATATCAGCGATACAAGTATCCCTGCCACCGCAGAAAGCCCGCGCAGCCCGCGCTGGCTGTAGAACCTCTGCGCCAGGTAGTCCTGTATGGTGATGTATCCCATCCGCTCGGAGATCGCATGGAGCTTCGTTCCGTACACCAGGATGACGAAGGCAGCGCTCAGCGGCACGAAGATCTGCTCCCAGATCGTGGGCCATCCTCCGATGTATCCCAGGCCGCTTGTCCCGAGGATCGTCATACCGCTGCATATGCTCGCCACTATCATCAGCGTGAGCAGCCAGAAGCCCAGGTTCCTTCCTGCGACAATGAAGTCCTCAGAGGATCTGATCTTCCTCGAAGCCCATGCTCCTATGGCGAGAAGCCCCACCAGATACAGGCCGAGAATGATTGCCATGTTGAAGTCCATCAGCTCCACCTCAAAGCCCAGCCCAGAAGAACCAGAGCTATGATGCCGGGCACCATTGTTACTGCGATAAGAGTCTCAGTTGGCAGACCGAACAAAGAGATCTCCTCCCTCTGATGCATGATAGCGTGTTTCATTGTGGCATATAAAGGTGGCGTGTGAAGCATCCGGTGTTTGAATAAGTGCTGTGATTTTCAGGAAAATCCATGAAGAATGATCAGTTTATTAAAAGATCTATTATTATTAGTATTTATGTATTATTTTGATCATCATTGTCGTCTTTCGTATGGGTTTGTCCCGAAATAACCGGCTGTCCCCGAGAGTAGAGTTTCTATCACCCCATCGAGGGCGCGGGCTGTTTTGAATGGCTTCAGGAATCCACGATTCAAAACTGCATTACCATGAAAGTGCTGGATATGCATCACTGTATTTTACAAATCATTGTATTTACAATTCCATAGCGAACCACTTTCATCGTTTTGGCATGTATCTCGCTCTTACGTGTTTGGCAACTTGCAGGTCGTGCAGTGTGGTTGCTGAACGCACTTATTCATTCACCAAGAATGCATGGCAGGACCATTGCTTCTACGAGCAAGTTATCATAATGGATAAGAGCGACGTCTTACATGAGGAGTTTACAAACAGAGATGGTCATCTCCCCAGGCTCCTCCAGATGTGGACGAAGCGCTGTATCGCTGTGATGTGGCTCAGCACCATGGTGATCAGCACCATCCAGCCGAGGATGTGGAGCCCTTCTATTCTCTCAGGATAGAGAGCGTTTGCAATCGTCGCGATGACGAGAAAGACCAGCCTGTCTGCCCGGCCAAGCATGCCCCCGTAGCATCTCCTGAGACTCAAGGCCTGCGCCTGCGTGCCGATGTAGCTGGTCATGAGCACACCTGCGACAGCGAGAAGGCCTATCTCCCACCGGACATATCCGGCGAAGATCACTCCTGATAGCAGAAGCACATCTGAGTATCTGTCAATCACGTGGTCGAGAAGATCCCCTCTCCGGTCAGCATATCCCATCCTGCGGGCCAGCGCGCCATCCACAGCATCCGCAAGCCCGTTGAGCATGACCATGATCGCTGCTACAAGGAGCATTCTGTGATCAGAGGCTGATAGGTAATAGAAGAGGAATGCCAGAAATGAGAAGCAGAGGGAGAGAGCGGAGAGCATGTTCGGGGTCAGACCCGCCCCTTCGACGATCTCAGCCACCGGCTCGGTGAGCGATCTCGAAGCATCTCTGAGATCATCCAAGGTCAATCTCCGGATCCCCCAGCCAGTCGATGCCTCCAGGTGGCATCTCGATCTCTCTTTTTATTATGGCAGTTACGATAGATGCTACCTCCTCCGGGCTCAGATCTGTGGTGTCGACCTCGTGCACCCTGGAGCAGAGCTCAAGCGCCTCTACCAGTATCAGATCGATCGCCTCTGCCTCGACGTTCTCCCTGATCTTGTTCCCCCTGTATCCACGGGCCTCAAGACGCCTGCGGAGCAGGTTCGGATGCAGCCTGAGAACTATCGCCTCGTCCGCGAAGTGATGCGCGAAATGCCCCTCGATTATCAGAATCTCATTCTCACATGACCGCTCGATCTCTCTGATCCTCTCCTCAAGAGCCTCCATGTCTGCCTCCAGGCATTCCCTCTCAGGGTCGAAGCCTGCGCTCATCCCATCTCTTATCAAATCATTGAGATACACGACCCTGAACGGCAGGAGCCTCGAGACCGTGGTCTTTCCCGTCCCCGGGGTGCCTGTCAGCGCTATCCGCATAGCTCCCTGTAAGCCTCCAGGAACCGCGCGTTCTGCTCCGGAGTTCCAACAGTCACGCGGATGTGGTGATCTCCAGCATCCCTGAAAGATCTGCAGTCTCTGACTATTATGCCCTTCCGGAGCATCCTCTCTGTGATGACATCAGACCTCTCAGAGGTCTCTATGTAGAGAAAGTTCCCCCACGATGGGCTCGCCTCCACGATCTCTGAGAGCAGCAGCTCCCTCTCTCTCTTTATGAGCTCCACAGATCTGCGCATGTGCTCCAGGTCGCTCAGCGCTGCAATCCCGGCAGCAACCGCAGGAGTCGTGACTCCAAAGAACGGCGGAGCGGCTTTTCTGTAGGCATCAGCGATCCATTCGGGAGCAAGCGCATAGCCCAGGCGAAGGCCAGCGAGGCCGAACGCCTTCGACATGGTCCTACCGACAACGATGTTCTCGTACTCTCTCACCAGATCAACCATGCTCCTCTCCGCGAACTCCACGTATGCCTCGTCCAGGAAGACAATCGCATCTGTGGACTCGATCATCGATCGCAGCACATCCTCATCGATGATATCTCCTGTTGGATTGTTCGGAGAGCATATGAAGACCATCCCGATGCTCTCATCTCTCAGACGCTCGATCATATCACCTGTATAAGATCGTCTGACAAACACCGGCTCCCCGCCGCACAAGATCGTGACGATCTCGTAGAAGCTGAATGTCGGGGTGGGGATCAGCGCGCGAACTCCGTGATCCAGGAATAGGCGGGAGAGGGTGTCGATCACCCCATCCATTCCAGAACCGATAAGCACCTGGCTCTCCGGAAATCCTGTGTACGATGAGATCGATTCTATGAGCCCATCGACCTCCGGATACAGGTTCAGAGGCGCCTCAGCCATCGCTTTTCTAACCCTTGGACTCGGTCCGTACGGGTTCTCGTTGCTCCCCAGCTTCACGATCCTCTCAGGCGGAATCCCGTAGATCCTGGAGATCTCCTCGATCCCCCTCCCCGCGACGTACGGCCTGAGGCTGGAGAGCACAGGTCTTAGTCTAGAGCGTCTCTCCAATGACATCCACCACGCGATCTATCTCATCTTTTGTTACAACAAGAGGTGGCACCAGACGGAGCGTGTGCTCACCCGTGCTGTTCAGCAGCACCCCTTTCTCACGGGCAGCATCCACAACAGACCTCGCATCCCCGTTGATGTCCACGCCGACCATCAGCCCCATTCCGCGGACACTGACGGGCAGCCTGCTCAGTTCTCTCCTGAGGTAAGAGCCCATCTCCTCAGATCTTCTTACAAGATTCTCCTCCCTTATAGCAGATATCGACGCAAGTGCTGCCGCGCATACCAGAGGCCCGCCGCCAAATGTGGATGCATGATCACCGCGCTGGAAGCAGCCGGAGATGTTCTCAGTGGAGAGCATCGCGCCCATGGGAAGCCCGCCGGCGATCGCCTTCGCCAGGGTCATTATATCGGGCATCACCCCACTGTGCTCCTTCGCAAACCATCTCCCTGTTCTTCCGAATCCGGTCTGTACCTCGTCGAAGATCAGGAGAGCCCCGCTGTCATCGCATATCTCCCTGGCAGCCCGGAGGTACTCATTAGATGCGGGATAAACCCCTGCCTCGCCCTGGACCGGCTCGAGTATGACCGCGGCAGTCTCTTTTGTGACAGCTGATTTCAGGGCCTCAGTGTCGTTATATGGCACAAATGTGGCCTCGCTGAGTGGCCTGAAGGGCTCCCTGTAGTTCTGCTTGTATGTCAGTCCGAGAGCACCCAGAGTCCTGCCGTGGAAGCTGCCTGTGGCTGCAACGACCTCATGCCTTCCTGTGGCTTTGCGCGTGAGTTTCAGTGCAGCCTCCACGCTCTCTGTGCCTGAGTTGCAGAAGAAGACCTTATCCATGCCGCTCAGGGATCTGAGCTCCTCTGCAAGCCTGACCTGGTTCTCTGTGTAGTACAGATTCGATGTGTGTATGAGGATCTCGCACTGCCTCTTTATTGCCTCCACCACCCTCGGATGGCAGTGGCCAACGTTGTTAACAGCTATGCCTGCAACGAAGTCTATGTACTCCCTGCCATCCTGGTCCCACACCCTCGCGCCAGAGCCGCGAGCTATCAGTACGGGCTGTCTTGTGTATGTCTGAAATATCGACCGCGATTCTCTTTTAATGATCTCATCAATGCTCATAGGAACCTCCTCGCAAACCTCAGGCTCTCTCTAATCTGCGCCCTGACATTATTGCACGTTATCCCCATGTGCCCCGGGTACATGCAGGTCACATCCAGCTCCAGCAATCTCTCTATGGATCTCACGAGATCCTCTGTGGAACCTCCGAACAGATCCGTCCTTCCTATATTTCCGTCCGGAAATACAGTATCTCCTGAGAAGAGGATGCCATCACGCCGCTCATAGAGGCACACGCTCCCCGGGGAGTGTCCCGGCGTGTGTATCACCTCAAGCCTCATATCTCCGAGATCGAGAACCATACCATCTTCCATGGGCATATCCACCTCAAACTCCGGCGCGGTATCTCCGAAAAGGTATGCCACTGTCGCCAGATCATCACCCACCAGGCCTATCTCCTCTTTCGACAGAAGTATCTTTGCGCCAGTTCTCTCCTTTATTGCAGGCGCCGCAGCAGAGTGATCGTGATGGCAGTGTGTGAGAATGATCATCTCGAGCTCCTCAGGATCCATGAACCTTCTGATATTTCTGATTGTGGGCTCCGAGAACATCCCCGCATCGATCAGGACCGGCCGCTCGGCCATGACCAGGTAAGCATTGCCGTCGTAGGCCGCACCGCTAACCTTATGCACCTCGACCATCTAAACACCTTCTGGCCAGATAACCTCTGAATATATAATGGTAACATGACTCTCATGGAAGACGCAAAAAAGGGAAAAATACCCGATGCGCTCAGGAGGGCCGCCGAGACTGAGGGGGTGGATCCTGAGGCGCTCAGGAGGCTCCTGGCAGCAGGGCGGGTGGTGGTTCCCATGAACGCCCGTCGCGCCAGAGAGATGGCAGTGGGCATAGGGGAGCTTCTGTGCACAAAGGTCAACGTCAACGTCGGCACATCCCCGTCGCTCTCAAACCTCAGAGAGGAGGTTGAGAAGGCGCTGGCTGCTGTGAATGCCGGAGCTGATACGATCATGGATCTCTCAACTGGTGGGGATCTCGATGAGATCCGGAGAGCGATCCTCAGGGAGGTGGATGTTCCGGTTGGAACCGTCCCGATATACCAGGCGGCTGTTGAGGAGAAACTCACGTCACAGGGCATGTTCGACGCTCTGGAGCAACATGCAAGAGATGGTGTGGATTTTGTAACGGTCCATGTGGGAGTTAACAAAGAGTCTATAAGGCGCCTGAGAAGGGATCCTAGGCTCATGGGCGTGGTCTCACGTGGTGGCTCTCTGACAATTAAGTACATCACCGAGACGGGAGAGGAGAACCCGTACTACGAGGAGTTCGATTACCTGCTTGAGATCGCGAAGGAGTACGACCTGACCCTGAGCCTGGGCGATGGTCTCAGGCCAGGTTGCATAGAGGATGCGAGCGACCGGGCGAAGTACATGGAGTTCATAATGCTGGGGGAGATGGTCACACAGGCAAGAGAGGCGGGCGTTCAGACCATTGTGGAGGGGCCGGGCCATGTGCCCGCGGATGAGATTGAGACCAGCGTGCGCGCGATGAAACACCTGACCGACGGCGCCCCTCTCTATCTGCTGGGTCCCATTGTCACGGACGTGGCTCCCGGATACGACCACATCACTGCTGCTATGGGCGGGCTGATCGCCGGTATGGCAGGTGCTGACTTCCTCTGTGCAACCACGCCAAGCGAGCACCTCGATCTCCCCAGTTTAGAGGATATTGTCGAGGGGACTGTGGTGACGAAGATCGCAGCACATGCAGCCGATCTCACAAAGCCCGGCATCAGGGAGCGCGCCAGGGCATGGGACAGGAGGATGGCAGATGCCAGGGCGAGGCTCGACTGGGAGGCGCAGTTCAGAGAGGCGATAGATCCCACAAGAGCAAGAAGGATCCGCCACAGAAGGGGAATCGATGTGGAGACCTGCACGATGTGCAGCGACCTCTGTGCGATAAGGATTGCGAGAGAGGCCATGAAGCATGAGCGCCCGGACGAATCTTGAGAGGGCGGCGGAATCTCTTATGAGATATCTCAGTGTGGTACCTGAGGATCTCATGCGCCATACAGGGATAGGGGAGAAAGACTTCGTGCCCGTGGAGCCGCAGCCATTCGACGGAAGAATCTTCGCGGTCGACGGCTCCAACATCAAGGTCTGCGATCTCTCTGTGGCCAAAGCGAACCGCATCCGTGCAGGGTATGTGGTTTACAGGGGCAGGAGGCGGGAGAGGACTGTGGTAACCTGTGATGATCTCTTCGTTGCTGACAGGCGAGCCTACATGGAGTGGTTCAGGGAGCCGCTGGAGAGGCTCAACATTGATATCGATCTGAGCGGCCTCCGAGGGAGCGAGCTCGAGAGGCTCTCAACATACTTCAGAGAGCTGCAGGAGTACGTGGCCCTCGATGCTGCGCTTTCCGAATCTGAGGAGGGGGATCTCGTTCTATATGATGGCGGCTTCGCCATATGGAAGGATCGTCCCTTCGGAAAGGTCGTGGCTGAGATTATAGAGAGAGCATCGAAGCGTGGCGTGGATCTTCTGGGTGTGAGCAAGTCCACCACGATATCATGGGGAGAGATATCGATGCCCCTGGTGTATCATCTCTCAAGGCTCGGGAAGAGCCTGCTGCCGGGAAGGGCGTGGTACGTCGATCTCAACGGAAAGAATGTCCATCCGGATCTGCAGGAGGAGCTCTGGCAGGGGAGCATTTACATGGTGCTCTTCCATCCGATGGGAGATCGGGCATTCAGGGTGGATGTTCCGTCTTACATGAATGGACGTGTTGCCTCTGTTTTATCAAAAGCAGCCGCGTTCTCCGGATCGTCTGAATCTCCCGGGTATCCCCATGCCTTATTCAGGGCGCACCACGACCTGAAGCTGTCCTCTCATGATGGTGAGATGAGCTGGTTCAGGGTGATGGACGCGATGGCGAAACGCTACCAGGTGAGCATGAAGGATCTCAGAAGCGCGATGGATTACCACGAGATCCTGGAGATCACCGGATAGGCGCATCGAGATTGGAGGGGATTTGGAGGGGATTTGGGCCCTTTTCTGCGGGAAATCCTGGATCATCACTGAGATCGACCGCGCGCACATGCACCGGTGGCTGACGGGTCGCGACAGAGCATCTCGGTGATCCAGGCGGACTCATATTATATGACCCAGAATGGCATGCGGATCTATCAGCCCCATCCGGTGCCATATTATGTATATTCCCAGAAACGTTCCCAGGGTTGCGCCGAGGTTCGCAAGGGCGGCCACAAGCACCACCCTGAAGAACCGGTTCTCCATCATCTCACCCATGCTCTCAGCGCTTGCCAGGCTTTTCACATCCCCCATCGTCGGCTTCCTCTTCCAGGCCTCGACCATCCCGGCGAACCATCCTGCAGCTACCAACGGATTCAGTGTGGTCATCCAGGCTATCAGGAATGCTGTGAGGATCGATAACGGATGACCTCTCGCAGCCACGACACCCAGCGCTGCAAGTCCGCCGGTCACCAGGAACCATATCCCGAACGCGAGGAGCACCACGCCGCTCGAGTATCCCGCTATCAGGATGTACACAAACGTGGCGATGATCATAAGTGTAACAACGATGCCAAACGCCCTGCCCAGGCCGAACCCTTTTTCGGGAGGCTTCTCGAAGAGGCTGGTGTCTGGAATTCTTGATGGATCCGAGAGGTAGCGCATTATGCCCTCGCGGTGGCCGGCGCCCACGACCGCGAGGACCTTTCCGTATCTCGATAGATCGTAGAGATTCCTTGCTATGTATGCGTCCCGCTCGTCAACCAGCGCCCTTGCAGCGGATGGCGCGATCTTCCTGAACTCTGCCATTAGCTGGGATACCACATCTGAATCGGTGACGCTGTCAACATCGAGATCCTCCTTGCCGAAGCCGAGGGCAGCCACGACAAGGCTCCAGAGCATCTTCATCTTCTCCCAGATGCTCATCGCCGCCCAGAATCTCTGGATCGTTATGCTGATGTCCCTGTCGACAAGGGCGACCCTGGCGTTGACCGCTCTGGCAGCATCTATGGCCGCGAGCATCTCGGATCCTGGCTTCACGCCCATCTCAGAGCCTATCTGTCTCTGCAGGTATGCGAGCAGCCACTGGACCAGAACCAGATAGATCTTCCCGCCGCTCAGAAGCTCGCTTATTTTTATATCCTCATCCCTCTCCTGGCCTGTCAGGGCGAGGTATCGCCTCTGGCACAGCTCGACCGCCACGATATCCGGCCTGGTCTGCTCTATGGCCGCTCTCACCTCGGCGACGCTTTTTTCCGAGACGTGGGCGGTGCCTACGATCACTATCTCGTTTCTTGCATCGTTTACCGATCCTTCCATGCCTTCTGGGATATCTGCCATTTACAGCCTCACATCCGAGCAGAGCTCGATGGCCCTGAGAAGATCCTCTCTTGATATTATACCCACCAGCCTGCCATCCTCGATGACGGGGAGCCTTCTTATCTTCTTATCGCCCATGATCTTTATGGCAGCAGTCGCCTCATCATCCGGCCCTATGACATATATGTTTCTGGTCATGACATCTCCGACACGGGTTGTCTCGCGCAGGTGCTCAGGAACACGCTGCAGATCTGTGATCGTGACTATCCCCACAAGCGAATCACCCACCATCACGGGGTAGCCCCTGTGCTTCTCATAGAACATCAGTCGCATCAGCTCCGCCAGGGTCATCTCCGGAGGCACAACCCTCACATCATTTGACATTATGTGCCTCACCTTTATGCCCCGCAGGCTGTCTGCTATTGTGGTGCTCCTATCCTCCTCAGAGGCCGCTATGTAGAGGAATATGCCTATGATGAGCGTGAGGAAGTTCAGCGTGAAAAGCCCGAGGAATATGAGAAATACCGCAAAGATCTTTCCGAGGGCGGCTGCGTTCTTTGTTGCGACCACATACGGCATCCGGGTGGAGAACCACGCCCTGAGCACCCGACCGCCATCCATTGGAAATGCGGGGATGAGATTGAATATCATCAGGATGATATTCATTATGCCCAGCGTCCACAGTAGTATGGAGAACGGATGGCCCACGCCAAGCATCGATTCCGACTGCGTGTAAAGCAGTATCGAGATCACGCCGAGGGCCCCGCTGACTGCAGGCCCGGCTATCGCCATCCTCAGCTCCATCGATGGGTTTCTCGGGATCTCCTCCATCGAGGCGACGCCGCCGAAGAAGTAGAGGGTGATGCTTCTTATGTTTATCCCATACCTTTTTGCAACGTACGAGTGCCCGAGCTCGTGCAGCCCCACACAGACAAAGAGAAGGACCGCGAAGAGTAGGGAGTAGGCCCATCTTATGACCGGGGGCTCGACCGCGCCAAAGCCGTACAGCTTGCCGAAGACTGTGGCGTTGACGCTTCCGAAGAGATATGCGACCCAGGGAATGATCAGAAGAAATGTCACATGAAGCCGTATCGGTATGCCCATGACCCTGCCGAGCTGGATGGAGTTTTCCATGGTACAAGGTTATCGACTGAAGTTAATATCTTTTGGCTCCTGCCGGATCATGTCTGAAGCGGACCTCACCGGAGGATTGCGGTCAGTGACGCGAGTCCGGATCTGAGACTGATTGTACAGCATGTCTCGTGGAGGAATGCTTATATATGATCAGTAATTGAAATACGTAACAGTGTTATGGAAACACTGATGTGTGGGTCAGAGATCCAGACGGCGTTCTATGTAGCGTGACTGATGAGGATGATAATATCATGATCATGAACAAAAGTGGAGTGGGGGTGTGCCTTCTTCTCGCTGCACTGTTGCCCATGGCACATGCGATCTCGGTGAGCTATGGGTCAAGCGGCTACAGCGGCTCGGTGTCCCTCTCGGAGGCATACCAGCTCGATGATTCTGCGGCCCTGGCTGAGTCGACTGCCCTCAGTTCCGGCGGCGTATCGCAGTCGACCAGCATCTCAGGCACTGGACTGAATCTCGTCTCGAAGAGCGTCTCAGGCAGCACGTACGGCATCGAGGCCGCAGCACAGTCTTACGGCGCTCTCGACATGTCTGCAGCTCTGAGCGCATCCGGCACCTCAGGAGGCATGAGCCAGAGCGTCTCTGGCGCCGGAAACATCGCTGCCTCCTCAGCAGGCACCAGCGGCGCTGATGCTGTCTGCAATATCGCCCAGGTGGAGAACGGCCTCATTTCAACCACACAGTCGATCTCATCCGGAGGTTCGGTTTCAGGGTCTCAGAGCACGACCCTCGAGGGTGAGGTCGGGGTGGTCGGATCTATATCAACCTCGGGCGATAGCGGTATGGTGGTGACTGGAGACATCATTGGAGAAGGGAGGATGGATGCGGATCTCCGGTCGTCAGATGCATCGATCACCGGCCAGGTATCCGTCGATGGGACCGTCTGGATGAACTCGCAGGACATGAGCATCGTCGGGAGCAACGACTTCGGCATCGCTGTCGAGGGGCTCAGGGTCGCGGGCGATGGTATCGGAACATTCGGCGTGAATGCGGCACATGTGAGCGGAGACGCGGCCAAAAAGAGCAATGTGAAGACGAATGCAGTGGTATATTACCAGAACAGCCCTATCTCGTACACGACCACAGGATGGCGGTGGAACAGGGCGAACCCGCTCGTTCTCTACCTGAGGGCAGATAAAAACCTCGCATCTGAAGGCCTGAATTCAAACTCAGTGAGAACTGCGATCACCAACGCTGCGGACACCTGGGATGCTGTTACCACAAGAAATCTGTTCTACGATGGAGGTGTGATCGTTGATCCCCGGAAGAATGCTGACAACCCCTACGACGGATACAGCGTGCACGCCTGGAAGTACCTCTCGCTCGCGCCATCGGCTCTTGCATATTCCAGGACGAGGTATGGCTATCCGAAGGTGAACGGTTACTACACCGTTTTGGAATCCGATGTGAGCTACAACACGAGGTACAGCTGGACGACTGACTTGAGCAGAGCCCAGATGTACAACGGTCGCATCTTCGATGTCCAGACGGTCGCTCTCCACGAGCTCGGCCACACGCTCGGCCTGGGAGATCTGTACACGCTGCCAAGCACGGATCCGAGGAGAGGAGACTACTCACAGATAATGAACAGCTACAACGACCCGCAGAGGACGCTTGGCAATGGAGATATCGCAGGCATACGGAAGCTTTACGGTAGCTGAATGGGATCGGCCGCATCCTGTGACGGCCGATCATTTTTGCACAAACCAACATCAGATCTCGCGGGTTCTACTTGAACACCTCCCCGGCTCCCATGTACCACAGGAGCATATCGAGATGCGACATCGGTATATTGATGAGGCGCGCGAAATCCGACATCGCAACCTCTATCTTGAGATACCTGCCTCTGCCCAGCGATCTCGGGATGTCCGGTATAACTCCAAACCGAACCAGGTTCTTCAGGATGTGCCTGTCTAGTATTGCCAGATCCCTGCCCAGGCCGATGTTCCTCAGGAAATGGCTCGCCTCCTTGTATCCCATGCCCTTCACGTTTCCGACGAGCCATTCACGCGTCTGAAATGGATTCTGCGGATCCATCTGTGCTCTCACCGACAGTCTTCCCTCCACGGTGAACAGCTCCCTCGCCATGCATATGTACTCAGCCTTCCTGCGGCTGAACCGCACCCCCCCTGAGCCCCATATGTACCCTCTCCCAGACTGGACAGCGCAGCTCACCTCCTGATGACAGTCTCTCCACAGCCGCCCAGCATGATCTCGCTCTTGACTGTGGTGTCAGGAGACAGAAGACAAGCTCCTCGAAGAGCCGCTCCTCATCGGCATTCAGCCAGAGCTGATCGAATTCTCTCAGCCTGGCCTCTATGACATCCTCCAGCTCCCTGTGAAGCTTCTTAAGCTGCTCGATCTCATCTGTTGTCATGGTTCATCTCATCGTGATCTCGGATGGATCAGGATGGGGCTACGAGCTCAAAGCAGGCCGAGTTCCCTGTGTCTCCTGAGGATCTCATCCGCAAGCCTCTCGATCGCCCTGAGGTCATCCTCCTTCGGGTAGCCCTTCACAATGACAGGCTCTATGATCTCCATCTTCAGGTTCGGCATGAGCGACCTCATCTCCTCGACGATCCTGGCGCCCCAGCCGTACGAGCCGATGATGGATGCGAACCTGGCCTTTGGGCGCAGTGCATTCGCGATGATCGCAGTATATGCGATCAGGGGATGCGGTCTTGTTATGAACGCAGGTGTCCCGAAGACGATGGTGGCTGCGTCCACAAGCGATGATGCAAGCGCGCCGGTATCGGTCTTGGTGAGATCGAACCTCTTCACTGATACTCCTCGATCGATCAGCGCATCGACCAGATGGCTTATCATCTTCTCGGTGGAGCCGTGCATCGATACAAATGGTACCACCACCTCGTTTTTTACATCATCTGAGGTCCAGTCCGCATAGGCACTCAGCACCGCATCAGGCCTGTTGTGCAACAGCCCATGGCTCGGCGCGATGATCTCAGGTGCAAGCATCCGTACGCGCTCGAGATGCCTCCTCGCGTTCGCCCTGAACGGCATCATGATCTCAGCGTAATACCTCTTTGCGCTGTCGTGGTTCCACGCGAATAGATCGCTGGTCGCAAGATGTGATCCGAGAAAATCGCATGTGAAAAGCACCTTTCTCTCCCGGAGATACGTGAATATCGTGTCAGGCCAGTGGACCCATGGCGCGCTTATGAACTCAAGCGTCATATCTCCAAGAGAGAGGAGCTCACCATCGCTCACCGCGCGGACTTTATCCTTTGAGACTATGCCGAAATCAACGAGAAGCTCGATGCACTTCTGGGATCCGAGGACTGTGGAACCATATCGATCGATCAGGAACTTTATCGCTCCAGAGTGGTCCTGCTCTGCGTGCTGTGATACCACATAATCGATATTATCAACACAGAGTTTGTCGAGGTTCTCGAGCAGAAGATCCTTCTTGCTCGGATCAACCGCGTCTATCAGCACAGTCTTCTCGGTGCCCTTTATGAGATACGAGTTGTAGCTTGTGCCCTCTGGGAGAGGAATGAGCGCATCGAAGAGCCGTCTGTCCCAGTCGATCGCGCCCACCTGGAAGACGTTTTTACATATCTCCCTGATCATCTTCATCACGACCTTTTGTATATGTGAAGAGTGTAGGCATCCGACTTAACGTTAGCCATCGGGTGGAAAATAAAAACATACGAACTCCGTTCGCATGCGCGAGATCGATCGCATTGTGACCATCCACAGCCTTATGCTCTGCACCCGGTCTCTTCAAGATACTGCTGACAATATCGAATGGGCTTTGCAAATGCGAATTGAATGCTCTGTATGCCCATCGATGCACCGATACTCTTTATACCCGGAAGTCCTCCGGTAACCTATGCACATGCGATATGCACTCTGTCTTCTGATGCTCCTTCTAAATGCATCGGCACACGCAGAAACCTTTGTGGTAACGCCCGGCAGCAGCATCCAGGCGGCGATAGACTCGGCATCATCCGGTGATACAATAGAGATTCAGGGTGGCATCTACTCAGAGAGAATCGTGGTGGATAAGAGCCTGATCATCAGGGGAAACATCACATCCGGATATCCTGAGGTGAACGCAGGCGGATCAGGAACGGCTGTTACGATCTCTGGGAATGACGTGGTGATCGAGGGTATCAGGGCGACCGGTTCTGGAATGGCCTCGATGGATGCGGGGATACTCGTCAGGGGAAAGAACAACCGCGTGATCGACTGCCAGGTCTCCGGCAACAGATACGGGATCGCGCTGCTCTTCGCGGAGGGCTGCACGCTCGAGAAGATACTGGCTGAGGCGAGCAGCGAGGCAGGCATCCTCCTCGACAACTCCACAAACAGCATCATCACTGGATGCAGGCTGGAGAATAACATCCGCGGCATAAGACTGGTCTCATCTGAGTCAAACACGGTGAGAGGAAACAGCATATCGAATACCACCTTCGAGGCTCTCTCTCTGGAGAGATCGAGCAACAGGAATCTCATCGAGGATAACATCATCAGATTCAGCCAGACAGGCATCTCCCTTGAGACCTCCAGGGGCAACAATATAACCAGGAACCTCGCCAGCAACAACAGCATCGGGATAAAAATAGCAAACCACAACGACACGGAATCCATCCGTCCGATTGAGAATCCGGGCAAGTACGGCGGAGTTTCGATAAAATACAAGCCGAACAGCGATATCGAGAGCTACGACGTCCGGGACAAAGATCTGAGCTTATACACCATTAACACGATCTACAACAACACTCTCATCAACAACGAGAAGAACGCCATCGATGACGGGAACAACCAGTGGGATAACGGTACTGTTGGGAACCACTACAGCGATTTCGATGAGCCTGAGGAGGGATGCAGGGACAGAAATCGCGATGGCATATGCGACTCAGCCCGTGAGATCGAGGGTGGAATGTCAACAGACAGGCATCCTCTCTCGCCGAAGGATCCGATGAAGGCAAGGTTCATGTCCAGGAAGAATAACGCGTACCTCGGCCTGGACAGGATGGTGTTCATGCCCGGCGAGAGGATCGATCTGAGGCTGTCAGTTCCTGAGAACCTCACCGTCTGGATAGGAATACTGCCTGCAGGCGAGCCTCATGGTGCTCCCGACAGGACAAAGGCGATATCGTACAGCACCGCGAACAGCAGTGTGAGGGAGATGGCTCTCGAGGCTCCGAGGATGGTGGGATCCTACGAGATACGGATGTACTCCACTGAGGAGCTGGTGTATCTCCCGATAAGCGTTGAGGTGCCTGAGGTCCATATCTCACCTGCAGAGGTCAAGGCGTGCGAGCCGATCAACGTCACATACTCAGGAGCTCCGGGATACGAGGGCGACTGGATAGGAATGTTCTCCACGGGCGCTGGGGATCACTCGCCCCTGTCCAGAAAATACCTCGACGGGAGCACAAACGGCTCGTTTTTGCTGTACACACCAAGCACCCCGGGAACTTACAACGTGCGGATGTTCGCTGACGATGGCTACAGACTTCTCGCGGTCAGCGAACCGGTCACTGTGAAGCAGAACGCAGGGGTGAGGATAGTCGCGGAGCCCGAGACTGTCTCGCCAGGCCAGGCGATATACGTGCACTTCTGGGGCGCGATGCCTGACAGCGTCATAGGGATGTACGGGGTGACAAGACCTGACAAGTTCTGGATAAGCATGCAGCCGACCGGCGGGCCGTCATGCGGCACCCTGACATTCAGGGCTCCATATGGCGGGGGCAACTACGACTTCAGGCTGTTTGAGAACAACGTCTACAGGAAGCACATGGGCGCCAGCAACGTCGTGCGTGTCGTGTAGAGGGCGGTACCCCCCGCCCCTCCACATTTGCTCTGGGAGCCAAACAGCATCAGAACATCATGGGGTGAGTGAAGCTCATCGCAAACTGTTGCTTGTCTGGCCATGGATGGCAGATCATCAGAATGGCCATCTGAATGCGGCTGGTGCTGCAGGCTGCAGGATGCTCTTCTGTATTCAGCAACTTGAAGGACATGCAAACCGGTCGCTGAATGGACTCATTCGCTCTCCATGAGCGCGTGGAATGACTTGTGCAACTTGGAAAGTTGTCAGACGGATAAGAGCGAACCGGGATTCATCCAGTCTTGGTCGTGTGCTTGCAGAAAGATCTGGCGGAAACCGGTGCCCTGGCTGGTTGCTCATGGGGACTCCAGGGATCACGCTGCATCTTCCTGTGAGGCACACACAAACAAAACACACCGGTTCAACGGCGTTGCTCAGGCAGCAAATCAAGCTCTCCAGCAGCTCGATCAGCTCGCGACCGTGAGATGTAGCACCGAATACCTCCGTATCTCTAGAGGGGGTTGTGCATGTTATGCAACATCTCTTTGTATGTATCTTCTGACGAAAGTATGGGCATGGTAAATCCGGTGATAATCACATTGGTTTGATCTAAATCAAAAAATTTGGATATGTTATCAATGTATGCGTATTAAAATCATATTCAGTGTTATTTTTATTATTATCTTTATCATCAGATTCTGATTTAAATATATTAAACGGCGTTATCAATTTTATAAAACAACAGCCCGCCGAAAGGGTTTTATGTACTTCGCGCAAAGGGTGAGCTGCATATACAGGAAAGGAGGCCAAGAACCCAATGGCAAAGCTCGAGGGCAGCTTTACAGTTGAGGACATGAAGAATGTCCAGATCAACATAGGGGCTGTCGTTAAGGAGGAGGAGGAATGGGACCAGCCGATGGGTCCGTTCCCGAAGCCGCAGATCGCAACCCTGCGCGACTGGGACTTCAAGATTTTGAACCGTTACAGAATATTCTACGCGCCTGCAGACGATACCTGTACACTGTGTACATACGGTCCATGTGATCTCACCGGCAACAAGCGCGGAGCATGCGGCATAAATATGGAGGGCACATGCGGAAAGATCGTTCTGGTCGCATGCCTGATGGGCACATGCGCTCACACCGCGCATGGAATACATCTGTATCACTGGGTGATGGATCGTTTCGGCGATATGAAGTTCGATATGGGGACGGAGATTCTCTACGATGCGCCAATATACCAGACGGTCATGGGCAAGAAGCCTAGGATGCTGAAGGACTTCGGAGAGGGGCTGACATACATCGAGGAGCAGGTTGCAAATCTTCTCGCAGCAACTCACACCGGTCAGGAAGGCAGTTACATGGACTTCGAGTCCAAGGCGCTGCATGCAGGAATGCTGGACTGTCTCGGAATGGAGATCTGTGATATGCTCCAGGTAGTCGCCTACGACATGCCGCGTGGAGATCCGAATGCACCCCTCGTTGAGATCGGGATGGGAACCCTCGATCAGAATAAGGCTGTGCTGATCGCATACGGTCATAACCTGGCAGCAGGTGCCGAGGCGATGGTCTACATCGAGAACAACAAGCTCTGGGACAAGGTGGATATTGGAGGTGTTTGCTGTACAGCCCATGATCTGACGAGGATCACCGAGGCCGGGAATCCATCAATTCTGCCGCAGAATCTCGGACCCAAGGCGAAGGTCGCCGGTGCAATCGGATGGTGGCGGAAGATGGTCAGGGCCGGCATCATGGATGTGGTGATGGTCGATGAGCAGTGTGTGTGGTGCGACACACTGAAGGACTGTGAGGAGCGCAAGATCCCCGTTATCGCAACCACCGACAAGATAATGTATGGTCTGAAGGACAGGACCAACGATCCAGTCGATGCCATAGTTGATGATCTCGTTAACTTCAGGGTGCCGGGTGTTGTTATACTAGACCCAATGAAGGCCAGTGAGGTTGGCGTCAAGACAGCGATCGCTGTTAAGCCGAAGCGCGCTGAGATTAAGGCTAAAAGCGTTCTTACAGGAGATGAGTTCAAGAAGCTGGTCTCGAGCTGTACCAAGTGCAACGAGTGTGCTTTCGTCTGTCCGCCCCACATCAGAATAAGCAATCTCATGGAGGAAGCAGCCAAAGGCAACCTCGAGCCGTTCTCCTCCACGTACGAGGTCTGTGTTGGCTGTGGCAGGTGTGAGCAGGTCTGCAGGCAGGAGATCCCGATACTCAAGATGTACGAGTACGCCAACAGGGAATACATAAAGAACCAGAAGTTCAAGATGAGGGCAGGCAGAGGCCCGGCAAAGGATACAGAGATCAGGACAGTGGGTGCCCCTCTAGTGCTTGGTACGATACCTGGCGTTATAGCGCTGGTCGGATGCAGCAACTATCCGGATGGCACAAAGGATGCATACGACATCGCCAAGGAGTTCGTCGACCGTGGCTACATTGTTGTCACCTCTGGATGCATGGCAATGGATATGTCCCTCTACACAAACGAGGAGGGTAAGACCATATGGGAGCAGTACCCCGGTGGCTTTGATGGAAGGAACATATGCAATGTGGGTTCATGCGTCGCCAACTCACACATAGGTGGAGCTGCAATCAAGGTCGCCACCATATTCGCCCACAGGAATCACAGGGCGAACTGGGATGATATCGCAGATTACATCCTCTCCAAGGTCGGAGCGTGCGGCATAGCCTGGGGCGCCTACTCGCAGAAGGCCGCGTCTATCGCCACAGGCTGTAACAGACTCGGAATACCTGTTGTGGTGCAGCCACACTCTGTGATATACCGCAGGGCGTTCCTGGGCAGGGCGGATGTACCTGAGGACTGGGTCGTCATCGATGCAAGGGATGGCTCCAAGCTTAGAGTCGAACCAGCTCCAGAGCACATGCTGTATGTTGCGGAGACGAAGGAGGAGGCCATGCTGATGATGGCCAAGCTCTGCTTCAGGCCAAGCGACAACTCCATGGGCAGAATGATCAAGCTGACCCACTACTGCGATATATCCATGAAGTACTTCGGCAAGCTGCCTGACGACTGGCCTGTCTATGTAAGACATGCATCTGAGCTTCCGCTCGCCTGGAAGGACCAGATGATGAAGGAGCTCGAGGAGAAGTACGGCTGGAAGATCGACTGGAAGGCGAAGAAGATCGTCGAGGGTCCGATCAGGCCGGCAGATGTGAGCTTCGATCCGACCAACATCGAGAGGAAGATCAGGGTCAGGAAGTGAGGGAAATGGCAGTCGATACAACCAAAAACCCCATACCTTTTGAGATGGCCCAGATCCCCGGGCCTGAGATGGCAAAGGCCTATCCTGTGAAGGTCATAGGCGCCATCATAAAGAAGGCAAAGAGGCCGCTGCTGGTCGTGGGAGCAGAGCTCTTCGACGACCCGATCATGTTCGATAAGGCGATAGAGATCGCCAAGGCTAAGAACATGACGATCGCTGCGACAGCTCACACGATCAAGGGCTTCATCGAGAGAGGGTACACGACGAACGTCTATCAGATCGGGCTGCATCCGCTGACCAACTACCTGCGATTCAAGGACTGGAAGGGACTTGATGGGCAGGGACACTATGACGTAGTGATCTTCATGGGTATCTTCTACAAGTTCGCCAACGCCATGTTCTCTGCGCTGAAGCACTTCAACAGGGACATCAAGCGCGTCTCCATCGACAGGTACTACCATGTCAACGCTGATATGACATTCGGGAACCTGGCGTTCGACTCTGCAGGATACCACGAGGCGATCGATGAGCTGATTGCAATACTGAAGAAGTGATGTGAGATAATAGTTCCAAATTTATTTTGGTATTAGGAGAGGTGTAGAAATGGCTGAAGAGATTCAACTGGACATATCCCCGATGTACGAAGGGGAGCGCATAAGGAAGGAAGACCTGTGGATAGAGATGGGCGGACCGAAGGCAGATGGCTTCGAGCTGACCCTTGCAGCGTCGATGGACGAGGTACAGGACGGTAAGGTCACAGTCATCGGCCCCGAGCCCAAGGATATCAAGGAGGGCTCAACGATCCCCTTCGGCATGATATTCAAGGTCGCGGGCGAGAAGATCGAGAAGGACCTGGAGTCGATCATAGAGAGGCGCAACCACGCGCTGCTCTCCTACATAAGCGGCCTCATGCACCTCAACCAGAGGTACGACATCTGGATGAGGATGGGCAAGAGCCTGCAGAAGAAGGGAGTCCAGTACTGGGAGCAGATATTCAAGCCTGTCATAAACCTGTACAAGGCTGAGATGCCCTTCATCGAGAAGATGGAGGTTACAATCGTCACAGATCCGGCGAAGGTCAAGGAGGAGCTGGAGAAGGCGATGCAGGTTTACAAGGCGAGGGACGAGAGGGCGAAGGGTCTCCATGACGAGGATGTGGATGTCTTCTACGGATGCACACTCTGCCAGGCGTTCGCCCCCACAAGCGCATGCGTCGTGACGCCCGACAGGCCTTCGCTCTGCGGAGCCATCACATGGTTCGATGGCCGCGCTGCGTCAAAGGTCGACCCGGAGGGCCCGCAGTTCCCGATACCCAAGGAGGGCCTGAAGGACCCGATCGCAGGCGAGTACGAGAGCATCAACCAGATGGCTGCGAAGAGATCCGGCGGCGAGTACACAGTGATGAAGCTGTACACATTCTTCGATGCTCCCCACACCTCATGCGGCTGCTTCGAGACAATCGGCTTCTATATGCCTGAGGTCGACGGAATAGGGATCGCGGACCGCGACTTCAAGGGCGCAGCTCCGAACGGCCTGCCGTTCTCGACCATGGCTGGACAGACAGGCGGCGGCAAGCAGGTCGTCGGCTTCCTCGGAATGGGTGTGCTGTATTACTTCTCCCCGAAGTTCCTCCAGGCGGACGGCGGCTGGCGCAGGATCGTCTGGATGTCCAAGAGGCTCAAGGAGAGGGTGAAGGAAGGAATACCCGCGGAGATGTACGACAAGATCGCCACAGAGGACGATGCCACAGATCTCGAGTCGCTGAAGAAGTTCCTGCTCAAGGTCGATCATCCTGTCGTGACAGGCGTTGTGAGACCGGTTGATGGCAAGAAGATCACCGAGGGCTGGAAGTTTGAGGAGATCACGGACGAGCTCAAGGAGAAGGTCATCGCCTTCATCGAGAAGTATGGAGGAGAGATCGATACAGACAACGTGAAGAACGAGCTTCTCATGAGCGAGGGGCAGTTCATGCAGGTTGTCGAGGCACTCCAGGCCGATGGCGTGCTAGAGTGAGTTGGAGGATTTTGAAATGGGCAAGCTGGTACTGAAAAAGAAGGAGGCGGCTGCACCCGCGGCCGCTCCTGCTGCCGCAGCCCCCGCGGCTGCTGCACCTGCTGGAGCTCCGGCGTTCGCCATGCCCGCGGCCGGCGGTGCTGGCATAAAGCTGGTGCTGAAGGACGCGAAGATAACCATAGACAAGGTGGTTCTGGCGAAGTAGAACACCTGTCTCCTCTATATTTTTGCTGGGAATAAGAGGGAGGTTTTGAATATGGCCAAGTTAGTGCTCAAGAAGAAGGAAGCTGCTGCACCTGCGGCTGCACCCGCGGCCGCTCCCGCACCTGCGGCTGCACCTGCTGCACCGATGTTTGCGCCCGCTTCTGGTTCTCAGGGAATCATCCTGGAGCTCAGAGGTGCGACTGTACATATTCAGGAAGTAGTCATCAAGCAGAAGAAGTAAGGAAGGCCAGATCTTGGGGAGAGTAATAGCGATAACAGGAAAGGGCGGTACTGGCAAGACTGCAGTTGCCGCTCTTCTTGTCAGATATCTGATCAGGAGCGGCAGGAAATACCGCGTTCTGGTGATCGATGCAGATCCGGATTCGAACCTTGCTGATGCTCTGGGCGTGGAGGTGACGAAGACCGTTGGGGACATGAGGGAGTTCATGCAGGAGGCCAGATACACCACACCGCCGGAGACGGACAAGGAGAGGCTCTTCGAGGCGAAGATCTTCGAGATACTCGTCGAGGAGAACGGCTACGATCTTCTGGTCATGGGCAAACCCGAGGGCTCAGGATGTTACTGTTTTGTCAATAACCTTCTCAGGGGCATAATGGACAGGCTGATAGATCAGTATGACATCACCATCATAGACACCGCCGCAGGTCTGGAGCACTTCAGCAGAAAGGTGATCCCTGACCTGGACTCGCTGATCGTGGTCACAGACTCCTCCAGGCGTGGTCTCACCACAGGGGAGCGGATAAGGGAGCTGGCCTCGGAGCTGGGTCTGAAGTACAACAACCTCTACGTCATTGCAAACAAGGTGACAGAAGGCAATAAGGAGAAGATCATCGAGAACGCTAGGTCTGTCAGCCTCAATGTTATCGGCACAATCCCCTATGATGAGAGGTTAGCCAGCTTCGATCTGGTGGGAGACCCATTGATCAACCTGCCTGACGATACGCCCGCGGTGAAGGAGATCGAGGAGCATGTCGTCAAGGCACTGGGTATTTGAAGGGTGATTTATATGGCAGAGGAGAAGAAGATCAAGTTATCAGATCTGAACAAGACTTTGGCGGAATATGGCGTGGAGGCCCTTGAGGGTGTATCCATCGAGGGCGATATAGAGATCGAGATAGATACCGGGGCTGCCGGCATAGGGCCGCTCTTCGCCTACTACTTCGGCCAGGAGGTTGCCCAGATCGCAGTGCAGCTCGTCAAGTTTGCCAGGAGCATGGGGTATCCGGTAGATGCTCTGCTCCAGCCTGCTGCAGTTGCGCATGCGATATCGCCAGCACCTGCTGAGGTCGTTGAGGCAGCAGCCAAGGTGCCGGAGTGGAAGGTCGCCACAAGCCTGGTCCAGGCGAAGTTCCAGGTCGGAATCGATGAGACCTGGAAGTATCCGATCCAGGAGGTCACGCTTGGAGCCACGAAGGCCGATGGCGGAAGCAGAGGTCACACGATCAAGATAGGTGGAGAGAAGGCGCTGCCGTTCTTCTATGATGCGCCGATGCCGCACAGGCCGGTGGTCACGATGGACGTCTTCGACATGCCAATCGGCATGGCAAAGGCTGTCAAGATGCACTACGAGGATGTCATAAACGATCCCGGCGAGTGGGCGAAGAAGGCTGTCACAAAGTTCGGCGCAGATCTCGTCACGATACACCTCATAAGCACAGATCCCCTCCTGAAGGACACGCCTCCCAGAGAGGCAGCCAAGACCGTGGAGGAGGTACTCCAGGCTGTGGACGTCCCGATATGCATCGGCGGCTCCGGCAACCCGGACAAGGATCCTGAGGTCCTCAAGGCTGCTGCAGAGGTCGCACAGGGCGAGCGCGCGCTGATCGCAAGCGCCAACCTGAACATGGACTGGGAGAAGATCGGGAGGGCATGCGTGGACAACGGCCATGTCTGCCTGGCGTGGACGCAGCTCGAGATCAACTCGCAGAAGGAGCTCAACAGGAAGCTCATGAAGGTCGCTGGGGTTCCCAGAGAGTCCATAGTGATGGACCCGACAACGGCAGCTCTCGCCTATGGTCTCGACTTCGCGTACACCAACATGGAGCGCATAAGGCTCGGAGCGCTGAAGGGCGACGAGGAGCTCACATTCCCGATGTCTTCAGGCACGACAAACGCATGGGGCGTCAGGGAGGCCTGGATGGTCCGCTCACCCAACAAGGAGGACTCAGACTGGGGCGACAGGATGCTCAGAGGCCCGATCTGGGAGATCATCACCGGATTCTCGCTTGCGATGGCAGGCGTGGATATATTCATGATGATGCATCCTCTTGCGGTCGCGTACCTCCAGGAGATCACTCAGACCCTCATGGGACTGATAGATGCGCAGACTCCTGATTTAACCAACTGGGTCAAGATGGAGGTCTGATAGCGATGAAGGAAAAGAGCCCCCTGAATCTTTACAAGCATCTGCCTCAGACCAACTGCGGAAAGTGCGGGCTGCAGACCTGCATGGCATTTGCAGCAGCTCTGATCGACAGGTCCAAGCGCGTCGAGGAGTGCACACCGCTGGCCGAGGAGAAGAAGTACGCGAAGAAGTACGAGACGCTCAAGTCGATAGTTGCTCCTGAGATAAGGCTCGTCTATGTGGGCACGGGCGAGAAGGAGCTGAAGGTCGGCGGCGAGGATGTCATGTACCGCCACCAGATGACGTTCTTCAACAAGCCGCCGTTTGCATACGACGTCACAGATACGATGGAGGAGGCAGCGCTCGTCGAGCGTGTGAAGAAGATCAGCACGTGGAAGAAGTTCTACATAGGCAAGTGGGAGCGCGTGGAGATGATCGCTGTCAGGTCAACCTCCGGCGATCCCGCGAAGTTCGCCGCGTGCGTGAAGAAGGTCATGGAGACCACAGACTATCCGCTGATCCTGTGCTCATTCGATCCGAAGGTTCTGAGGGCAGGCCTCGAGGTCGCAGCCAAGACCAGGCCGCTGGTGTACGCAGCAAACAAGGAGAACTGGCAGGAGGTCGCGAAACTCGTCCACGAGTTCAACGTGCCGGTCGTTCTCAGCGTGCCCTTCGATCTTGATGGCCTGAAGTCGATGGCGCTGACGTTCGAGCAGATGGGCATCCACGATCTGATCCTCGACTTCGGAACAGCGCCCAACGGCAAGAAGCTCCAGGAGTCGCTGCACAACCTTCTCAAGCTCAGAAGGGCGGCGCTCGAGGAGGGCCAGAAGGACATCGCCTACCCGACGATCGCCCTGCCGATCAACGCGTGGTTCACCACCAAGGACCCAGTGAGGGCTGCCTACTGGGAGTCCATCCTCACAGCGACATTCGTCATACGCGGTGCCTCTATAATGATCAAGCACTGTATCGAGCCGCACTGCGTGATGCCTGACATGCACCTCAGGTACAACATCTACACAGACCCGAGGAGACCTGTCCAGGTCAAGCCCGGCATCTACAAGGTCGGCAACCCCACAGAGGAGTCGCCGGTCTTCGTCACGACGAACTTCGCCCTCACGTACTACACTGTGGAATCAGATGTCGCCTCGAACAACATCGATGCCTACATAATGTCGATCAACACGGATGGCATCGGTGTGCAGGCATCGGTTGCCGGCGGCCAGCTGAACCCGCAGAAGATCGTCGATGCGTTCAAGGAGGCCGACTTCGACCTCACGAAGATGAAGTATCCGTCGATCGTTCTGCCAGGTATGGCCGCGAAGTTCAGCGGCGAGCTCGAGGACCTCTTCGGCGGAAAGGTGAAGATCCTGGTGGGACCGGAGGACTCCGGCCGCATAGTCGAGTGGATGAAGAGCTACTGGCCACCGAAGTGAAGCCCAGGGGGTTGATGCCCCCTGCAGGTTTCTGTTTCTCTTTTTCTCTTGGCCGCTTTTTCTTCTGGTCATGGCCTCCTACCATCCACGTGATCCAGTGCTGTTCGTCCTCTTCCTCAGCTTTCCGGGTTTTGCAGATGCCCTCTTGACAGATGTCCCTGCAAAATCATGAGGAGCTGGAACCAGAACATGGGTTTTATGTACATCCTTGGACAAGCATCTCCCATGGAACCGGCTGGGATGTTGGAGAGGCTTCATGCAAAGGTCGATGAGCAGCCTTTCGCGCGAAGGCTTGGTATGAGGCTTGTTGAGCTGAGGGAGGGGTACTCGAAGGTCGAGATGGAGCCATCAGATGATAACAAAAACTTCTTCGGAACCGTCCATGGTGGGGCGATATTCTCTCTGATAGACCAGGCATTTGGTGCGGCGGCAAACTCTCATGGAACGGTCGCAGTGGCGATAAGCGTGACCGTGGACTACCTCCGCCCTGCAAGTCCTGATGAGACGCTTTATGCAGAGGCCAGAGAGGTCAGCAGAACCCGGAGAATCTCAACATACAACATCGAGGTCAGAAACCAGGATGGGGAGCTGAAGGCCGCATGCCTTGCAATGGCATACAGAAGGGATGAGAGGATCCAGTTCGAGTGATGCTGGGCCGAAGTTTCACAGCGCCTCTGGAGTTAACAGTACGCTGCGTAGCTTCAGATATTTCGCCTCCGACATACTGCTCCCAACAGAAAACTGTATATCATTTGGAAAATGTACAGAAGCACAGCTTCCATATGCACCCAGGCATGCAAGAGAGCTCTCTGCGATCGCTGGAAGTTTCTGCGGTGAGTGGCATTCGTCACGCATAATGATGTGCGATGATGGCGGGCATTGCAGCGTGCTGAATGCACTGGATGATCGTGGTTGTGTTCAAAAGTTATCACTGCTGTACGGGCATGCGGGTTATGATGCCGGAGAGATATCCGGCAGCGCGGATCGCGCAGGCGGATGAATTCATACTCTATCTTGCTTGTGGAGGTCACTTGAATGGGATACACCCTGACAGAGAGGATCCTTAGAGATCATCTCGTTGATGGAACGTATGAGCCGGGGAACGAGATCGGCATAAGGATAGATCAGACTCTAACACAGGATGCGACAGGCACCATGGCCTATCTTCAGTTCGAGTCGATGGGTCTTGAGGGGATAGCCACAGAGCTCTCTGTGAGCTATGTCGATCACAACACGATACAGGTCGGGTTCGAGAACGCGGACGATCACAGGTATCTCCAGTCGGTCGCTGAGCGCTACGGCATATACTTCTCCCGCCCTGGGAACGGCATATGCCATCAGGTCCATCTTGAGAGATTCGGGCGCCCCGGCAAAACTCTGCTCGGATCTGACAGTCACACTCCGACAGGCGGCGGCCTGGGGATGATTGCAATAGGCGCCGGCGGGCTCGATGTGGCTGTCGCCATGGGCGGCGGGCCTTACTACCTGACAGCTCCGAGGGTGATGGAGGTGCATCTCACAGGGGAGCTCCAGCCCTGGGTCACCCCGAAGGATGTCATACTGAAGGTCCTGCAGATCCTCTCGACGAAGGGGAATGTGGGGTGGGTCTGCGAGTACACCGGCGATGGCATCGCGGGGCTCACCGTGCCCGACAGAGCGACGATCACGAACATGGGCGCTGAGACAGGCGTCACGACCTCGATATTCCCGAGCGATGAGCAGACAAGGAGGTTTCTCGCAGCTCAGGGCAGGGCAGAGCACTGGGTGCCGCTCGCGCCTGACAGGGACGCGACGTACGATAAAAGCATCGAGATCGATCTCTCTGAGCTTGAGCCGCTTGTTGCAGCACCCCACAGCCCCGGGAACGTCATCCCGCTGAGCAGCGTGGTGGGCACTCCTGTGGATCAGGTGCTCGTCGGCTCGTGCACGAACTCATCGTACACGGATATGATGACTGTCGCGAGCATGGTTAAAGGCAGGCATCTTCCTGCAAACGTCAGCTTCGGAGTCGCCCCCGGATCGAGGCAGGTTCTGAGGATGATGGCCAGGAGTGGCGCCCTCGACGATCTCATAGCATTCGGTGCAAGGATCCTCGAGAGCGCGTGCGGCTTCTGCATAGGCAACAGCATGTCGCCCGGCACAGACGCTGTCTCGGTCAGGACGAGCAACAGGAACTTCAAGGGCAGATCCGGAACTCCGAGCGCAAATGTTTACCTTACGAGCCCTGTGGTTGCAGCTGCGGCCGCTATAAAGGGAGAGTTTGTTGATCCCTCTGATCTGAAGATGGAGTTTCCAAGGGTGGGGATGCCGGAGAGGTTCGAGATAGACGACAGCATGATCATCCCTCCTAAGCCTGCTGAGGAGAGAGCCGGGGTCAGGATATTCCGAGGTCCGAACATAGGAGAGCCGCCGAGGAACACGCCGATGCCTGAGAGCATAGAGGGAGTTGTAACCATAAAGGTCGAGGACAACATAACGACTGATCACATAATGCCTGCTGGATCGCGGCTCAAGTACAGATCGAACGTGCCGAAGTACTCGACGTTTGTATTCGAGCCGCTGGATCCTGAGTTCTCCGGGAGGGCTGCTGAGATCCGTGATAAGGGGCTGCACAACATCATCGTCGCGGGGGTGAGCTACGGCCAGGGGTCGTCCAGGGAGCACGCTGCGATGTGCCCGATGTATCTCGGGGTGAAGGCGGTCGTGGCGAAATCCATAGAGAGGATACATGCTGCAAATCTCGTGAACTTCGGGATACTGCCGCTCTACTTCGTCAGGGAGTCCGATTATGATACCATTGAGCAGGGCATGAGCATGAGATTGCCTGGTATCAGAAAGGCCCTGGAGAGTGGGGAGTCTGAGGTGAAGGCTATCGCCGGCGATCGCGAGATCCCGCTACGGATGGAGCTGAGCAGACGGCAGAGGGCGATACTGCTTGCAGGAGGGCTGCTCCCATACACAGTGAGGGGAGGATGAACTTTGCTGGTCTCCCGCATGAACGAAAGGGGCATGATGAAATGAGATTATCCGAGGTCCAGGTGGTGTCCCGCATAAATGAGGGGGCGTGATGCTTGGAGGCTGCTGAGATACTGTTCTACGTGATAGTTTTCCTGATCGCCTACATGATCGCCAGGATCATCATGAAGATCATGAGGGGGTACTGAGCCCGGCGGGCAGCGCCCGCTGGGACCATGGAATACCAACATGTTTAGCTGCTGGAGGAATTTTTGGAGCTCATCAGGCCACAGCACGCTCAAATTGAGAATCAGCATACGCTCTTATGTGCGTAGCAACTTGTAGAGCATGCAATGTGGTCGCTGAAAGCACTCATTCATTCGCCACGAACACATGACGGAATAAGTGCCTCTTCTCGAGCGTCGTCAGATGGACAAGAGCGTCAGCATAATCTTCTGTAAAGCGTATCCCTCTGTACCGGTACTCTACCGTGCCTCTTTATAAGATCCTGAAACTCGGCCGGAGACATGTACTGCCCCTCTCTGGATCCGGCGCATCTGGATATGTTCTCCTCCATGAGCGTCCCGCCGAGATCGTTGGCGCCCCATTCCAGCGCCGCTCCTGCGACCTCCCTGCCGAGCTTCACCCAGCTCGCCTGGATGTTCGTGATGTACGGATAAAGCGCCACTCTTGCGAGCGCGTGCATCTTCAAATTCTCAAGTATGTCCGGAGGTGATGATATCCTTCCCAGAGCTGTGTTTCCTGGGACGAAGGGCAGCAGCACAAACTCCGTGAACCCTCCGGTCTCCATCTGTATCGATCTGATGACCTCCAAATGGCTCAACCTCTCCTCGAAGCTCTCGATGTGGCCGTAGAGCATCGTCGAGGTCGTAGGTATGCCCATTGTGTGTGCAGCTCTTATTACGAATGACCACTCCGCGGTGCTGAGCTTGTCCGGGCAGATCACCCTCCTAACAGAATCGACCAGCAGCTCTGCTGCCGTCCCGGGCATCGAGTCGAGGCCTGAATCTTTTAAGGAGCGCAGGGCATCATGCACATCGACGCCGGAGCATCTCGACATGTGCATCACCTCCATGGGAGAGTACGCGTGGAGGTGCATACGGGGGAAGTTTGATTTGAGAACCTCAAGAATCTCGCAGTAGCTCTCCACGGTGAGCCCTGGCGCCAGACCGCCCTGGAGGCATATCTCGGTGGCGCCCATCTGCTCAGCCTCTGCTGCCTTCTGAACGATCTCCTCATGTGTTAGGATGTATCCATCGCTCCTCCTGAACGCGCAGAACCTGCAGCTTCCCACACAGATGTTGGTGAAGTTGATGTTTCTGTTTATGACGTACGTCACCTCCCTGCCGCAGCAGCTCTCCTGGAGCATGCGGGAAAGGGAGAAGAGCCTCATCGGGCTTCGCCAGAGGGATCGCATGAGATCGCGATTCAGAGCTGCATGGCCCCTCGAATCGCTCAGGATGCCCTCGCAGATCGGATCACTCAGTGCCATCTTGTTGCGTGTCTCCAGGCTGTGCATGATGTTCCGGAGCATTTTGATCATCAAGAATCCTGCGCTCCCTGGGCAGCTGCGAGATCAGTTTGCCAGGGGTGTAGAGGCCGCATCCTATCACAGAGCCCATGTGCGTGACAACCACGTAACCTCTCTCCACCTGCGCTCTCAGTTCCAGGCTCTCGCCCGCGAAGAAGCGTCTCGCCATCTCATCGTTCAGATCGATGACGTTCTTTCTCGCATGCCGCCCCCAGAGCTGGAGCGCGTATGTGGTCGGCTTCCACGGGCTCTCGCGCATCGATATAACCCTCATTCCGATGCTCTCGCATCTGAACGGCGGGATCTCTGGCAGGCTGAACGCCCATATCATTCTGCCGCGCCTGAAGAAGCCGAATCCCTTGAACACATCCTCAGAGATGCCAAACCTCTCCCTCCACATCGATACCACGGTATCTTTATTCACCGGCTGAAAGCCTTCTGCGGAGCTTCGCGACAAAGAATCCCCCCGTGTCGTTCTCGTGTGGATAATACCTCCTGCATTTCACGAGTTCCTCGCCATAATCGTTACCGTTCCATGACGGCAGACCCGGGCTTGAACGCAGACCTGGGACCGTGAAGCTCTCCACATCAGCGAGGTCGAGCACCCTGGATACGACCCCCTCGTTCTCTTCAGGCGCGAATGTGCATGTGGAGTAAACCACAACCCCTCCTGGCTTTGTCAGCTGGATCGCCCGGCGCAGGAGTGATACCTGGAGGCTCTGCAGATCCATGCTTCTCTTTACAGAACATCTCGAGATCACTCCAGGGTGCCTTCGAGCGGTGCCCTCGCTCGAGCATGGGGCATCAACAAGCGCTCTGTCGAAGGTGTACTCTGGAAAGCGTCTCCCGTCGTAGGAGGTGACGATGGTGTTGACCGCGCCGAGCCTCTCAAGGTTTGCCCGGAGCGGCACGATGCGTGCGGAGGAGCTGTCGTTCGCGACAATGAGCCCCCTGTTCGACATCTGCATGCTCATCTGCGCGGCCTTTCCGCCGGGAGCTGCACAGAGGTCCAGTATCCGCTCGCCAGGCAGCGGGTCGAGAACCACCGGTGGCAGCATGGATATCTCCTCCTGCACGTGAATCAGGCCCATGTGAAACTCCATGAGCCTTCCTGGCTTCTCCACATCAAGCCTCAACCCGAGCGGATACCATCGCATCCGCTCGTACCCTACCCCCGCGCGATCCAGCCTGGAGAGCAGCTCTGGGGCTGAGGTCTTCAGTGTATTTATTCTGACGGTCACCGGCAGTGGCCTGCTCATGGAGTCCAGGAATGCATCGAAATCCGGTATGATATCGCGGTACCTCTCCAGGTGCTCAGACGCCATGTGGGAGGAGTGAATGCTTATCGGCAAAATATCTTGGCCTTCGCTCTTATGTGCGTAGCAACTTGCAGAGCATGCAATGTGGTCTCTGAAAGCAAGTCGAAACGCATAGCATGACCCCTGCTCATTCAGACAAGTCATCAAATGGACAAGAGCGTTGGCCTTTAAGTGTCGTGTGGCTGGTCCCCACTGAGGGTGTTGCTCCTAATCGATATCCACCTGCACGATCTCAACCGGACCCGAAGTCTCGATTGCTGTTGATCCCAGTGATGCGAGTACGCCACCCCCAGTTTTTGATGCTTGCAGCTGTCATCCAGGAGCATATCATCAGGACATGGCTCCAACGGGACGAAAGTTTGATATCCAGTCGCGCCCTCATCACACAGGGTGGTCTGATGAAGTTCAAGGAGTGGACCCGGCCGATCAGGAAGTTTGATGATATATACTACACAATCGAGAGGATCATCTACGGAAGGGGCAGGCTGAGCGGTTTTACATCAGAGGACATATACAACAACCTCCACGACAAGCGCTTCTTCAGGGATGCGGCAGATCTTCACAATTATCTTCTTGCCAAGGGCAAGACCTACAGGATAAGGCCCAAGGACGGCGGCTGGGAGAGGATCTGGTAGAGGTCATCCCGTCGCATGGTTAAAGTGGGCATTCACATTTTTTGTGCAGCTTAATCGGAGCTGCAAGCTTGGGCGACACCCGGGCACCGATGACATAAACTGCCTGATGTTGCAGATTCCTGAATCAGATGGATTGGCCGTCTTTTCCCGGCTGCGGCATCTCTCGGATCTCCCTGAGCAGCGATTCTGCAGCCCTGGCCACGGCCTCTCGTGAGCCCAGCCTCGGCCTCCAGCCGAGCTGTCTTATCGCGTCTGTTGACAGGCACATCAGCTTAACATCTCCCTTCCAGCCCCTTCCGTCGATCCCGCCTGTGAATCTGTACCTCACGCCGTCCAGGCCCATCGCTTTGACGACTATGTCCGCGATCTCCCTCACATCAACGGTGTCCTGAGAGCCGATGTTGTATATGTTCACCTGCTCATCCGCATGCTCAACGCAGTGGATCATGGCATCCACGCAGTCCCTGACATCGAGGTAGGACTTCCGCTGCGCTCCTGATCCGAGGATCTCGAGCTCTTTCGGGTTTGTCCTTAGCTTTTTTATGAAATCAACGATCACGCCGTGGTTCCCACGCTCTCCCACTATGTTCGCGAAGCGGTATATCCAAGCCTGCATATCGAATGTGTGGCAGTAAGATGATATCATCGCCTCACATGCGAGCTTCGACGCCCCGTAGAGCGATATCGGCTTCAGCGGGCCGTAGTCCTCAGGCGTCGGTATGATCTTCGCCTCTCCATAAACAGTTGATGTCGAGGTGAACGCTATTTTTCTGACCCCAGCCCGGCGCATCGCCTCGAGGAGGTTGTATGTGGTGAGGGCATTCTGCTCGAGGTGTATCCTTGTATCAGTCTCGCCCACTGCCACAGAGGGGTTGGCAGCGAGGTGGAACACAATGTCCTTCTCCTTCACGGCATCATAGACCTCCAGCCTGTCGAGCAGATCGGCCTCTATGAGCCTGAAGCGCGGATTGGATTCGTGCGCACTGAGATACTCCCGCTTCCCTGTGCTCAGGTTATCTATGACTGTAACCTCATTGTGTTTTATCAGCGCATCGACAAGATGAGATCCTATGAACCCTGCACCGCCAGTTACCAGAATCGACATATCTCTGAGTATGGGCATGCTTTGAGGGTACGTGAGAGGTATGATATATCTTTTGGAGAGTGCATGTGTGAGGATCCCCGTTGGCCGCAGGTCTATGTTTTTCATCGTCACGCTGAACTTCTGAGCTTCAGAACGTACAGCTCCTCGAAGAAGTATCTCTCCCTCGCCACGATCTCTGTGGTGAGGCCTGACGCCCGGGCCAGCTCCATGACCTCGTCTGGCCCTGTGAGGGATGATATGAGCAGAAGTATCCTTCCCCGAGGGCTCATTATATCCCTCACGCCTTTCAGAAACCTCGCTATCACCTCTCTCCCATCAGCCCCGCCGTCAACCGCTGCTGACAGCCAGCGATCATCTCCTGAATCCAGCGCATCCTCTGCAGGCAGATACGGTGGATTGAAAAGAATGAGGTCGAACTTATAGGATATCCCGTGAAACAGATCCGCCCTGACCGCGGGTATGCCCAGAGATGCCGCTGCCCTCACAGCATGGGGATTGATATCTGTGGCGACTATGCTCCTGACCCTGCGTGCGAGGGATTCTGATATCACCCCAGAGCCACAGCCGATCTCTATGACAGAGTCGTCTGGCCTGGCTTCAGCTATCGCAGCACGCATTAGGAGATGCGTATCCTCAGATGGGGGATAGACGTCCACCATTCCGCCTCCTCTCTTCTTACACTGAAAGCATTTAGGGTTAACCTTCAACTGCATGGTCGTTTCTGGACGAAACCAGCAATCAAAGCTCTCATCCTTTTGGTAACCTCTAATGTCGCCTGTGGTGTTTCGCAGGAAAATGCTCACTGCCCGAGAGGCGCACACATCCCAACTCATCTGGCAGAAAGTGTTTTACTGCTCCACTGCGCTTCTCGCCATCGATCTCCTGTATCCAAACCCGCAACTCATCTGGCAGAAACTGTTTTATCCGAACAGCTCATCAGCTCTCGCAAATGAGCTCAGGAATCAAGCATCGTGTCCACAGACTTCTTGAGCCTGGCGATGATGAGGGGAAATACATCGACATCTTCATAGTCTGTCTCATAATCCTCAACGTTACAGCAGTGATACTTGAGACTGTATGGTGGATAAACGCGCGCTTTTCATATTTTTTCGACGTCTTCGAGATGTTTTCTGTCGCGGTCTTCACCGTTGAATACGTCCTCAGAGTCTGGTCATGCACAGTCGATCCCCGCTTCAGCGATCCCATCCGTGGAAGAATGAGATTCATGGTATCACCGCTTGCAGTTGTTGATCTGCTTGCGTTCCTTCCGTTTTACCTTCCCTTGCTGCTTCCGGACACGAGGGTTCTCAGAGCGGTTCGTCTCTTCCGGCTGCTCAGAATCATGAAGTTTGCGAGATATTCGGAGTCGGTCGATCTTTTCGCCGATGTTATCAGGATGAAGAAGGATGAGCTTCTGCTGGTCTTCGTATCCATACTGATACTTCTCCTGGTCTCCTCGACTCTTATGTACGAGGTGGAGCATGATGCACAGCCCGATAAGTTCTCATCGATACCAGCAGCCATGTGGTGGGGGCTGGTGACGCTGGCAACAGTCGGCTACGGCGATGTATATCCTGTAACGCCAGCTGGCAAGCTAATAGGCTCTGTGGTCGTGATGCTTGGTATAGGCCTCTTCGCTCTGCCAGCAGGCATAATCGCATCCGGCTTCACCGAGGCTCTTCAGAGGAGAAGGGAGAGCCGCGAGATGGTATGCCCTCACTGTGGAAAACCGATAAATGAGTTGGTGAGAAGGTAACGTTCATCTCATGCGGTCAGCTCGAGCGTGAAGGCTGATCCTGCTCTCCTGAGCCGCTGTGCCTTCATCGCCTCGACGAATGCCAGAAACGGAGGCGATGGCCTGCCCGGTCTCGATCTCATCTCAGGATGGAACTGGCATGCGAAGAAGAACGGATGCCCCGGGATCTCCATGATCTCCATCAGATCCCCGTTCCTTCCTGAGAAGAGGAGACCGTTCTTCTCGAGTATCTCGATGTATGCCGGATTCACCTCATACCTGTGCCTGTGCCGCTCCACGATCTCCGTGGTGCCGTAGATCCTGTGGGCGAGCGTGCCCTCGATGAGATGCGCAGGATAGTTGCCTAGCCGCATCGTCGCCCCCATCTGCCTGACCTTCTCCTGCTCGGGGAGCAGCGCGATGACAGGATGCGGCGTCTCGCCGAACTCTGTGCTCGAAGCGCCCTCAAGACCGCAGACGTTCCGGGCGAACTCTATGACCGCGAGCTGCATTCCGAAACATATCCCGAGGTACGGTATCCCCTTCTCCCTCGCATATCTTATGGCGTTCATCTTGCCCTCTGTGCCGCGAACACCGAATCCGCCCGGGACAAGGATGCCGTCGAAGTCCCTCAGCAGCTTCTCGGGCTGAGCCCTCTCGAGATCCTCGGCATCTATCCAGGATATCTCCGGCATGGCCCCTGCCTCGATGCCCGCATGCTTCAGCGCCTCGCGTATCGAGAGGTAAGCATCCTTCATTGGATCTGTGCACTGTGATCCTGATGTGTATTTCCCCACAAGAGCCATGCTGACCTTCTCCCTGACCGCGTCCATCCTCTGGACGAGATCGTACCAGTCCCTCCGCTCCTCCAGTGGGAACAATCGCATGGCCTTCATGATATATTTAGTTAGACCCTCAGCCTCGAGCTGGAGCGGAACCCTGTAGATGTCATCCGAATCATGCCCGCTGATAACAGCCTCTATTGGAACATCACAGAAGTGCGCGATCTTCGCCTTCGTCTCCGGCAGCAGAGGCTTCTTGCACCTCACCACTATCATGTCTGGCTGAAGCCCGAGCTCGCGCATCTCCTTGACGCTGTGCTGCGTTGGCTTCGTCTTCTGCTCGCCATCAGAGGTCATCGGCGCGAGCGTTACATGGACAAAGAATATGTTTCCGGACTCCTCGTACTTCAGCTGCCTCATCGCCTCCAGGAACGGCATCGACTCTATGTCGCCAACAGTCCCACCAACCTCGATGAGACAGATCTCGCTCCCTCCGGTTCTCGATACCTGGCGTATTCTCCTCTTTATCTCATCTGTTATGTGCGGTATTATCTGAACTGTCTTTCCCAGGTACTCGCCGCGCCGCTCCTTCTCGATGACAGTGCTGTAGACCTTTCCGGTTGTGATGTTGTGATCTCTTGTGAGCTCTATGTCGAGAAATCGCTCGTAGTTGCCGAGGTCTAGATCCACCTCGCCGCCGTCCTTGAGCACGTACACCTCGCCGTGCTGGAACGGGCTCATGAGCCCTGCGTCTATATTGATATACGGATCTATCTTTATGGCAGTGACCCTGTACCCCTTGTTCATGAGCAGCCTGCCTATCGAGGCTGCAGTTATGCCCTTGCCAAGCCCGCTCATCACCCCGCCGGTGACAACGATGTATCTCAAACAGATCACTCTCATCCAGAGCTAAGATCGCAGCATGGTAGCTGTACCATAGATGATAAGGCTGACGATCATCATGGATGTGGCCAGTGCCCCAGGAAAGAGCGGCAGGGTTCTGGTATGGAACGTCAGCACCATGAGCACGATGGTTGCTGCCAGGATCAGGGCGACAGGAACCAGATCCATGCTGTACCTGCCGTATCCGGTGACCGGCTCATATCTATCAATCCTCTCGCCCTCGCGCGAGCCGGTCCAGGAGTCGTGGCTATAGTACTGATCGCTTTTGTAGTAATCCTCATCGCTCCGTTCATCTCCATCATCAGCATCGTATCCATCACTGTAATTATCACGGCTATCGTTCTCCCTCAGATCCACATCCGCGCTGTCATCTCTGTACATGCCATCAGCCTCCATGGTCACCGGAATTTTTTTGGTGGTGGTGTCTGTAATGAGCAGCATATCTCCGCTCACCGTCTCAGCGGTCTCCGGCATCCTCACCGAGATCGGGATCGTCTCCTCGAGCACTATGTAATGGTTCATCTTCTCGGGTTTCACGTAGCGGATGATGCTCTGATCCGTTTTAACAACCAGGTTGGTCGGCTCGCCGAGGTTGACGACCCGGAGGTGTATCTCATCGCTCCCGCCTGGAGGCAGCCTCAGGGATATCGGCTCCGGCTCGCCCTCACCTGCGCTGTCGTTTATCCTGATCACGTACTCCATCCAGGATAAAGATGCGATCATATTTTATAAATATTTCTCTAGTGTATTAACACCTCTCGCGAAGCTCCGGCGGCAGCATGTTGGGTATCCCCTCTTCTATCGGATACACCTCGCCACATGATCTGCACGTGAGCCTTCCTGTGAGTATCTCCCTCTCGTTCTCCTCAAAGACCTCGAGCTCGAGATCTCCCCTGCAAACAGGGCATACGAGTATCTCCATCAGATCGCGCCTCATGATTCATCAGGAGATGCTCGTGGAGATCAACCTTCCGATTTGTTCATCTTGTGGAATCGGCACCTGGATCAGGTAAATCTCTGAGATCATAGAGCATGCCACTCTGAAGCTCTGCAGCTCACCCGCAAAATAATAACTCTCTTATGTATTCAGCAACTTGAAGGCCATGCAGGCCGGTTGCTGAATGCACTCATTCGCTCGCCAGGAGCGCATAGCAGGACCGGTGCCTCTGCGGACAAGTTCTCAGATGGATAAGAGCGAATAATAAAAAGACACCAGGCGCCCCGCTCTTCAGAACGCAGGTGGATTTCAATCAATCTGCTGTGGGTCTCACAGGAGGCTGAGCCTGCCGGTCACCCTGTCCATGATCTCGTCCGGCGCCGGCCCGAGGCCCAGGGCTGTCACGGTTCCGGGAGGCACCTCTGTGAGGCCTGCATCCCTGACGATGGCGGCCGGTATCCCCAGGGATTCTGCCTCTGACTTGAGCCTGAAGAGATGCTCCTCATCCCCCCCTCTGAGGACGATCTTCCTCATGCCCTCCTCCTTCCACTGCTCGACGATATCCTTTCTGGTGAGCTCCATGGCCATTATCGAGGCGTGCGCCACCTGGACCGCGAGCTTTCCTGTTGACAGCTTCAGATCATCCCTGACAACTATGCACTGCTTGAGCTGCATGCTGAACCTCAGGATTTACTCGCTCTCCTCCTGTAGATGTAAGCGCCTGCGCCGCCCAGGATCACAAGAACTGCAAGTGCCGGGAGCATCAGCGATCTGGACTCGGGCTCCACTCTCACGGGAATCTTCATGCTCTCTGAGATCACGGTATCCCCTCTCACGTCGGTGTACTTGATCTCGCTGTTGATGCCGTACTCCTTTGGAGTCGCATCCGAGTCCACATCTAGGCGGAAGACCACAGTCGACTCCTCACCTGGCCCTAGGTCACCTATGTAAGCTTGATCGTCCGTCGAAGAGAACGGCTTGAATATGCTCAGCCTCGCGATGGCGTCGCTCACACCCTCCTCCCCGATGTTTTTGTAGGTAACCTGCAGCTCCTCCTTCTTGGCTCCTGCGTGGAGGACCCCTTTGACATCGGTGATCACGAAGTCCGCCCTCTTCTTAACGACGACCGGCACGATAACTGTCTGATTTGCCTTCTGGTACCAGTAGGCTGCCCTGAACCCTATGAGGTTGTTTGTAGCTGGATCAAACTTGTTCGCATCGACCTGTACATTGTACTGGTAGTCGTACTTCAGATTGAGCTGGAGGGGGTACACGCCAGCAGGCGCGTGCTTTCCTATCTTTATCGTGAATTTGAGCGGATTCTTTGTCTTGTCACCGGATTTGAGGGATTCCACAACCTGATCGCCGGACTTGACCTCGATCTGGTCGTTCTCCGGTACAAGAGTCGCAACAATTCCTATGGCAGTGGTCTTGGCCTGCTCCAGCTCCTGCTCTTTGGCTGCAAGCGCCATCTCCATGGGGGTATACGGAGTCTTGTCCTTCTCGAAGCTCAGGAACCTGCCGTAGTTCATGAGGTCGATGTAGAGCGTGACCGTCTCCCCCTTGTCGAACTCGTTCGTGCCGCTTATCGCAGCGGTCAGGTTCGGCGATCCATACATGTTCCAGTAGTTCTCACCCTCTATCACAGGAGGGATGTAGTTGCTCTGGCCCATCGCTGGGACGATAAGGATCAACAGCATTATCAATTCGTATCTCATCAAACTGCACCTGCGCATCTTTTAATCACATCGATCAGCATCACATTCAGCCTCTCTACCCTTCCCCGCTCTCTTTCAAGCTGAACGAGAAGCACGGGAAATACTGTGAATGTTGTGATAAGAGAGAATATCACAGCCAGCACGGTCACTGCACCGAAGTTGTTGATTATGACGAACGGAGATGTCACGAGTGCTCCGAAGCCGAAGACTGTGGTCAGGCCTGATGCAACCAGCGCGGAGCCTATGCTCGACGATGCCCTCGATATCGCCTGATCGATATCGTTGCCCCTCTTGAGCTCCTCATAAAACCTCTCCATCATGAGTATTGCGTACTCAGAACCCACGCCCAGGATCAGGGCTCCCAGCGTCGCAGTCAGCGGGGTGTACTTCATGCCGGTGACATACATCACCCCGCCCATCCAGCCTATGACGACTAGCATCGGCAGGACCGGCACAAGCGCCTTTATCAGATCCCTGTATATCAGGAAGAGTATGAAGAATATCACGACCAGCCCGAAGAGAGTCATCTCCGTCCTCCCGGTCGTGAGCGCCTTGATCACTGTTGTCATCACAACCAGTTTGCCTGTTATAACAACGTTGGTTCCAGGAGGCACGCCGAACCACTCAACATCTTTGTACATCTCTTTTATAAGACGGTCGACCCCCTCTTCCCCAAGGTCCCGCAGCGCGTTGCCTATGTTGATGTTCATCACTGCTGTATCATGCCCGTCGATGTATCTGTCTTTCATTGAAGATGGCATTGTGCTGAGCAGATACCTTGTTGAGGTCACATCATCTGGTATAGAGCCCTTGTTCAGCATTCTCATATAGCCGGCAACGCTGTTGACGTAATACACCTGCTGCCTCGACCCTGTGATGTAATCTCCGAACTCGTTCATCCATTCTAGCGTCTTAGGATCTGTTATGTCATCTCCCTGGATGATTATGTTGAGCTCATCGCTTCCCCCGAATATATCGGCCATGTGTTTGAACTGGACCAGGGGAGGAAGATCCTGCGGCATGTAGTTCTTGAAATCCGTATCCACAGGAACTAGGGTATCGGAGTAAACCCCTGCAAGCGACAGAAGCAGGGCGAGCAGGAGTACCAGAGCCCCACGCCTGAGCGAAAATCTCACGATTGATCTCACAGCTCTGCCGATGGCCGTCTCAGCGACAGTGCTCTCAGATGCATCAGCTCTCTTCCTGTTCTTCCTGTTGTTTCCGTTCCTTTCCGCGGCGTAGAGCACCGTTATCCCAACAAAGAGGGCTGAGAGGTAACACATTATCAGCCCTATTAGGCAGAGAACCCCGAACGTTCTGATCATGGGCACGCTTGAGGTGAAGAGCGAGAAGAATCCGGCTGCTGTTATCGTCAGCGCTATCAGGACAGCTGGCGCGGTGTGGGCCACGGTCTTGGCGACCGCTTTTTTTATCGAGCCTCCTTTTGAGAACTCCTCGATCCTGTTGTGGAACTGTATCGCATAATCGATGCCGATGCCGATGAGTATTGGGAAGGCCGCCATCGATATCATCGTCATCGGGATTTTGAGCAGCCCCATTATCCCGAATGTCCAGATTATGCCCAGAAAGACTATCGGCAGTGGGAGGAGCGGCCAGTTGACATGACGGAAGACGAGCAGAAGCGCCAGGATCATGAGGACGCCAGATATGCCAAGCAGGCTTCCAAAGTTCTCTGACATCTCCTTCTTTATCGCTATTCCAAGCGCAGCCTCACCTGTGACGATGACGCCCACCGCTGGAGGAAACCCGGCCATGGCCACTGCCCTCTCGGTCTCGTGCACGACCTCCTCGAGCTCCTCAGTTGTGAGCGTGAGCGGGAGCTCTATCGAGAGTATTGTATGCTTTCTGTCGGGAAGCATATGCTGGAGCATCCCGGGATCCGCTTTGAGGAGAAGCGCGTCTATCATGCCCTGATCATCTGGAATGTATCCCCTTCCGGTCTCCATCTCAGCAGCACTCTTCACGATCTGCGATATGCCCGTGACAGAGATCACATCCGACACAGACTCCATCTGCACGGCAAGCCGGTCCATCGCCTTCAGGACTTCAGGAGTTGTGACATCGTCGCCCTCGACCAACACAGTTATCGAGACTGTTGCGAACCGCTCATTGAAGAGGTGCTCATAGGTCTGGTACAGCGCCGTCCCCTCGTCCACGAAGTCCTCTGTTCTCGACCCAACCATCTCGATCTGCTGGGCGTAATGAAGCGACAGAAGTGTGAGAAGAACTGCAGCGATGAGTATGAGCTCAGGATTCTTTGCGATCCAGCAACCAAGCCGCTCTTTTCTGTCTATGGGCCTCACCCGCTATGATTTGATATGTACAGAGATTACAGAACGTGCAGTTTTTACGAAAAATATTTAACGCTTCCGGCTCAGGTTCGGATGATGAACCGGGATATCGAGGAGATCAGAAGATACATCACTGAGGCCTGTGTTCAGATCGCGAGAATGCGCGGATACAGCGATGCTCTGGGGGTGCTGAGAGGGATTCTGATGCTCTCTGAAACCCCGTTATCACTTGATGATCTGGTCGAGCTCACAGGCTACAGCAAATCCACTTTGAGCACGAACATGAGCATTCTTGAGGGCATCGGCGTGGCGAAGAGGGTTGTAACGCCAGGGGAGAAGAGGTACAGGTACATACCGGTGACGGATACGGAGATGCTCAGAAATGCGATGATGAATCATGTCAGCAAGGAGATCAGCACGATCATGGCGGCCCTCGATCGCGCTGAAAGAGCGCTTTCAGACTCTGAGAGCCCGGAGGCGGATCAGATCAGAGAGAGGATCAACGGGATAAGAAACTTCTACAGCAAAACGGATCGCCTTCTGAAGCTCATACAGAAATACGATGTCGATAGCCTCATCGAGATCCTGGAAAGGGGCGGATAATCCCCCGTAAGAAAGCCCACCTATATGCAATTACGCATCCCAAAGGCGGGACCGCCTCTGCCCACTGCCGCCGGAGACGACCCAGGCTCAGGCAGAGTGCTTCTTAACGCGTTTCACATTCCTGGATTTGCAGCTCGGGCAGGATGGTATGACTCCCAGCCCCTTGAATGTGCTGCCGCAGTCCAGGCATGTGTATTCCTTTGCAAGTATGTGCTCCTCATCCCCCACATTTATGAGGCTGAATCCGGGACCGGAACACATGAGTACCACCTCAAAAAACCATCATCATTATCAATTAAATACTTTTTGTTGTGAACGCTCTTGTTCATCGCCAAGCATGTGGGAGCGTTCATGCTCATGAAGAACACTGCAGGCTCACGAGCCACATCTACTATGCACCAGATCAGCAGCATACCGCCCCTTAAAATCCATCATGCGTTATGCTGGTGAGCGCCGGCTCCGAGGAGGCTGATCGTCTAATTGAAGCACAGAGCCACAATTAACTATGATAATAATAATTTATTCCACGTCTAATAACATGCATCCTATTTATATTTTAATCTGTTTAGATCACATGTCCTCAGACAGGCTTGAGAGCCTGTTGATGAGCCAGTTGGTCATGAATCCTGTGAGGAAGCACACGAGCATGGTCGAGAAGACTGTATCATCAGATTTCACGTTGAATGCGATGAGGCCGCTGCTGAAGAGCAGGTACGCCATGTAGCCGAATATCATGCTGAGCAGCGGTATCGTTGTGTACCAGATCCGCTTGTACCTTACCACCATACCTTCCCTCCGGAGGTCGTCCACAACCCCGGTGAGGATCTGGGCGGATGAGCCGAGCCCCGCGAAGAAGGAGCTCCACAGCGGCACTCCGAGGATCCTGATATCAGAGTAGGCGTATATCAGCGCTCCGAAGAAGAGAGCGGCAAGCACCCCGTATAGCACCGCGTAAAGGCCGTAGAGTTTGAAGAAGAACGAGACTGTCCTGGAGCTGTGAATGCGCAGCCCGCGTATGTTGTGCTTCGCCTCGTTTATCGCACTGGTCAGCTCGTACTTCGCCCTGTCGTAGTAGAGAAATGCATCCGCGTAGTTGTCCTTGCTCAGCTCCTTGAAGGCCAGGACGTAGAAGTCATAGCTGTTCTTGACATCTATCGAGCTTCTGTGAGCGGCCTGCAGCATCCGTCTCAGCCTTCTTAGGGCCAGGCCCAGACCCTCAGGCGATACCTCCTCAAGAGCGTCTTTTGCTTCCACGAATAAATTTACTTCAGTAATAAGGATATATAGTTTTCCATCAAAATTTTGATCAAAAGATAATAATATTAATAGCACTTCAGCAGTGCGCGCAAATTTCCAGCAGGATGTGGATGTCACATGCTATATCTACAATTCGATTCGTCAAAGAGAGGTGTCCGAATAAGGAAGCGCTCTTATCCGTCTGACAACTTGTCTGCAGAAGCACCGCTTCTGCTATGCGCTACTAGCGAGCGAGTGAATCCATTCAGCAGCCGGCTTGTATGTCCTTCAAGTTGCTGAATAGATAAGAGCGTAAGGAAGAAGTGCTCATAACAATCAGCATCCTCAAGCCTCGAATATCTGGCTCCGGAACTCTTATTCGGACAGATCCCGGCAAAGGGAGAGCGGGGGCCATACGCATGCAGGACAAATCGCGTGCAACCTTTCATGATCCATGTGGTGGCTCATGTGGCTGGTCGGAGAGGCGGCTCTGGCAAACCAAACAACGAACCTGTCTCAAAACATCCAGATGCCATCGATGGATATGATCAAGCACCTGGACCCCCAATGAGGACACCATGTCACATCCAGTGGCCGGATGGTTTCGAGACGACTTCAACTTCAATCAGCACCACATCTCTGCATCGATCCGCCGAATCACCAGCATGAGCACATGTGGTTTTGATGCCGATCCCTTTGATCCTCCTCGATTTGAGAGCAAAACCAGGGAAATGGCCGGCAGGATTGCTGCATGAGGCATCTCAGATATCCAGCGCCCGCTGACACTGCTGTTTGCTCAGAGCGAGTTGGATGCGGCTCTTCGGGTCTCACCGCATGACGTATCCACCGCGCGAATAGAAGAACGTCGGCGGTGTTGTGTAGTAAAATGTCATGCCCCGCAGCCCGTAAACATTGGCATCCCACCACGGATCGATGCCGAAGTCTGCTGGATCGAAGGTTGTCTTCATAAGATATGAGGAGGCAGGATATCGATAGGCTCCATACACCGGATGGTATGTCCCGGGGTATCTGTAATACGGGCTGTAGTAAGGTGTGTAGTAAGGCAGTCTGTCTACCGGATAAACCCAGCTGTACTCCCACCGGTAGGTGTGGGTCAGAAACGGGTTGTACCACGGGGAGAGCCAGTCATACTCCAGCGATACCTCCTCCGCCAGGCACGGCAGAATCAATACTGCCAGAGCAACAAGCACGAATCTTTTTCTCATAACCCCACTCAATCAGACGAGTCTGCACTGTTAATACTTATGAGTTTCGACGCTATCGCCTGGAGCAGAGGGCTCCGCAGATCCGGGATCTATCGGGCACGGGTTGCAGGCACATCGATCGATAATTTTGGGGTTGCACGAGATCAGCAGCATGCGGACCCAGCGAATGCGGTAATCTGTCGGTGGATGTGATTCCTGAGAGGCGATCGAACCGAGCCCGCGATCAGACTCCGGAGAGAAGCTTTAACTCGCATGTGGTATGAATTAACGCTCATGAGGCGCATATACATGGACCACTCGGCCACGACCCCGGTCGCGCCCGAGGTCCTGGAGGCGATGCTGCCGTACTTCAGGGAGAGGTATGGAAATGCGTCGAGCCTCCACGAGTTCGGCCGGGAGGCGCGTGATGCTGTTGAGGGCGCGAGGGAGAAGCTCGCCTCGCTGATCGGCGCGAGCCCTGAGGAGATATACTTCACGAGCGGGGGCACAGAGTCGGACAACCTGGCGCTCAAGGGCGTTGCGCTCAGCAGCAGGGGAAAGCATATCATCACGACATCGATAGAGCATCCTGCGGTTCTTGAGGTGTGCAGGTCTCTGGAGCGCGTGGGCTTCGATGTCACCTACGTTCCTGTTGATGACATGGGCATAGTCGATCCGGGAGAGATCGAGAGGGCGATACGCGATGATACCGTGCTCATATCCGTCATGCATGCGAACAACGAGATAGGCACGATACAGCCGATAAAGGAGATCGCGGAGATCTCATCGGATAGAGACATACTTCTACACACCGATGCCGTCCAGACCGTGGGCAAGATACCCGTGAATGTTGACCAGCTTGGCGTCGATCTCCTCTCAATATCTGCGCACAAGTTCTATGGTCCTAAGGGCATCGGCGCGCTGTACGTCAGAAAAGGGACGAGGATCGAGAGCATCATCCAGGGCGGTGGGCACGAGAGGGGGCTCAGGTCGGGCACCGAGAACGTCCCGGGGATTGTGGGACTGGGCAGAGCTGCAGAGCTCGCATCTGAAATGATGGAGAGCGAGGCGGAGAGGCTCACAGCGCTGCGCGAGAGGCTCAAGAAATTCGTGCTCTCGAACATCGACGACTCCTGGCTCAACGGTCATCCAACCAAGAGACTTCCAATCAACCTTAACTTCGGCTTCGGCAGGGTGGAGGGAGAGTCGCTGCTCCTCTACCTCGACTCAAAGGGCGTAGCAGTCTCCACAGGATCAGCCTGTTCTTCAAAGAAACTGGAGCCGAGCCACGTGCTCAGGGCTATAGGCCTGGATCCGGTGAGATGTCATGGCTCCCTCAGGATAACGCTGGGGAGGGATAACACACAGGAGGATGTCGATTACGTCGGTGAGTGCATACGCGAAGCTGTGGAACGGTTCCGGAGCATATCTGCAATAAGGTAGCGATGCTGAATGGAGCGCTGAGCGACTGCGCAGGAACCGCGCTGCGGAGAAATTTTTATAGGATGAAATGAAACAATCAATCGCATGTCTTCGAGGCGTCCCGTGCGCTCAGCTGTTCTGATGCTTCTTCTCCTGATATCTCTGGACACAGCATCCTGCTGGAGGAGCTACGAGATCCACGAATATGATACAGGATGGAGCACCGGAAGGAGGTTCACGATGAACCTCTCCATGGACCTCTACGGATACGCTCTCGGCACCGGGGATCACAGCAGGTATACAGAGATCGATATCAATCATGTCAGCATGAGCGAGCGTGTGGCTGCGAAGAACGGCACCATGGAGGAGGAGGACAGGATCTCTCTGGAGGCGGCAGGCGATAACGTCAATGCTACATCAACGCTTGTCAAGATACCAGGGACGCAGAACTACGTGCTTTCTGTGAACGAGGCCTGGCCGGTTGTGCTCAGCACGTCGAGCACGCTCGACTACAGGGGAGGCGGGATATCAAGCAGGGAGACATTCATCAACAACCTTGATCGTGTTGGGACATCGTATCTTTACACGAAAGATCTGAGAAAGGAGCGCGCATGCGATATGTACCTCAAGAGCGCGTGGTTCCAGCTCTCAATGAACGACAGCACAGACACGATCATATCGGATCTCTTCCGTCCGAACAAAAACATCCACTACAGCATAAGCTCGCACTCCTCTGGGCTTGTCATGCAGAGGTACAGGCAGTACTCCGATAAAACCCCGGCCTCTGAGGGCTTCGACTCCTACTGGGGGAGCTTCGATATACGTTCCGTCATAGATATGGGAGGGAGAGGAAAGAACATCGGGCTTGAGGAGTCATGGGTTGGAAAGAACAGCTACGATGCTGCAGTCATAGATGAAGCGCCGGAGGGAAGAGTGTACATGTGCGGATGCCTCGGGTACGATGCTGTCTCCGTGAGATCTCCGGGGCCGGAATGGCTATCGTGCTGCCCCCTCGATGATGCAGGAGCGATCAGAGCTCTCATGGATTCGATATGGAGCTGCTCAGGGGATGTGCGATGAGGCTGAGTGTAATTAAGCAGGTCCATGGTTCTTCCGCGAGTTCAAAACTTATGCCTCGCAGCTTGGGGCCAAAACTCGGCGCGCTGCCTGTTATTCTGTTGCTGCTTGCCATTCCCATATCGGATGCTCTGGATCTGGCGATACAGTACAGCGACAGCACGCCTGACGATGGGATATGGCTCGCGGGCGACCAGGGCCATGCGGTCCTCTTCTCGCCCCCGGATAACTGGACTCTGTCAAGGGTCGCGGTCTGTGGCATGCTCAACCGCGATGGGATATTCGTCCTGGAGATATGGAATGCGGACCTCAACCTGGTCTACAGAACCACAGACCTCTCTGGAGCTTACTTTGGCAGCAATCTGAGCTGGGCTGAGATAGATGTGCCTGATCTCAGAATTGATGGGCCTTTCTTCGTGGTGTTCTTCGAGTACTCCACGGTCTTCGTTGGAATTGATAATAACACAACACTCAATCGCTCTTTCGTCGCATCTAGGAGCCCCAGCATGCTTTCATCCCCAGGCGATTACGAGTGGATGATTGCAGCAATCGGCTACATCTCATCCCGCCCTCCACGGATCAACGCCTCCTCGGAGAACCTCACGGATGGCGTTGTTATCAGGGCGGATCTCTCAGATCCAGATGGCGATCTCGGGGGAGTCTCCCTGTACATCTTTGACCAGAAGAGCGGAGAGGTTGTATGGGTGGAGAGGGCGGATTTAAACGGCAGCGAATCTGAGGTCAGGTTCATCTGGCCGAGGGTGGTGTACAGCGTGAGCTGCGGATCTGAGCGTGTGTCTCCCGTCGTTGCCGTTGAGACGAGAGGCATTCCTGAGAATATATCGAGGTACATGAGATACTCTGCACCCTGCCTGCTGAACTTGACAGATGAGGGGCCGTTCTCAGACGCACTGGCATACTTCGGAGAGGATATGGAGCTGCATGCGATCGAGGGTCTGGATGGAAGAATACACTACATCTCAAAGGAGCTCTTCGAGGCTCTCAGGCCAGGTGCTCGTTACTCTGATTACGTGAGAAACAACATAACAGTCATCGAGGGAAAGAGCTCCCTGCGGTTCCTATCGATGGGCGAGAGCCTCGCGTTCCACAGGCCTCTTTATCTAAAGAGATCTCCGGCCTTCCATTACGACATGAAGCTTGAAAGGGAAGCAGCAGGATCACAGTACGCTGCGGTGCTGATCGCATCTGATTTCCACGGCGCGGCTGCGAGAGCAACCCTGGATCTCGGATAGAGCCCACCTGTCGCAGGGATGGCTTCGATTCAGGTGTCTCGAGCATCATTGTATTTAAATCACTGAATACTTACTGCGGAAATCGATGGCCACTAAAGAGCGTTGCCGTAAATTGATCTCATGCTGGTGGGAAGCATACCGATCAGTTTTGAATTTACGGCGAGTTCGATATACTGCCCAACAGCACCCAAGAGCAGAAGCTGACCGAAATTTACTTTAACCGATATGTAAGAGGACCGCACATGGCAAAGAAGAAAGGCGAGGGGCCTGGCCTTATGTCTTCGGCCGGCCTGATGAGATACTTCGAGTCTGAGGAGACCTCGATAAAGCTCGACCCGAAGATGGTCGTGGGTGCTGGTATAGCATGCGGGGTCGCGATAATGGCGCTGAACATAACCTTCGGGCTCTGGCCCTAGAGCTCATCCAGCCTGAAGGTCATCTCCCCATCCACTTCCACGCTCTCCGGCAGCCCGCCGAAGCTCGCCCTGAGTATGAGGTCTGCCAGCTCCCATCTGAGCACCTTCGAGCATCCGACGATCGATGTTGTGAGGCGCGCATTCACGTCCACCACTCTGGGGAGATCTCCCACAACCAGATCGATGCCTGCGTACCCTTTCAATCCAAGCGCCTCTGCAGCCCTCCTCGCCACACTCCATATCTCCTCTGCCCTCGGAGATCTGTACGGCACCTGGCTACCGGCATAGACGAACCTGCTGCCCTTCATCTCTATTATCTGCCTGTTTATCGTGAGCGGCAGGAACCGTTCTCTTCCTCTGATGAAGCTGACGCTGAGATGCACGCCCTCCACGTACCTTGTCGCGATGCAGCCCTCTGGAGCGTTGGGAAAGGATGAGATGATGACACCATCTGAGCCGCAGCCGTATCTGGGCTTCACGACATACACACTGCATTCACATTCCGGAGATTCGACAATATCTGCCACAGGCACTCCTGCCCTCTTCAGGGTCAGCGTGCACTCGAGCTTGTCAGCGCAGAGCCGCGCTGCCTCCCTGTCAGATCCCAGATTGACCATCCTGCTCTCCACAGCCTCTATGAGATCGGATGCGAGGGGATCGGGTGCCACGATCAATCCAGCATCTGCATCGACGGATCTCAGAAATCCCATGAGATCGCTCCGCTCGAGAAGCACCGGGACGCCTGCATCGACAACCGGCCCGGATGTGGGATAAACCACCCTGTGACCGCACCTCACAAAGCTCCTTGCCATAGTTGAGAGCATCGCCCTGCCCTCGATCTCGTATGTTCCGCCAAGACCTGTGGCGACCGCATACTCAGCAATCAGTATCTTCATGCGAGAGACGCTCCGGAGCGGAGATTTGGGGCTGCGACATCCGCTCTATCATTCCATTGAAACAGCGCTTCCTCATAACCCAGCCCCTGCTGATGTTGTTCAGTACTGCCTGGCCATGTACGTCGACCCTGTGGACTCCTTGCCGCATATGAGACAGCGCATTGGCGGTATCTCATCCCCTCTGGGCTCTCCGAGCAGGTTCGCGCCGACCTGATCCTCAAGCGCATGGCCGCACTCCACAGATCCGCACCATGGAACCCTGGCTACGCCGGACTGCACCTGCGACCTCGCCTCATCCAGGGAGGATACAAGTTTTATCTTCGAGTCCATGAACTCCTTCGCGCGATTGTAGAGAACGGACTGCAGCTCCTCAGCCTCTGCCAGGATCGCATCAACAAGCCTCTCATCCATGGGCAGGGTCTTTCTCACTCCATCCCTTCTGACAATCGTCACAGCGTTGTTTTTGATGTCCCTGGGGCCTATCTCTATACGCACAGGAACGCCGCGCATCTCCCACTTGTAGAACTTCGCGCCAGGACGCTCATCCCCATCATCAAGCCTGACCCTTATGTTTCTGCCTGCTAGAGTTGAAGCGATCGACCTGCATACCTCTATTATCGGCTCTCTCTCCCCGAATATGATCGGCACAATGACGACCTGCACCGGCGCGACCCGCCAGGGCAAAACCAGACCCTTATCATCGCCATGAACCGCTATGAGGGCTGCTATGCATCTCTCAGAAATTCCATAACATGTCTGATTGACGTACCTCTGTTCCCCATGCTCATCCTCGTATGTTATCTCGTACGTCTTTGCGAAGTTTGTTCCGAGAAGATGCGCGGTCCCGACCTGGAGGGTCCTCCCGTCTGGCATTATCACATCCAGGGCGATCGAGTAATCCGCTCCTGGAAACTTGTCCCAGGATGGTCGCTTGCTGACGAGACATGGAATTGCAAGCCGCCTGTAGAACTCGATGTACCTCTGGACAGCGATCTCGACCTGCATCGCCGCCTCCTCCCAGGTGGCGTGCGCTGTGTGAGCCTCCTTGAACGACGTTATCTCCCTGAGGCGGATGAGCGGGCGGGTGTGTTTCGTCTCGTAGCGGAAAGTGTTGACTATCTGGTATATCCTGAGGGGGAGATCTGCATGCGATCGTATCCAGAGCCTGAGCATCGGATATATCGCGGTCTCGCTTGTCGGACGCAGCGCCAGCTTGATATCCAGGGGATCCCGGCCGCCATGCGTCACCCAGTAGACCTCATCCTCGAAGCCCTTTATGTGCTCGGCCTCCTTCATGAACTCGGTCTCTGGGATGAGCAGCGGGAACTGTGTCTCGTAGTGATCGACATCGAGAAGCTCTTTTATTATCTGGTATACATGGCTCCTGAGAGCAAAGCCGAACGGGTACCAGACGCTCATGCCCTTCACAGGGTACCTGACATCGACTATCTCTGCGCTCTTCAAAAGCTCATGGTACCATTCGCTGAAGTTCGATTTCGGGGGAAGCTTTGCTTCCCTCTCCTCTTTTCTCACCATCTGCGTCTCTTGAGCATCATTCATCTTCATCACTACCGGGATGCAAGGGATATTGCGAGGGGTGTGATAAATGTTTCAATCACTGCCGCGATGAAGAGCAGCGGAGCAACCCTGTACATCAGGAAGCTTATGGCAGCACGCGCCTCCCCTCCGAGGTCACCATCCCCATCAATCATTGTCATGATGAAGATGTGGCCGAGCCGCAGGCCGATCGCTATGCTCGCCAGCACCGCCGGAAGCTCCACAATTCCATGTGGCAGGATTCCTGCGAGAAGGTAGAGAACGCCCTCCTTATGGATGACCTGGTATGATACCATGCCAACAAGAATGCCGTTGGAGATGGCAACAAGCAGAGGCACTATGCCTGCGCCCACCCCGAGAAGCACAGCCATCGCGCATGCAAGAAGGTTCTTTGCGAATATCAGGATCATTATCATGAGAGGCGGCAGATCTGTGATCCATTTAAGCATCTCCAGCTCCTTCAACCACCCCTCCGCGATCTCTGGATTCTGCTCAGCTGCCGTGAATCCCGATGCAGCGGCGGCGAAGAACAGAATGACGGATACCGCGATATAGCCTCTGATCGATCTCAGGTATGCGATTGATCTCACCAGTATCACCATCCGAGAGACCCGGCCACTCCGCTCAGGTAGTACAGTCCGAATATCATCAGGAATATGCCGCATGCGGAGAGGACGTACCTGTAGCCCCTCTCCGAGAGAATGCTCTTTCCCCTGTCAACGCTCGTCGATACGAGCGTGTACCAGCCGAAGTCAGCGCCCCAGTGGCCTATCATGAATGCGGCGGCGAGCAGAAATCCGCCTCTGAGCCCGTCAAGCAGCATTGCAGAGCCGACGGAGAGCCACCATATCCAGAAGTACGGGTTGGCAGCGCTCGTCAGGGCGCCGGCGATGTACGGGTTTGAGGATATCTCAGATCCCTGCGATGATATGGATGCATTGCTCGCTCCCCGCAGCGTCAGCGCCCCGAATACCATGAGGGCGGTGCCTCCGATCAGCGATATCGGAACTCTGTATGCATCTGCGGCCCCGCTGAGGCCCATGAGTATCAGCACGAATATCAGCATCTCAACAAATGCATGGCCGATCGAGACCTTCGGCCCCGAGGTCCAGCCGCTCTTCAGGGAGCTGTTCACAGTTGCGACAAGAGTTGGCCCTGGCGCCAGCGCACCTGTGAGCCCGATGGCAAACGCGACGAGAAGCATCTCCATTACGTTCATCAGAAGTTGGTTGGCATATGGGATATTTATGCGTTCTCGGATGGCCTGGAGAACTCCACGCAGATCCTCTTGCAAGCCATCATTTTCCGGCTCAGTGGATCCGGAAGGAAAGGGTAATATACAGTCGCGAATTGAAGCACCACCATCTCATGATAACGCTAAGAGGCTGACTTTAATGGCGATCGTTGTTTGGCTTGAAGAGGTGGGAAAGGAGGATATACCTGTAGTCGGAGGAAAGGGTGCGAGCTTGGGCGAGATGATAAACATAGGCATCCCTGTACCAGGCGGGTTCGCGGTCACTGCGCAGGCCTTCCGGCAGTTCATCGAGCGCGCGGGCATTGCGAAAGAGCTCTTCGACTCTCTGAAAGTGGATGTGAATAATCCCGAGGAGCTCCTCAAGGCAGAGGCCAGGGCCAAGAAGATAGTGATGGATGCAGAGGTCCCGAAGGATATAGAGAACGCGATAAAGGAGAGGTACAGAGAGCTCTGCGAGCGGGAGGGGGAGGAGGTTTTTGTTGCAGTCAGATCAAGCGCGACCGCAGAGGATCTCCCGGATGCGAGCTTCGCCGGTCAGCAGGAGACCTACCTGAATGTGAGGGGAGCAGATGCTGTATTTGAGGCTGTGAAAAAGTGCTGGGCATCCCTTTACGGCGCCAGGGCGATATTCTACAGGGTTGAGCAGGGCTTCGAGCATGAGAAGGTCAATCTCTCCGCGATAGTGCAGAAGATGGTGGACTCCGAGAAGTCAGGGGTCATGTTCAGCTCCCAGCCGAGCACAGGCGAGCCGCTTGTTGTGATTGAGGCTGCATGGGGCCTGGGAGAGGCGGTGGTCAGCGGCAGTGTGTCTCCCGACAACTATGTGGTCGACAGATCCTCCAAGAAGATAGTCCACAAGATGATCGCCACTAAGGAGATCATGATCGTCAGGGATCCTGTGACCTCAAAAACAGTGACAGTTCCGGTGCCACCGGAGAAGAGGGATGCACAGGTTCTGACCGAGAGCGAGATACTCGATCTTGCGAAGTACGCGGAGATCCTGGAGAAACACTACGGCATACCTCAGGATATCGAGTGGGGTATAGAGAAGAATAAGATTTACATCCTACAGTCGAGGCCGATAACCACCATAGCCAAGGGCGTTCCAAAGGCCGGGGCAGAGGCTTCCGGCGCAACCAAGGTCCTGGTCACGGGTCTCGGAGCATCACCGGGCACAGCCACAGGCACCGTCAGGATCATCTCAGGAGTCAGGGATCTGGAGAAGATAAAGGACGGGGATATAATGGTCACCCGCATGACCATGCCCGATATGGTTCCTGCAATGAGACGGGCCGGCGCCATAGTCACGGACGAGGGAGGCATGGCATGTCATGCTGCCATAGTGAGCCGCGAGCTCGGCTGTCCTGCAGTAGTGGGAACAAAGAACGCCACAAAGGTGCTCAGGGATGGAATGGTTGTCACCGTCGACGGCACCAAGGGCCAGGTCTATGAGGGAAAGGTGGCTGTAGCTGAGGAGAAGAAGGTGCAGCCGGTCGCTGTGGCCTACAAGCCGGTGACAGCGACAGAGGTCAAGGTCAACATCAGTGAGCCAACGAGAGCGCAGGCCGCAGCCGCAACGATGGCAGATGGTGTGGGTCTACTCAGAATAGAGCACATGATTCTGGGACTGGGAAAGACGCCTAATTACTACATAAAGTCTGGACGGAGCGAGGAGTATGTCGATGAGCTCGTCAGGAACATCAGGATAGTGGCAGATGCGTTTTATCCGAAGCCGGTGTGGGTGAGAACCCTGGACGCGCCCACGGATGAGTTCCGGGCGATGGAGGGCGGCGAGAACGAGCCTGTTGAGCACAACCCGATGCTCGGCTGGCGCGGGATACGCAGGGATCTCACAGAGGTGGAGCACTTCCGGCTGGAGATAAGGGCGTTCAAGAAGCTCCACGAGCTCGGTCTCACAAACGTTGGGATCATGCTTCCAATGGTCCAGCACGTGAGCGAGCTGAGAAGGGCTAAGGAGATCATGGTCGAGGAGGGGCTGGATCTGAGCAGGATCGATGTTGGGATAATGGTCGAGACGCCGGCTGCTGCGCTCACAATCGATGATTTCATTGAGGAGGGGCTGGACTTCATATCGTTCGGCACAAACGATCTCACCCAGTACACGCTCGCTGTGGACAGGAACAACGAGAACGTCGCCAACCTCTACTCCGAGATGCATCCGGCTGTCATCAAACTCATAGAGTACGTCGTGGAGCGGTGCAAGAAGGCTGGCGTCAAGACATCGATATGCGGCCAGGCGGGATCCTACCCGGAGATGGCACGCCGGCTCGTTCAGATCGGAATAGACAGCATATCCGCGAACATCGATGCGGTGGCCACTGTGAGGGAGACTGTGGCAAGGGCGGAGCTCTCGATACTCCTGGAGGCTGCAAGGAATCGATGATGCACACATTCCCGGAGAGGGGTCTGTCAGAGGAGAGGGTCGAGGATCTCCTTAGGGAGATGCGCGGAAGGGACTGTTCCTACGACCGTCTTCTCTCCACAATGTGCACCCGCCCCCATCCCGTGGCTGTGCGGGCGTACAGCATGTTCCTGGAGACGAACCTGGGAGACCCCGGGCTCTTCCCAGGCACAGCGGAGATTGAGCGCAGGGTTGTCGGCATCCTCGGATCTTTACTGGGATGCTCCGACGCGGCAGGCTACATATCAACAGGCGGCACCGAGTCAAACATCCAGGCGATACGCGCCGCCAGGAACTCCTCCGGCAGGCGCGATGGGAACATAGTCGTTCCGAGATCGGCGCATTTCTCCTTCGATAAGATCGCGGATCTCCTCAATCTGGAGGTCAGAAAAGCAGAGCTCGATGATATGCTCAGGGTGGATGTCGGGGATGTCGAGAGGCAGATAGATGAGCGTACGGTCTGTCTTGTTGGCATCGCCGGGACCACAGAGTTCGGCCAGGTGGATCCGATAAAGGATCTCTCAGAGCTTGCGATCGAGAACGGCATACCCCTTCACGTGGATGCTGCATTCGGCGGGTTTGTGCTGCCGTTCCTTGACAGAAATTACCACTGGGATTTCAGGGTTGATGGGGTGCAGTCGATAACCATCGATCCGCACAAGATGGGGATGAGTCCGATTCCAGCTGGCGGTTTGATCTTCAGGAGCTCGGATCCTGTCAGGCGGCTGGAGACAGAGACATACTACCTCACAGTCTCAAGACAGGCATCGCTGACGGGCACCAGAAGCGGGGCTGCCGCTGCAGCCACATATGCTGTGATCATGCATCTCGGCACCGATGGTTACAGAAGGGTCGTCAGGAGATGCATGGACATGACAGAGCATCTCGTATCAGAAGCCCGTGCGATGGGAATCGAGCCTGTCATCGAGCCCGTGATGAACGTCGTCGCGCTGAAGATCGATGATCCGCCTGGGATCAGGAGGGCGCTGCTTGAGAGGGGGTGGCATGTCTCGATGACCAGAGAGCCGAAGGCGCTGAGGCTCATACTTATGCCGCACATGACTGAGGAGAATCTCGATCTGTTCCTGGATGATATGAAGGACGTGATCTCCAGGAGGTCCTGATAACAGCGCGAGAAAAAGCCCAACTTTTTGATGTTATGATAGATACGACCTGCGTGGGTCCTGGGAAGGAGGCCAACACTCGTGCTTTCAGGCACCAGACCATCTGGAGGGATGCTGCCGGGGAGGGATCACGTGCTCTCGGGCTCCCCGCATGCCTCGGGGATCTCGTCGAAGGTGTAGTCATTCCGCATTCCAAGCGCGATCTCGAACTCAGGCGGTGTGAGAACGGGAACACCATATCTCCGTGCGTCATCCAGAGCGATGCGCGGGCATGCGGTCGAGACCACCGACTCCAAACCAAGGTCTACAATCCTCTCGGGCTCGATTCTGTCAATGCAAACATCAAGCATGTTCTTTCCCTTCGATCTCCCGAGAGAGCTGAGCCTCCTCGCTGTCACGCATCTCCTCTGGCCCGGCTTCTTCGATATCAGGATCCCGATGCTCTTCGCATCCGATGCCCTGGCGATGATCCCGTACCTCCACCGGAGGAAATCATGCGTCTCGATCTCCTCCACCGAGCCTGTGACAGGATCCGCGGCTATCACCCGCATGCCTGTCGCCATTGAGAGTCCCAGAGGGTGGAATCTGCCGGTGCCTATGAAGAGCGCCTCATCCGCCCCGACCCTCGCGGCCGCGTAGCAGCAGCCGAGAACCTGCCCGATGTGCCTGGTTCGTGGAGACGGTCCGCCTGCGAGGGCTTCGATGCCATGCGATCTCAGTATCCCGATCACACGATCGATCATATGAGCATGCTGGATGGTTGTGCAGACAGCCACCCTCTCCTTCGTGAAAAATTCAAGTGATCTCTCCACGACCTCGGTGACATCATCCGGCATCCTTGCCTCGATGTAAACAATCCTGTCGCTCAGGCTCTCGCACATCTCCGAGTGGCCGATGTGCACCATCAGATCGACCATGCTGCAGAGCTGGAGATCGATATCACATGCACCATAGCACGGATCTCCTGATACCAGAACCTCAGCGCCGGTCTCCTCTATGATTCCCGATATCTCTGGGGCGGATCTCTTCAGGCCATCGGGGACCTGAACGCCGACCATTCTGACCCCAGCTCTTTTTATGATGTCCAGAGCCCTCTCGAGATCGATCTCGTAGCCGGAGATGAGAATCAGAACCACCTCTCGAGCGTGCACTGCCCTGCGCGGTATGATGCACTCAACCTGTCGACTGCCTTTCTGACCCGCTCCTCCGAGAAGTCCCGATCTTTACATAAAAATTCGATAATCTCCTCGATCCTGGGTTTCTTCATCCTGAGATCGTAGCTCTCTGTGACCTCCGGATGCAGGAAGATATCTCTTATCTCCTGGAGATTCTCGATGCTCTCTCCAAGCGCATCGAGCACAGCCTCCAGGCAGCCATGCTCTCTTATCAGCTTCAGAGCCCTCTTCGGCCCCACCTTTTGAAGCCCCGCGTTGTAATCGGTGCCGCACATTATTCCTATATCCACAAGCTGTTCCCTGCTTATCCCGAGCCTCGTGAGCTCCTCCTCCAGGATTATGACCTCTGGAGGGACATCGATGTACACGTTCTTCCTGGGAATCTTCCTCCTGCCTGTGATCGCGAGGTTCCTCACGACCCTCGGCGCGCCGAACAGAAGGGAGTCGTAGTCCTGAGATGCCACATAATCAACATCCCCGCGGATCGCCATGAAGGCAGCCTGGGCCTCGCCCTCTGAGGGGGCCTGAACATACGGGATTCCCATGGCGTCCAGGAGCCTTATGGAGTCGTGGAGTATCTCGCTGTTTATCCTGGTGGCGGCCTGTGCATACCTGAAGCTCTCAGCACCTGTGGCTATCGCCTCCTGCAGCTGGATCTCCGCAGCCTCCTTCATCTGAGCCCTGGCAGCCAGCGTCCCGGCCTTGAGCTCCGGAGGCCTGCCATCGAAGACGAATGCAACCCTGATCCCGGACTCTATGAGATTCGTCATGCGGTAGAGCAATCCTGAGAGATGCGATGTTATTCTTCCAGATGAGTCCATCAGGGGCGTGCCGTCAGGCTGTCTTATGGTCGAGAGAAACTGGTAGAGCGTGTTGAAGCCGTCGACTGCGATCCAGCTTCCTGACAGATCCCCGATCGAGATTTTTTTTCTGTCGAGAATATCTCCGAGATCGACGCCCATGGGTTATACCTCTATCTTCTTTGCCGCGACCTCTATCGCCCTTTTGACGCTCTCTCTGGGTATTATCGTGGCGACCGGTATTGTGAGAAGCTTTTCAACCGTGGGGCTGACGATCGGGGCACAGACGACTGCAGCTGCGCCGTCGGATTCCGCCCTCACCGCTGCGATGATCGCCTCCTCGATATTTGTCGCGGAGTACTCGCGGAGCGTGAAGACCTTATCCCCGATGCGCATCTTGGTCTCCTCGATCTTGTCGAGAACAGGTCTGGCAGCTATTATCGCTATGAACCTCTCGCCTCCGCCCTCAAGATCCCGAATGGTCTTCACGATCTGCCGGAGCGTTGTTATATTCGGTTCCCGGTGGCCTGAGAGTATCTTGTAAAGGGTGCTCTGGGGTATGGATGATATCCTGCTGAACTCCCTGGTGCTCATCCCCATCTCTGAGATGACCGATCTTATCGCCTCTCTCAGAGCCTCATCCGACTGGAATGCTGCCCTGATGATCCTGTCGGCGTGAGACATAATGATGGATGAGATCGCTGCGTATTTCTACTTTTGGGATAATGACATCTGGAGTTTCGCATTTGTGGTCAGCAAACAGGCTGCATACCACCAAGTTGCTGAACAAATATAGAGTAAAAGGAATGACTGCACCCACGTTTAGAGAAATCTCATTGACTGGAATTTATCAGCTCCTCATAGCCGATATAGCTCATGAGGACATCCTTCTTGTCGCCTATCAGCTCCTTCTCCCTCTCAAGTATATCGCGAATGAGCGGGATTACAGGTTCATCGCCGTCCCAGTTCTTCAGGAGTATCTCGTCAGATCCTGTGGCGTTGCGCACCTGATCAGCGACCATGGCGCACAGGAATATGTCGTCCACATAGCCCACCACCCCGTGCGATTCCTCGGGGATGATATCGGATGGCAGTATGAAATATGCTATCGCAGCTATGACCAGCTTCCACATGCGCCTGGGCAGCTCCGGATCCCCCAGCATGCGGCTCATGAGCCTGTAAAACGCAGGGGCGTATCTCACGAGATCGCTGTGCTTTCCATCATAACCCTCTATGTCCTTCTCGAGTATCTTGTCAAATCTATCCAAGGAGTGCCCTCCTTGAAGGCCCTTGATGGGAATTATTACCGGTGATAATTAACCTTTCCGTCGCGTGTCTCAGGGCGATGCTCACATGCAAAGGACCTGTCCGAATAAGAGTTCCGGAGCCAGATATTCGAGGCTTGAGGATGCTGATTGTTATGAGCACTTCTTCCTTATTCGGACACCTCTCATGCAAATCACGAAAGGTTTTTAATTCAGGCCATGGCTACCTCGGTGACCATGGGAAAGACAGGAAGTGTAGTCTGGCAAAAGATAAAGGGCCGAAAGGGACAGGTCCGCATGGTACCGAGCTCAGAAGTATCCTACAAGAAGCCGGGACCCCTTCACAAGTACACATCCAGCGGTTCCAGGCGCAGATGGATGAAGAGGTCTGAGAAGGCTGCAGCCACCAGATAAACCCCAACTTGTTCTGGTTCGGTATGGAGAGGTCGCTCTCAAGGACAGCTGGACCAGGTCGAGCTGGGAGAGGCTTCTGAGAGCGAACATATCCCATGATCTTCGCGCGGCCGGTATAGATTTCAGGATGACAGGAGAGGGCGGGAGGATATACGTCCACACCTCCGATGAGAGAGCGCCCTCCACGATCTCCAGGGTTTTTGGCGTTGTCTCGGTAAGCCCCGCCTACAGTGTTAGGCCAGGGATAGCTGATATCTCCGGGCTTGCGGTGAGCATCGCCATGATGCGCTCGCCGAAGAGCTTCGCCATACGGGCGAGGCGGGCCGGAGGTGACATATCCAGCGAGAGAATTGCTGTGGAGGTCGGAGCTGCGGTTCAACGCGCCACAGGAGCAGATGTCGATCTCGAGAACCCCGATCTGGAGATATTCATCGAGGCCCGTCAGGACAGGGTGCTGGTCTTCACTGAGATCCTGCGGGGTGTTGGGGGTCTCCCCCTCGGATCGCAGTCCAGAATGCTCGCGCTGATCTCCGGCGGCATCGACTCTCCAGTGGCAGCATGGCTGATCATGCGTCGCGGATCTCCTGTTTCGCTCCTCCACTTCGATGCCTCGCCATACGCTGACTCCAGGGAGCAGGTGATCAGGCAGGCTGAGATACTTCAGAGCTGGATGTCCGGAAGGCATCTGGATCTGATGATCGTGCGCAACGCACGTGCGATCGAGATCATCTCTTCCAGATACCCCAGGGAGACCTGCGTTCTGTGCAGAAGGCTGATGTACCACGTCTCCTCTGCAGTGATGAAGCGGGTGAGAGCAAAGGGCATCGTGACCGGATACTCTCTTGGACAGGTGGCATCCCAGACCCCTGAGAACATCATGGCAGAGCAGGTCGGGATCGAGGCGCCGCTGTACCATCCGCTGATCGCGATGGACAAGACTGAGATCATAGATCTGGCGCGCAGGATCGGCACGTACGATGCATCCACAGGATCTAAGCAGTGCAGTGCAGCGCCGAGGAAGCCTGTGACGAAGGCAAAGCTCGATGAGATACTGAGAATCGAGAGGGAGCTGGGTCTGAGGGAGCTCGCAGTGGAGCTCGCTGACGGCATGGAGATCGTGAGGGTGAGGAAGGACAGTCTCCATTATGAGGCGACCCGATGAAAGCTTGTGTGGACGCATGCATGTGACCTCGCAGAGCCTTGAAGTGTCGATGGCGATAGCTGTGTCGCTCTTATGTGTTTAGCAACTTTGGGGTCGCGCAATGTGGTTGCTAAAAGCGCACTTCATTCGTCACGCCTTCGACTAGCTCATCCTCTGGCATCCCTTTCACAGGTGTGCATGCGTCGAAGGTAAGTCGAAACGAACGCATAGATGCTCCTTCAGACAAGTCATCAAATGGATGAGAGCGAGCTGTGTTTCTGTATTCAGTGATTCGAGCACATATTCAAGCCCGTGACCTGATGACATCGAGATGAAGTTGGTTGCCTTCGATTCTCCACACTCCACTTCGGCTGCTCGGCCAGATGAGCATTGTCAGCCATGCCTGTTGATTTTGAGGTCGCCACGTTTAGGGTATCATCTGTACGATAGCATTTAGATCAATCGTCTATATGTACATGGATCTGCAACCTGGCGGGACGGCTCTCTGAATGAGAGCCTCAGTCATACAGGAGCGAGTGGTATGGATATAAACAAAACCAGCAGCGTTTACCTTGCCATGATGTATGTTTACATAAAGTCCTATGAGGAGGCCATAAGCGACTTCGAAACCGCTGTCAAGGATACAGGGTTTGCGGATCTTGCGATAGAGTCGGTCAGGGAGAAGCTGCGGGAGAGGATTGAGAGGGTCTCCAGAGAGCTGGATATGCTCTCCTCCAGCAGCTGATCTGTTCAATTCTCTGTGACTTCCTCCCTTCCCCTTATGGGGGGCTTCTGCCTGATTTCCCACAATCACGTGCATTGCTCGAAGCTTGCGTTTTTACCCTCCTGTTGTCCTGGCACATGGAGGATCCTGGATGAAAGTTGCGGATTTCAATCGTCGAGCAGACGAACCGGGAAGGAAAGTGATCAGAGGGGGCAGCCGTAGAAACAGCGCTTGCTCTTATGTGTTTGGCAACTTGCAGGTAGTGCAATGTGGTTGATGAACGCACTTATTCATTCACCAAGAATGCATGGCATGACCAGTGCTTCTATGGGCAAGTTATCATATGGATAAGAGCGACAGCGCTTCGAATCTCTTCGGTCTTACCTGAAGATATCTGTCCTGTGCAGACCTGAGAAGCAGACTCTGTCGCATCTTCCGCATCCAACGCAGCCGGGCATTCCCGTACGTATCAGCATGTGCTCCAGCTTCTCCATGTACCATGAGAGGAGCCTCTCCTCAGGTCTGGCCTTCGGGTTCGCACCGGATGCCATTCTGTGAAATCCTGAGAGGATGCAGGAGTCCGCACATCTGATCCTCTCTCCGTCCGGCAGGCCGAGATCTGCGATTGTGAAGCAGTGGCACGTGGGGCATACAAAGCTGCATCCGCCGCATGAGATGCATTCCTTTGACAGGGATCTCCAGTCGATCTCTCTGAGCCTGGATCTCATGCGGTCCTGAGAGAGCCAGGGCCTGGCGCTCATGATCCTTTCGCGGCTCTCTCTCATCAGCCTCCTCTTTTCCGCATCATCACCTCTCTCAAGAAGCTCCTCTGATAGGTTCGCGAGCATGATGCCCGCTGGCGATCCCGTCTCCAGTAGATACCGCTCTCCCAGATCTGTGAGAAGGAGATCGAATCCCTCGTCTGCCTCTGGTCCGGCCCCCATCTGGGCACAGAAGCAGCTATCAGACGGCTCGGTGCAGTTCAGAGCGATGATCGCAGTCGATCTTCTGCGTTTTGAGTACAGCTCGTCAGCAGGATCGGAGAGCATTATCCTGTCCAGCATGGAGAGAGCCTGGAGATCGCATGGCCTCACGCCGACGATCAGTCTGTTCCCGACCTCCGGGACCTCGAAGGTGTAAAGGCCGCTCTCCTGAAGGTATGCGAAGAGCGTTTCACGCGGCGGGAGAAACAGCCGGGTGGGTGGCATGAGCGGATTCGGGGAGCTGAGCGCGAGATCTCCTCCTTTCCATGAGACGAGCTGCGGTTCTCCGTTTATGGGAACAGGAGCGATGATCTCGAAGAACGCGCCCGCCCTTCTGAGCAGCTCGGGGAGATCCTTCTTTTCGAGGAAGAACATCATGCGTCCTCCCTTCTGATGCTGACAGATACCATCTTGAGTGCCGGGATCTTCGAGAATTGATCGAGCTGCCATTTTGTCAGGAGGTTCGCGGGGGATTCCCTAAAGTGGAATGGCATGAAGAGGATGCCCTCCCTTACGCCATCGCTCAGCCTGGCCCTCGCCCGTATGGTTCCGCGCTCCGACTCCAGGATCAATCCGGTCCCGTTTCTTATTCCAAGGGCTGCTGCATCTTTTGGATTCATATCAACAAACGCCTCAGGCAACTCACGCTCCAGGATGGAGACCCTTCTGGTCATGCTTCCTGTGTGGAAGTGGTACTGGCTCCTGCCTATGATGAGCGTGAACCTCTCATCATCCAGACTGCGTTGGTCAACATGCCGGAACACAGCACGCCCGCGCAGAAAACCGTCCCTGTAAAGCACAGGCGTTCCAGGGTGCTCCTGCGTCGGGCATGGCCAGTGGATGCCGCCGCGCTCCAGCCGCTCATGGGAGATGCCGCCATAGCTCGGTGTCAGCGCCGCTATCTCTCTCATCACGTCGGCCGAGGAATTATAATCTGATGAGACGCCGAAGATCTCGAGAAGCCTCGCTGCCACGACCCACTCAGGCAGTGCACTCCCAGGAGGGTCGATCGCCTTTCTGATGAGCTGGACCTTTCTCTCTGTTGAGGTCACGGTTCCGTACTTCTCTGCAAATGATGCGACTGGAAGGATAACATCTGCCATCCTGGTCGTCTCTGTAGGGAATATATCCGAGACCACAAGGAGATCAAGAGACTCAAGCGCCTCCCTGATCCTTGAGCTGTCCGGGTAGCTCAGGGCCGGGTTCTCTCCTGAGATGTACAGTCCCCTGATATCAGATCCCGCGGAGCTCATGATCTCGATCGCACTCCTGCCACGGGATACGGGAAGCTCCACGTTCCACGCATCCTCGAACTTCTCTCTGAACTCAGATACCCTCTGATATCCTGTGTAATAATCGGGAAGCGCGCCCATATCGCACGCGCCCTGCACATTCTGGTGGCCCCGGAGCGGATATATGCCGGAGCCGTCCCTCCCGAGATTTCCGGTTGCGAGCGCAAGGTTTACAATCGCCTGGACGTTGTCCGTGCCGTGTGCGTGCTGGGTTATGCCCATAGCGTAAACAATAGCAGCTGCCTCTGCGCCGCCATACATCACAGCGGCATCGCGTATGAGTTCTGCTGGCACATCACATATTCGCTCCACGACCTCAGGCGTGTATTCGGCGAGACGATCGCGAATATCATCGAACCCCTCTGTCCGCGAGCGTATGAACTCCTCATCGATCATCCCCTCCTGGATCACGATGTTCAGGATCGCATTTAAAAGGGCTATATCAGTGCCAGGCCTCATCTGGAGGTGTAGATCTGCGATCTCCGCCATCTGCGTTCTTCTCGGATCCATCACTATGATCCTGGCACCGTTCCTTCTGGCCTCCATGATATGAAGGGCGACCGCAGGATGCTGCTCGGTCGTGTTCGATCCGGTGATCATTATCACATCAGAGTAAAGGAGGCTCTCTATCGGGTTCGTCATCGATCCACTCCCAAGAGATGAGCCGAGAGCGAAGAGCGTGGGCGCATGGCAGAGCCGCGCGACGTTATCGATGTTGTTGGATCCGAGTGCCGCGCGGCAGAGCTTCATGAGAAGATAGTTCTCCTCGTTCGTTGCCTTCGCAGATGTGAGAACCGCGAGCGCATCCGGCCCGTAATCCCTTTTTATCTCAGCAAAAGAACTCGCTATGAACGAGAGCGCCTCGCTCCAGGATGTCTGAACATGACGATCTCCCCTGCGTATCAGCGGCTCTCTGAGCCTCTCCGGGTGGTTAACGAAGCCGTGAAGGAGCCAGCCCTTTGCGCAGAGCCTTCCACTGGCTGGTGGTTTCATGGATGGGGTGACAGCGATTATTCTGTTGTTCTCCACATGCAGATAAAGACCACAGCCGCAGCCGCAGTAGACACAGGTCGTCTCAATCGCATCCAATGCCATCACCCTGCATGTACGGGCATTTTCATCGCTCTTTGAGATGTGCGGAAGATCCCCATCACCTGTAACACCGACCGTTCATATTTCCGTTCGTTTGAATTTGCACAAGCCTGTGCCAGTTCCTCCTTTCCCACAGCCGCTGGGAGAGGTCCTCCTCATCAACAAGCTGGCGCATCCTGTTTGTGAGTGTCCTCCAGTTCACCAGGTGGCCATCGAAGTCTGGTCCATCCACGCAGGCGAACCTGGTCTCTCCCCCAACCTCAACCCTGCATGCCCCGCACATCCCTGTTCCATCGACCATGAGGGGCGTGAGGCTGACCACGGTCCTCACTTCAAACGGCCTCGACGCCTCTGAGACGACCATCATCATGAAGGGGCAGCCGTGAACGAAGATCCTGTCAGCCCTTTTGCCCTCCGCCAGGTACCTGGAGATGAACTCGTTCGCCCAGCCAGGCTCGCTGCAGCTCCCATCGCCCAGAACAATATGCAGCTCGTCGCTGAGATCCCTGAGCCTGTCCTCCCAGAATATGAAGCTCCTGCCGCGCCCCTCCACCACGGTCACAACATGGTTGCCCGCATCCTTCAGAGCTTTTATGAGAGGGATGGTCGGTCCGATCCCGAAGCATCCACAGGCGCATATCACCTCACCAAAATGAGAGATCTCAGTCGGCTCGCCCAGAGGGCCTGCAAGATTGAGAACACAATCCCCCTCCTTCAGGGATGCGAGCTTCATCGTGCTCGTGCCGAGAACGTAAAAGACAACGTCAACGGTGCCCCTTTCCGTATCCCATCCTGCCAGGCTCAGGGGCAGCCTCTCGCCCCTCTCATCCACTCTGAGTATGAGGAACTGCCCCGGACGGGCAGCCCCGGCGATCCGCGGCGCCTCGAAGCGCATGTGTATTATGTTGGGAGCAAGAATCTCTTTCTCACATATTCTGTACATGCTGCGACTCCTGGATCTTTTTTATGCGAACCGCGCAGAACTTGAGCTCCGGTATCTTTGCCACAGGATCCAAGAACCTGGGTGTTAATACATTTGTTGGGGTCTCAGAGAAGTGGAAGGTCATGAACACAGTTCCTCTAGGAGACCTCTCTGTGAGCCTGGCCCTCGCCCTGACAGATCCGCGCCTGGATGAGACCTCAACGGCATCACCATCATTTATCCCCAGGGCCATCCCGTCCTCCGGGTTTATCTCAACCACCTCCTCTCCTCGCAGGTACTCCAGATCGTGGACCCTTCTTGTCATCGTGCCTGTGTGGTAGTGATACAGAATCCTCCCTGTCAGGAGCACCATCGGATACTCGCTGTCCGGAAGCTCCTCAGGGGGCCTGTATCTCAGGGCTCTGAATCTGCCTCTTCCCTTTGCAAAACCATCCCTGTGCAGATACGGTGTACCAGGGTGGGTGGGATCAGGGCATGGCCACTGTATCCCTCCGCGCTCCAGCCGCTCGTGGGATATGCCGCCATATATCCTCGCGACCCGGGAGATCTCGCGCATTATCTCCGCGCTGGAGCTGAACGAGAATCCCTTTCTGTAGCCCATCCTGAGCGCCAGCTCCTGGAGGATCCACCAGTCAGGCCTTGCATCCCCCGGAGGATCCAGGATCCTGCGAATCATCTGGACCCTTCGCTCTGTAGATGTGAAGGTCCCGTCCTTCTCCAGCGAGCATGCAGCAGGAAGCACGACATCCGCGAGCTGCGCCGTCTCTGTCAGGAATATGTCCTGCACGACAAGAAAATCCAGTCTCCTCAGCGCCTCGATGACATGCCCTGCATCGGGCTCGCTCAGCACGGGGTTCTCTCCAATGATGTACATCGCTTTTATTCTGCCGTTTCTCGCTGCATCGAACATCTCGACCAGAGTCAGACCGGGGCGCTCAGGTATACCCATCCCCCAGATTCCCTCGATCATGGCCCTGGCCTCGGCGCTCAGGACGCTCTGGTATCCGGGCAGCATATTCGGGAGCGCTCCCATATCACATGCCCCCTGGACGTTGTTCTGACCCCGGAGCGGGTTTATCCCACCTCCAGGCACGCCTATGTTTCCTGTCATCATCGCCAGATTCGCGAGTGCGAGCACGTTATCCGTCCCGCAGGCATGCTGTGTAATGCCCATAGAGTAGACTATGGAGGATGGTTTGCAGGTTGCATAGAGCAGCGCAGCCTCTTTGATGAGCTCCTTCTCGACTCCGGTGATTCTGGAGATCACATCCATCTGGAGATCATCGAGAGATCTCGCAAAATCCTCGAAGCCCTCAGTTCGATTCCTGATAAATTCAGTATCCTCAAGCCCTGCATCCTTTATCGATCTGCACATCCCCAGAATGAGGGGCAGATCCGTCCCCGGACGGTTCCTGAGCCAGATGTCTGCGATATCGCACAGCTCGATACGGCGCGGGTTTGCCACGATTATCCTGGCGCCCCTCCGCTTCGCCTCCTTTATGCGAAGGCCTATAACCGGATGCTGCTCTGTGGTATTCGATCCTGTGACCAGTATGCATTCAGCGCTCCTGATATCATCTATGGAGTTGGTCATCGCGCCGCTGCCTATCGCAATTGAGAGACCTGATATCGTTGATGCGTGGCAGAGCCTTGCACAGTTATCTATGTTGTTCGTGCCCATGACGACCCTGGCGAATTTCTGGGCCAGATACACCTCCTCGTTGGTGCACTTCGCAGATGCCACCATGCCGAACTCATCGCCTCTGCAGGAGCTGAGACGCTCTGCGATCAGATCCAGCGCCTCGTCCCAGGTGGCGCTGACGAGCACCCCGTCTCTTCTTATCATCGGGGTTCTGAGACGATCCGGGCTCTCTGCGAACTCCAGCCCGAACCTCCCCTTCACGCAGAGCTGCCCCTCATTCGGGCCTCTGTGACCTCTGACCCTCACGATGTGGTTGTTCCTGGCGCCAACCTCCATCTGGCAGCCGACCCCGCAGAACGGGCATGTAGTCACCACACTCCTATCAGCCCGCTCCCATTTCTCGATCCTCGCGTAGAGAGCGCCGGTCGGGCAGGCATCGACGCATGCCCCGCAGAACTTGCAGCTGCTCTCGATGAGCGACTCTGGTCCGATCCGGCTGCCTCTGTGATAGTCTGCGATCATCTGGAGAACACCCTCGCCCCTGAGCTCAGAGCATATCCTGGCGCATCTCCCGCACATTATGCAGAGATTGTAATCCCGGTCGAAGAATGGCTCCCTTAGCACCGGCATTCCCTTGTATGAGACAGGGTATCTGATCCTCTCAAGTCCGAGATGCTCCGCGGCCATCTGAATCTCGCACTCCCCATCCTTCGGGCAGTACTTGCATCCGACTGTGGCGGGAAACTTGCGCATGCACTCCTTTAGCTCTGAGCAATCGCGTTTGCGCTCGCAGATCAGGCAGCTCACGGGGTGGCTGGTGATCGCAAGAAGGAGCTCCAGCGTGCTCCTCCTCATCTCCTGTATCTCAGGGGTGCTGGTGCGGACGACCATACCGTTCTCCGCATATGTGGTGCAGGATGTTGGATACGTCTCCCAGCCCGCGATCTCGACTATGCAGAGCTTGCAGATGCCTATCGGCTTCAGATCCGGGTGATCGCAGAGCGCCGGGATGTAGATTCCGGCCTTCCGCGCTGCATTCAGGATCGTTGTCCCTCTGAGGACCCTCACCTCAACACCGTCGATCGTAAGGCATATCTCGTCCATGTCAATACCGCTCGCGAGATCACTCGCCGCGGGTTAGGATTGATCGTATTAGAATATTGCCGGTGAACTGCTGCGCATGTTCGCAGTCTCTACCCGCGATGTGAGGCTGGATGGTCTGCTGCTCGGATAAATATACAGCAAAACCGGTATCTGTTGCATCAGGCAGAAATGAATGCTGAAGATATCGATGGCTGAAGAACTGGAAAAGAAGATGATGCGGGCGGAGAGAACTCACATCATGCCAGGCGGGAATCCGCCCATTCCGCCCATTCCACCCATTCCGGGCATTCCGCCCTGCATCTGGCCCTCCTTCTCCTCGCCCTCCTCCTTCTTCTTGGCGGCGATCACATCGTCTATTCTGAGTATGAGGTTTGCTGCATCTGTTGCAGAGTAGATCGCCTGGACCTTTACCCTGAGAGGCTCGACGACGCCGATATCCCACATGTCCACGATCTCCCCTGTGTACGCGTTGAGTCCGTATGTGCTGCCAGACTTTTCGTGTCTGCTTCTCAGAGCGACCATCTTGTCGATCGGATTGAAGCCGGCGTTCTCTGCGAGCGTCTTTGGCACTACCTCTATCGCCTCGGCGAACCTCTCGACCGCGAGCTGCTCCCGGCCCTTCAGAGATGCTGCGTACTGTCTCAGCCGTATGCTCACAGCAGTCTCGGGCGCGCCGCCTCCGGCCAGCAGCTTGCCGCTCTCAATCGCCGTGGCAACGGCATGGAGGGCATCATCCAGCGCTCTCTCAAGGCTGTCGACGACCTGCTGTGTGCCACCGCGGAGTATCAGCGACAGGTATCCGGGATTCTTGCATCCCGTGACGAAGGTCATGGGTCCTGCGCCCACAATCCTCTCCTCGACGAGAGCCGCCTCTCCGAGATCCTCAGGCTTCATCTCGTCCAGGTTTGTTATGAGCCTGCCACCTGTGGCGCGAGAGAGCTTCTCGAGATCGCTCTTCCTCATCCTGCGGTACGCCATGATCCCTGCCTTGGCCAAGAAGTGCTGTGCGAGATCATCGATGCCTTTCTGGCAGAATACCACATTGGCGCCGCTTCTTATGACCTTGTCAACCACCTTCCTGATCTCCTCCTTCTCATGGTCCATGAAGAGCTGGAACTGGTCGCCGGATGTGATCGAGATCTCTGCCTTAGTCTCAGTGTCCCTCCTCTCGATCGGGACATTCAGCAGCGCGATCCTCGCATTATCCACCCTCGTCGGCATGTTCTGGTGGACCCTCTCCTTGTCTATGATCACCCCCCTGATGAGCTCCGAGTCCTCGATCCCGCCGCCCACCCTCTTCTCAACCATCACATTGTCCAGATCGACGACGGTCTTCCCATTGAACTTGTCAACTGTGGAGAGCACGAGATCGACAGCGTATCTGGCGACCTTGTGGCTCGGGGTCTCAGCGAGCTTTCCGGTCATCGCGGTTATGGCAACCTTCTCCAGAAGCTCCCTGTCCTTCTCCGAGACGTCTCTCGCTATGCTGTTCAGGAACTCCACAGCCTTTCCTGCTGCCAGTGCGTAGCCCCGCGCAATCACCGTCGGATGCAGGCCCTTCTCCATGAGCTCTCTCGCATGTTTCAGCAGCTCGCCTATCAGTATGGCCACTGTCGTGGTGCCATCCCCGACCTCCTTGTCCTGGGTCTTCGCTGCCTCCACGACCATCTTGGCAGCCGGGTGCTGCACCTCCATCTCTCTTAGTATGGTGACTCCATCATTGGTTATCGTGACATCCCCAAGCGCATCAACAAGAAGCTTGTCCATGCCCTTCGGCCCCAGGGTTGTCTTCACGGCGTTTGCGACCGCACGTGCAGCCATTATGTTGTTCTCGATCGCCTCCCTGCCAGACTCCCTCTGGGTGCCCTCCTTGAGTATGATTACCGGTACTCCTCCTAACGCAGCCATAAGCTCGCCTCCACTATCGCAGGATCACAGTATTTGATCTTCTATAAAAGAATTTCCAAGCATGCCTGCTTCAGGCGATGGGATACAGGGTATGGCGTGTATGGTTCGTGCTCGGTCTTGGCCTTGAATTGGTGGATGATTCCGCTGGAATCGACAGCCACGGACAGGATATCTCATTAGTGTGGACAGAGCAATGCGGATCTCGCTGACTGGGTCGTGTACTCGAATAGCCGAACCGGCCATCACGATTCTGCATGCATTGGTACAATACCACATGAATCATAATGTCGTGTTCCTCTGAATTCAGGTTGTGTGCTCGAATAGCTGAATGGATCTGCTGGAATTAACTGCGACGTGCGAGATATTTCATAAGTGCGGGTGGACTGAATGCTGCGGATTTCACGATACGAGTACACGACCGAATTCAATGATACAAGTGCACAACCCTGATGCAGGTACACGACCCGGGATCGATCATGCATCAGGATATCGATCAGGATCACGGTGCTCATTCTGGCTTAACCGATAAATCTATACGTCATCAATCACATCTGCACTTTCGATCAGAGGATGTCTTTATTCGGCTGAATCGGTGGTACCATTTCATGGGGGTTTTGTATGATCAGGGCGTTCATCAGAATGCTTGTTCCTCTACTAATGATTGCTCTGGCTGCCGGGGTTGTTGCAGCACAGACCGGGGCCGAGGGGACATTCGTTCCGGTATCCGGCCAGCAGGTTGGCGGAGAGTTCGGAAGGGCATGGCTCCAGAACTTCCTCAGGTACAATGAGCCTCCTGTGGAGGCGGATCGGGTGAACGACCTATGGAGCTGGGGCGGGGCTCCAAAGGGGAAGAAGATAGTCGGGGGCAGGCTCGTTCCGGATATGACTGTGAACTACACCAACCTGACCTCAGACTGGCTCGGTGAGATGCCGCTCGGAACGATCGTGAACCTTAACGGGAGCAGGTATGCCACCCTGAAAGAAGGACTACCACTCTCGCCGCTGTACCTCTCAGATGACCCGTGGGTGAGGGCGCAGCAGCTTGGTGCGATAGTAAGGACACCAACGGATTACTACCACCCGCTGATCTGATGCCGCCTCTCTAGTGGAATCGATACGCCTGATACGATGATGGATCACCAGTGGCACGCTCTCGAAGAGCAGGCCGTCTCATGGCATCTCTGATCGCACCCTGGAGGCAGCATTGCACATCAAGGAGATCGAGCTCAGGAACTTCAAATCGTTCGGCAGAAGGGCTCTCGTACAGCTCAAAAAGGACTTCATGGTCATCACTGGGCCCAACGGAAGCGGAAAATCGAACATCATAGACGCCCTGCTCTTCTCGCTCTGCCTCACCAGTTCCAGGGCGATGCGTGCCGAGAGGCTGCCCGATCTCATATATCGCGGTGATGATGGGAGGGCCCCGGACTTCGCAGAGGTGACGGTGAGGCTCGACAACAGCACCAGGACCATGCCTTTGGACAGCGATGAGGTTGTTATCACGAGACGCATAAAGGTCAACGGAGACAGGTATCACGCGCAGCACTACCTGAATGGAAGGGCATGCACCCAGGCCGAGCTCCAGGAGCAGCTGGCGAGAGCTGGCATAACCCCTGAGGGATACAATGTGGTGATGCAGGGGGACGTCACGAGAATAATCGAGATGGGCCCCACGGAGAGGAGAAGGATCATCGATGAGATCGCCGGAGTCTCCGAGTTCGAGGAGAAGAAGCAGCGCGCAATGGCCGAGCTCGATGTTGTCAGGGAGAGGATCGCCCGCGTTGATGTCATACTCGAGGAGGTTGGCCAGCAGCTCAGGCGGCTCCAGGCCGAGCGCGACAGGGCTCTGAGGTACAGGGCATGCCGCGAGGAGAGGAAGAGGCAGGAAGCCTACCTTCTGCTTGCCAAATTTAAGGAGTCCGGGGTGGAGCTCAGCGCGCTGGACAACGAGATCGCATCCGTCACATCCGAGAAGGCCCAGCTTCTGGAGAGGCTTGAGGCAGGAAGAGGGGAGCTGAGGGCCCTGGAGGAGCGGCTGAAGGCTTTGGAGGGCGAGATCAGCCACAAGGGAGAGGACGAGCAGCTCATGGTGAGGCGCGAGATCGAGGAGATCAGGGGCAGAATCGCGAGGGAGGAGACGAGGATCGAGGCTGCGGATGCTGATATACGGGATGCGGAGAGATCCCTGAGCCAGTGCTTTATCGAGGTGGACAGGGTGCGAACGGAGATCGCATCAATCTCGGAGCAGCTAAGTGATAAGGCTGTGAGAAGAGCTGGCCTCCAGGGTGAGCTGGACGAGCAGAGATCCCAGCTTTCATCGCTCCGATCGACCATCTCCGATGCCGATAGCAGGTTCGCAAAATACAGGGAAGATCTGACAAATCTGCTTAACGAGATCGAGGAGATCCGTTCACAGATCGGAGAGAGGGTCAGAGAGAGGGATCGACTTCTCGATGCGATCCGCAGGGCTTCAATGGAAAAGGAGGAGATCGCCACAGAGATCACCGAGGCGCTGAGCAGCATCTCTGCTGCATCCACAGAGTCTGAGAGGCTCGGGGCAGAGATCGAGTCACTCGCCTCAGAGGCGATGGATCTCGATAAGAGGAAGGACGAGCTGGAGGCGAGGAGGCTCAGCCTCCGCAGGGAGCTGGCTGAGCTCGACAGGAGCCTTCAGAGGCTGCAGAGTGAGTACGCTAGGGTTGAGGCCCAAGTCAGGGCAGCCGAGGAGAGGTCGGGCTACAGCAGAGCAGTTGAGGCAGTGAGGTCTGCGATGAAGCGTGGCATACTCCAGGGTCTGTGCGGGACGATCGCGGAGCTTGGGGAGGTGGACAGGCGGTATGCTGCAGCCCTTGAGGTCGCAGCCGGTTCAAGGCTCCAGAGCGTCGTCACAGAGAGCGATGAGGATGCAGCGGCCGCGATAGATTACCTCAAGAGATCCCAGATAGGCAGGGCGACCTTTCTGCCGCTCAGCAAAATGGAGGTCGGATCGCTGCCCGAAGTTCCAAGAGCTCCCGGGGTCGTCGACTTCGCCCTGAACCTGATAAGGTTCGATGATCGCCTCTACCCTGCCTTCTGGTACGTCTTCCGGGATACACTTGTCGTTGAGGATCTCGATACCGCCAGGAGGATGATTGGCAGGTACAGAATGGTGACCCTGGATGGGGATCTGATCGAGCGGAGCGGGGCGATGACAGGCGGCCACTACACATCACGCCTGAAGTTTGCAGCAGAGGAGAGCAGAAGGCTTGTGGGGATATCAGAGCGCATATCATCCACTGAGAGCAGCAGGAGCGGGCTGCTCGAGAAGCTCGATTCCATCGAGGAGGAGATATCAGCCATCAGCAGAAAACTCGAGTCCCTGGACAAGGAGATCTCGAGGAGGACGTTCCTGCTGGAGGAGAAGCGATCGCTGAGGGACAGAATGGAGCGGTACATCGAGGAACGCAAGTCCAGGCTCTCAGAGATCGAGAGGAGCAGCGAGGAGTGGAGGAGCAGGCTCACAGCGCTGGAGCAGGAGATCCAGGAGCTTGAGCTCCTCCTCTCGGAGAGGGGCGATCTCAGGGAGAGGCTGGAGCGGGAGATGCAGGGCTCCAGGATTCCTGAGATGATGGAGCGGGCGGAGCAGATCGAGGGTGAGATCAGGCGGCTCGAGTCGAGGATATTTGATCTGGACTCTGAGATGATGCGCTACAGGCTGAAAGAGGAGAGCCTGATGAGCAGGCTGGATGAGCTTGCGAGGACGAAGGAGCTCCTGGAGTTCAAGAAGAATGATGCGATCCAGAGACGCAGCTCAGCACTCTCGAGCATAGAGGAGCTAAGAGCTACACTGGATGAGATGATAAAGAGGGAAAAGGATCTCGACATCGAGCTCAGCGGCCTGAAGGGGGAGAGGGGGTCCCTTCTGGAGAGCATAATCGGCAAGGAGCGTGAGATTGGCAGCACGGAGAGAAGCATCGAGCGTCTCGATGCAAGGCTCATGGCTGTCTCCAAAGCCAGAGAGGAGATATCCGGCAGGATGGAAACGCTCAGATCTGAAATTGAGGGGGCAGGCATCGATCTCTCCGAGTCTCCTCCGAAGAGCGAGACGATAGCTGCGAAGATCAGAGCTCTGGAGGAGGAGATGGCAGCGCTCGAGCCCGTCAACATGCTCGCCATCGATGAGTACGAGCGCGTTGAGAAAAGGTTCCGCAACCTGAGCGATCGCAGGGAGGTCCTCCACAGGGAGAGGGAGGGGGTCATAGAGAAGCTGGAGCGCTACGATCAGCTTAAGAAAGATGCCTTCATGAGCTGTTTTGCGGCCGTGAACCAGAACTTCAGGGAGATATTTCACGAGCTCTCAGGCGGAGACGGGGAGCTCGTGCTCGAATGCCCCGATGATCCGCTGAGCGGAGGCATGACCATAAGAGCGAGGCCTGCAGGCAAGGTCTTCCACAGGCTTGAGGCGATGTCTGGTGGGGAGAAGAGCCTCACCGCGCTCTCTCTGATATTCGCAATCCAGCGGTTCAGGCCCGCCCCGTTCTATGCCATGGACGAGATCGACATGTTCCTTGACGGGGCGAATGTCGAGCGCGTGGCGAAGCTCATCAGGAGGATCTCCAGGGATGCGCAGTTCATAGTGGTCTCTCTGAGGCGCCCCATGATACAGCAGGCCAGCTACACGATCGGAGTCTCGATGCAGGATAAGAACATCAGCAGCGTGACCGGCATATGTCTGAGCTGAACCCTGATTCGTACACGGGTCTGGAGATGAGCGACCCGGCTGAGGTGCTGGTCGAGCTTGCCAGGAGGGGGGAGCTCGACCCCTGGGATGTGGATATAGTCAGGACCACCGAGAGGTTCCTGGAGTACGTTGAGTCGCTGGCGCAGAGAGATCTGCGGATACCCGCCAGGACACTTCTTTACGCCGCGATCCTCCTCAGAATGAAGTCCGACGCGATGGAGGATCAGGAGGAAGAGGAGGAGATCCCGGAGGCTCTTGCGGAGACCCCGGAGGAGATGGCGTACACCCTGCCTCAGCCGCCAGTGCGCCGCCGCACCAGGCGACCGGTCACGCTTGACGAGCTGATAGCGGAGCTCAAAAAGGCAGAGATGATCGGCAGGAAGAGGGAGATACGCCAGCGCCTCGAGGTGCCTGAGGAGGAGATACTGGACCTCTCCCACGAGGAGAATGTCGAAGAGAGGATACAGATGCTCTCCCCTGTGATAGAGGATATGCTGAGCATGAAAGAGAGGGTTGAGCTTAAGGATATCGAGGGCGACAGGATAATGAACTACCTTGCGCTGCTCTTCATGGCTCAGAGAAAGCAGATATGGCTCGAACAGGAGCAGCTCTTCGGGGATCTCTTCGTCACACGCCCCGGAGGGGGCATGTGAGCGCGCTGCAGTCCATATCTGCGTCTCAAGTGAGATCTTCTGATCCGGACGCATTTGATCCGTCCGCTAGGTCCCATATGACATGTTCATCCAATGCGTGACTTCCTTCCCCATAGATGGGCAGGGCTTCCTGCGCTCCGACTTCGACTTCGTCGAAACCTCCCCTGAAGGGGAGGGGCCTTCTGTCTGCTATCCTATAGAAACTGGACCTCCACGAGCGTAAAGGCTATAATCAGATCGTGCATCGTTATACAGGATTTTATGAACGAGATTTTGCAGATACTCTCTGAGAACGCAAGGGCAACACCAGCGGAGATCGCGGCCCTTCTCGGTAGAACCGAGGAGGATGTGGCACGCGAGATAAAGGAGCTGGAGGACTCGGGAGTCATAAGAAAGTACATCACGATCATAGACTGGGAGAAGGCATCTGAGGGCTATGTTTACGCGGTTATAGAGCTGAAGGTGGCCCTGCAGCGGTCAACAGGCTACGATTCCGTGGCAGAGAGGATTGCAAGATTCTCCGAGGTTCAGTCTGTGCGGCTCATATCAGGGGATCATGACCTCTCGGTCACAGTCCGCGGAAAATCGATGAGAGATGTGGCATTCTTTGTGGCAGAGAAGATCGCGCCCCTGGAGGGCGTCCAGTCGACATGCACTCACTTCATACTGAAGAGCTATAAGGAGCACGGGGTCATCCTCACCGATAAACCCAAGCCCAAGAGACTGGTGATAACAGCATGACGATTCTCAGAGAGGTTCCAGCATGGAATGCCGAAGCCCATCTCTCCCGGACCGTGAGAGATCTGCCGCCGTCTGGGATCAGGAGGTTCTTCGACCTCGTGAATGAGATGGACGAGGCGATAAGCCTGGGGGTCGGCGAGCCGGACTTCGTCACACCATGGCACGTCAGGGAAGCCTGCATATACTCTCTCGAGTCGGGCTACACATCATACACATCCAACAAGGGGATGCCCGAGCTGCGTGAGGCCATCGCAGATTTCACGAAGGAGCAGCTGGGGCTCGATTACGACCCCGGCGATCAGATACTTGTGACCACGGGCGTGAGCGAGGCTGTGGATCTTGCGTTCAGGGCGACGCTCAATCCGGGGGATGAGGTGATAGTGCCTGAGCCCTGTTATGTCGCATACGTTCCGGACATAATACTGGCAGGCGGCGTGCCCCGGCAGGTATCCACGAGGATAGACGATGGGTTCAGGGTCACTCCAGAATCGATCCTGCCGGCGATCACCGAGAAAACCAAAGCTCTGGTACTGAGCTACCCGAACAACCCCACGGGCGCGATAATGACACGCAGCGATCTTGAGGATATAGCAGATCTGGTTGTTGAGCATGATCTCCTCGTCATATCTGATGAGGTCTATGGCATGCTCACGTACTCAGGGACGCATGCAAGCTTCGCACAGCTCGATGGGATGGGCGAGAGGACTATCATACTCAACGGCCTGTCGAAATCGCATGCCATGACCGGATGGCGGATCGGCTATGCGCTCGGCGATCCGAGGATCATAGGCGCCATGACAAAGATCCACCAGTACACGATGCTCTGTGCCCCGATAATGTCGCAGATGGCAGCCATCGAGGCCCTCCTGCATGGAGAGGAGGAGATGCTCAAGATGAAGCATGAGTACAACCTCCGAAGGCGTCTCTTCGTCTCCGGACTGAATAGGATAGGGATGCCGTGCATAGAGCCGCAGGGTGCCTTCTACGCGTTCCCATCAATCATCGATACAGGGTTATCGTCAGAAGCCTTTGCAGAGCGCCTGCTCAGGGAGCAGAAGGTGGCGGTTGTTCCGGGGAACGTCTTTGGACAGAGCGGCGAGGGCTTTCTGAGGTGCTCCTATGCCACATCCAGGGAGGAGCTCATAGAGGCGCTGGACAGGATCGAGACGTTCCTGGGCAGGCTGTAGCAGGTGGGCAGATGCTCAGATCCAGGCTTCTCAGGAGGGAGAGAACAGATGAACTGCTCAAACCCTTCGCCAGGCTTGGCCTCCACCCCATCGTGTGGTCTGTGCTCTCCCTGCCGTTAGCATTTGCTGGCATGCTTCTCCTGGGAAGAGGTGATCTGATCGCAGGACTGCTGATGTTTCTCGCAGCCGGTGCCATGGATCTCATCGATGGAGCTGTTGCGAGGGCGACCGGCAAGGTCACGCTTCTCGGCGCATACATAGATGGGGTGATAGACAGGTATGTGGAGATCCTGCTCATCGTCGGGCTAATGCTCTGCCTGGGCGGTCGCATCGACCTGAGACTCTCTTTGCTTTTTTCTCTCCTCATCTTCGGTTCCCTCATGACAAGCTTCGTCAGGGCCTATGCAGATCACAGAGGTCTGGTCAGAGATCAGGAGGCGCTCAGGAGGATGGGTGGGTTTCTGGAGAGGGCGGAACGTCTGATGCTCCTCTACGCATGCATAATCGCGGGCCTGTACAGCATGGATCTTCTGGTGGTCCTGTTAACGATCACAGCACTGCTAGCAAACCTGACTGTGATCCAGAGGGTCTTTTTGATTTTGAATTATGGGAGAGGAATTTCAGGCAAATCCTGACCGAGAGCAGCTGGCCGAGTCTCAGGAGAGGCAGCATCCAGGGCACACCCTGGAGCGCGCTCCGGTTTTTGAAACAGAACACACCAGACGATCTTCAGCCAATCAGGCCGGAATTGGAGACCAGTCGGCATGCTGAGTAATATTTTTAAGCTAGAAAATAAGATTCAAGCCACATGAGATGCAAGATGTGCGGTCGGGATCTTGGGGAGGACGATGTCTACATACATGATGGGGAGACGCTCTGCGAGGACTGCTACATCGAGGCGAGTCATAGGATACGCGTGTGCGATCCGTGGGGTGAGTACTCAGCGAGGACGTTCAGGAAGATGCACGGCCTCAAGGGCGATGAGGGCCTAACAGAGATCCAGAAAAGGCTGTACAATCTGGTGTGCTCAAGAAAGGTTACGCGCGAGGATCTGCAGGCAGAGCTGGGGCTGTCTCCACAGGAGCTGGAGAACGAGATCGCGATCCTGCGGCACTGCCAGCTCGTGAAGGGCAGGCGCGAGGGAGACAAGGTTTACATAGTTCCATGGGAATAAGCGGCATCGCTCTTGTGTGCTTGGCAACCTGAATCAATGTGGTTGCTGAAAGTACTCATTCAATCGACGAACACACAGCAGAACCAGTGCATCTGGCGAGTTACAGGATGGATGAGACCACTGTACCTGACAGCCTCTTCGCTAGATCGACCCGTATAATGTGAGGGATTATGGGGCGCTTTTCGGGCGTGTAGCACCGGAAGATCTAACTCTGATAAGCATACACCGGTAAACGTCAGGTGCTCCGTACTTATCCGGAGCTTTCCAGCAGCCGGAGGCGTTATGAACCTGATTCCCATCGCTTTCGATAGCCTTGGCGTGAGATCGATGGCGACATGCCTGGAGGCCGGAGGTCTCAGAGTCATGATAGATCCCGCAGTCTCACTTGGTCCAAGAAGATACGGCCTGCCACCACATCCCGTTGAAATAGACCGACTCAATGCAGCATGGCAGGAAGTCAGAGGTGTCGCGGAATCCAGCGATATAATAATCGTCACGCATTACCATTACGATCATCACAATCCTGATGATCCGGATATCTACAAAGGAAAGATCGTTTATATCAAAGATCCAAAGAACAGGATCAATTTCAGCCAGAAGCGTCGGGCCCATTACTTTCTGGGCAGGCTCGAGGGCGAGGATATAAGGATCGCGGATGGAGGGGAGTTCAGCCACGGGCCCCTCACGATAAGGTTCTCCCAGCCGGTGTACCATGGCACCGGCAACAGGCTCGGTTATGTTATTGAGACATCGATCTCATGCGGGGAGGATAAGGTGCTCTACACCAGCGATGTCGAGGGGCCAGCAATGGATGATCAGGTCTCGTTCATACTCGAGGAGAATCCCAGGACCCTGATCCTCGATGGCCCGATGACATACCTTCTTGGCTACCGTTACTCAGAGGAGGATCTGAGCAGATCCGTGGAAAATATAATAAAAATAATAAGCAGCACGTCCATCAAAACCATCGTTATAGATCATCACTTCATGAGGGACATAGCTTACGCTGATAGAATCCCTGAGGTCTACATGAGCGCCCAAGATGCCGGCGTGAGGGTGCTGAGCGCTGCTGAACTCACAGGCAGAACGCCGGATCTGCTCGAGGCCAGGAGGAAGGAGCTCTACAGATCATCTCCGGTGAACAGGGAGAGCAGCATGTGAGAAAATCGGTTGTGCGCATGCATCATTGAGAGACATGCGAGACTTTGTATTCATGTGATTGTGCCAATGCATGCTGAATCCTGTCGGCCCACTCAGCCATTCGATTACACGACCAGAAAAGCAGGCAGGAGACCCAAAACTCCGCTCCAAGCTAGGCCATGCTCCCGTCGACACCACGAACTGCCGGTAAACATGCCTCACGACGCCAGCACAGTGCTGAGAAAAACCCAAGCGAGAACCCAAGCTGTGATAAAAATGATGCTGTACGGCACTACGCCAGACCAAAGAGTGCCGACAGCAGATATATCGGGAACATGAATGCGATCAGGAAACCCAACACCATCACTGCTATTGCGAAGCCGTTTCCTCCCATACGATCCACCACTACATGCCATTCTAAGGAGCGATATATTAACCTTTGGGAGAAGGGTAGCGCCCTGATATCCTTCCAAGAAATCTTAAATATGGTGCTTTCTCAACATCGCGCAGGAAGTGATAGTACTTGAATAAGAACGCTGGCTTTGTGGGTTTTGATGGCACGGAGAGCAAGAGGACCATATTCGCCCTGCATGCCGTTAAGCAGGCAGCCGGCATCGGCGGCGACATAAATGTGCTCGTGAGAAAACCGCACGCCAGAGCTGTATCGATGCTGAGGAAGATGATCAGGATCTGCGGTGTCAGGGCGTATGCCAGCAGCGACGAGGACAGAGCAAAATGGGAGAGCGCGGGTTTCAGGCTTGAGGGAGGATACAGGGATTTCTTCGAGAACTCCGAGTTCGTCATGGTCGGCACACCGGGGGACGAGGAGCTCCCGTACCTGAAATCGGGGCTTGAACACGGCTGCTTCGTCGCGCTGATGGGCGGAGCCCACAGGGATGAGCTCCAGAAGGGCCTTGAGGAGGAGGGCTTCCAGCTCACAGACGATGTGAGGGAGGATCTCAGGAGGGAGTTCTTCTTCGGGCTTGAGAACTACGAGAGGTTTCTTAAGGCGAAGCCGAAGGTCGTGCAGTGCACGAGCTGCAACACGACAGGCCTGAGCAGGCTTGCGTATGCCGCGCGACCCCTAGGTCTCTGCGGCATGATCGGGAATATCGACAGAAGACACGGTGATCCGCACACGGTCGTGCGCGCATCGCCAAGCGCCATACAGTTCGGAAGGGGCGCAGGGCATCAGGGCGCGGATGCGGGCACGATATTCAAGGACGTGAAGTTCTCGATACGCGCCTCTAAGGTGCCGACGACGATACCGCACACGAACTTCCTCAACCTGATATTCAAGGGGCACCCGACACCGCAGGATCTCGTCGAGAGGCTCGCCAGCACGCGCGAGGTTGTTGTTATACCATACCAGGACGCGGGCGGAAGGCGGCATGAGTGGACGAGCGAGATACTCGAGGCGTTTCTGTCAGGCTTTGAGAGGCCGATCTCTCCAGAGATATTCGAGCTTCTCGTATCAGATGCGATAATACCATTCGAGCTCGGTGATTACACGATCATGCAGACGGTCTCGATGGTTGAACAGATGTCGATAGCTGTGCCAAACCACGTTGAAGCCTACATGCTCTCATGCGGCTACCCCGCTGCTGATGTGCACGAGACAGTGGACAGAGCCATCGGAGTGGTCCATGGCATATGGCCGGACAGGCTGAGCATCTGAGCATGTCAGATGAGCCGCTGCTCGGAAGGCTTGAGTCTGGAAGGGTACATCTCGGAAAAGATGCTGTGAGGGCCCTCTATGAGCAGGGCTACTTTGGGCGGCCTCTTGAGGACGGGCTTGAGCTGACGCTCGTCGAGGCCGCATATCTTCTCGACAGATCCAGATTGAGGATCGAGTCAGATGGGCATCTTCTGAGCTTCCGGAGCTTCTTCGAGCTCGCATCCACCTTTGAGAAGGGCTTCGAGTTCAGGTATGTCGTCTACAAGGACCTGAGGGAGAGGGGCTACTATGTCCAGCCCGGAATCCCGGACTTCAGGGTCTACCCCCGCGGCGGTCACCCCGGAAAGACGCCTGCAGAGTTCTACGTGCTCGTCGTCTCTGAGAGAACTCCACTGCCTCTGGAGAGGATCGTTGGGCCGCTGAGGCTCTCAAGCCAGATGAGGAGACGGCTAATGCTTGCGGTCGTCGATGAGGAGAGCGATATAACGTACTATGAGGTTAGGGAATCGAATCCCTCGGGCAGGACAGAGGCTGCAGAGCCTGGCGGGCAGGCGACGCTTCTTGACGACAGGGTGGTGCTCTGGGACCCAGCGGCATCGGAGCGGCTGCACAGGCACGGCTTTTATGGAAAGATGATCGGAGAGAGGCTCCAGCTCTCGCTTGTGGAGACCGCATACCTTCTCGAGAGGGGCATGATCCAGCTCGTTGACCGATCAGGTGCTACCGTCCCGCTTGAGGAGCTGATGAAAAGGGCTTCAGAGATCGAGGATGAGTTCGATATGAAGTACCGGGTCTACAGGGATCTGAGGGACAGGAGGCTTGTCGTGAAGACAGGCTTCAAGTTCGGGACACACTTCAGGGTGTACAAGAGCGTCGATGCGGAGAAGAGGGGCACGCACTCAGAGTACCTGGTGCATACTGTGAGAGGTGATCACGTATTTCACCTACCTGTGCTCTCCAGAGCGGTCCGTCTGGCTCACAGCGTTCGCAAGACGATGGTATTCGCATACAGCGATGACGGCGTGGAGTACGTGGAGGTCAGGCGGCTCAAGCCATGAGATCGCGTCCGGGCCGGAGAGATGGACTCCAGGACCGCACGCTGGGCACAGGATTCATGATCTCCCTGATCGGAGAGATCTCATGCTCGAATATGGTGGTCTGGCTCCCGGCTGATCGTCCTGCAGGCTGCGACCAGAACCGCGCGTTCTGATAACAGTTTATCAGCCTTTTTCATCCATCCCGCATCGAGGTCTTCTTGAGAGCGCGCAGGTGGCCTTCTGCGAAACGGAACGATCTGTACGTTCGCTGTACGTTCGATCGGTACACAATTTATCTATCGTTCCGCAGATCTCCTGAACAGTGATGGCAGACATGGTGATGCTGGATTGAGGGTAATATCGCTCAGCGACATAAGAAAGACATACATCATAGGCGATGCAGAGCTTCCCGTGCTGAAGGGGATCGACCTGAGCATAGAGTCGGGAGATTTCCTGGCGCTGATGGGGCCGTCGGGCAGTGGGAAATCCACGCTCATGAACATCATCGGATGTCTTGACAGACCAACTGCAGGCACCTACACGCTCCTCGATCGTGATGTAAGCACGGCATCCGAGGAGGAGCTCGCGATGATACGAAGAGACAGAATAGGCTTCATATTCCAGGCGTTCAATCTCATCGGGCGAATATCTGTGCTCAAGAATGTCGAGCTGCCGATGATGCTCAAGGGCGTGCCACGCGATGAGCGGCGGGCCAGAGCGATTGAGCTGCTGGAATCTGTGGGCGTGGCGCACAGGGCGGATTTCAGCCCGCTCAACATCTCCGGTGGGGAGAGGCAGAGGGTCGCGATAGCTAGGGCGCTCGCAAACAACCCTGAGATCATAATCGCGGACGAGCCCACGGGGAATCTCGATCTCAAGAGCACCGAGGAGGTGATGGATATACTGAGCGGTCTGAACAGAGAAGGCCGGACGATAATAATGGTCACGCACAACCCTGAGATCACAAAGTACTGCAATCGAGTTATACGAATGAGGGACGGCAGAATACTTGATCAGTCATCGGTGGAGCAATCATAATGAGACTGTTATTGATGATATCACTGCTGCTCATCTCCTCAGGCGCATGCGCTTACATATACCACATGCCGGTGAACATACACTCGATCGTGGATCCGGCGGTTCTCATGCCTGGAGATGACGCAGTGATCGCCATAGAGCTGGAGAACGGTGCTGCTGAGTACGGCGCCGGCGGAGAATCTGTCGCGGGGACATCAGCATACAGCACGCTCATCTCGACCCCACTCAATGCCACAAGGCTCACAGGCACTGATATGATCAGGGTTTTCACGGGGGATTACCGTAACCTCGGGATGATCGGCCCCACTGACAGGATCACGATCTACTACAAGATCAGGGCTTCCAGGAATGCCACGAGGGGCACGCATCTCCTTGACTTCGAGGTGCAGGGCGGTTATGATGGTATAACGATCCACAGAACGATACCTGTGAAGGTGGATCCAGCAGCCGTCATCCTGACGCGAGCTGAGGATACGAGCATGGGCACGATCAATCTCAACGTTGCCAACCCGCGCGAGAATACAGTGAACGCTGTTACAATAATTCCATCTGCAAGGGGCGTCAGGTTCTCGCCCGAGGAGTACTACATAGGCACCATGGACCCTGACGAGGTCTTCACGATAAGCTTCAAGGTGGATCCTGTGGGAGGGACAGAGCTGAATGCTCCCCTGAACCTGAGCTTTGTGGCGAGGTTCAAGAACGGCGAGACCTGGCATGAGTCTGAGGCATATGAGACGCGATACTCACCTCCTCGAGTAGAGCCCAAACGGAACAACTTTCTGTATGCCGGCATGGCAGTTCTGCTCCTGATACCGGCTGCTTACATCTACAGGCGAAAGAGGCTGAAAGTTTAGGATCAGGAGCTGCAACATGAAGCTTTACGACATCCTGGATCTTATATCTATAGGGTTCAAGGCAGATCGCTTCAAGACGCTGATGTCCAGCCTTGGAATAATAATTGGGGTCATGGCCATAGTGGTCATGCTCTCAGTTGGCGAGGGCCTGTACTCCGGCGTCTCATCACAGTTCAGCACGCTGGACCTTGACGTCATACATGTGATCCCGGGCAGATTCAGCTTCGGAGGACCGCCAGCCAGGAGCCCTGAGGAGCCGGCCAAGTTCACAGACAAGGACACAAAGCTCCTGGAGAACATACCTGGGGTGAGAAATGTGGCTCCGCAGACATCTGCAGGTGTGATAATTGGCTTCAGGAATACAAACGCCTCCGCCACCCTGGTCGGGATCGATCCGGAGAATGAGCACGATCTCAAAACTAAGATCTCTCAGGGGAGATTTCTCACAGAATCAGATTACACATCGATTGTGATAGGCAGCGGTGTCGCCGATGGACTCTTCAGGATGAGGATCTCGCCGGGAAACAGGATCCGGATATACTACGAGGACAATTACATGGACTTCAGGGTTGTGGGGGTCCTGAGAGAGGAGGAGTCCTCCGGAATCAGAGCGGGGAACATCAACACCCAGATGTATGTCACGCACAGGGCCATGAAGGAGCTTCTCGGGAGGGAGAACTACTACTACGGAACTTTCCAGGTCACGGTCGACGATCCTGCGAGCGTCGATGAGGTGGTCGACCGGATAAAGCTCGATCTTAAGAGGTATCACAGGGATGAGGCATACGATGCAACGACGGCGAGGGATATGCTCTCGTCCCTGATGAGCATACTGAGCATGATCAAGTATGCGCTTGCTGGAATAGGCGCGATATCGCTTGTCGTTGGCGGTATAGGCATCGCAAATGTGATGATGCTCACCGTGAAGGAGAGGATTCGCGAGATAGGGGTCATGAAGGCCCTCGGCGCAACAACGCGGGATATCCGCATTCAGTATCTGCTGGAGGCTGGCCTGCTGGGTGTGGTCAGCAGCATCATCGGGATAGTGCTCGGCATCGCCGTATCGTTTGCCATGGGATCTCTTGCAGGTCTGCCTTCCACCATACGAATACAGTCGATGCTCACAGGGCTGCTTTTTGGAGCTCTCTCCACAGTAATAGCAGGAGTTTACCCCGCCAACAGGGCAGCAATGCTGGACCCGATCGAGGCTCTGAGGAGCGAGTGAGCGAAGGGAGTTGAGCCAGCGAAGCACATAAATGTACACAATGGATCATTACAACATCCTCTGATAAATGAACGTAATTCGTATGAGTTCAGCATCGCTTTTGACATCGAAGTCGTCTCAAAATTCACAGTCTTCTCCAGATGATGAGAAATGCGGCCGGCTGCAGGAATCCCAGGAAGCAAACATCGAGTCGTTCATGTCGTGTTGAGATCCTTCCGAATCCAAAGCTTTAGCCATCCGAAGAACCTCTCTACAGATCCTCGCTTTCTGTAAGATGCTTCATCGAATCTGGTGGGTCTACCTGGAGATGGTATCTTCTGGTTACAGTTATCGGCTGGTATGCAGCTCTTGATGCCTCTTTTTCGAAGGTAGTTCCTGATCTCCCATGAGTCGTAAGCCGCATCTGCCAGTACCTCTGCTGGTCTTGTTCTCGGCCTTCCTCTGACGAGATTGATTCTG